>JABAHP010002288.1_pt5 | contig 15948 bp, 19 predicted proteins | sample 7062081 | NCBI WGS metagenome assembly JABAHP01 (sample SAMN14534357, study PRJNA622989) | marine sediment metagenome | biome: marine biome [ENVO:00000428]; feature: marine pelagic biome [ENVO:01000023]; material: deep marine sediment [ENVO:00002113] | place: India: Gulf of Kutch | collected...
CGCCCCGGTCTGGACGACAAGGTGCTCACCGACTGGAACGGCTTCATGATCGCGGCCCTCGCCAAGGCGGGGGCGGCCATGGGCGAGCCCTCCTACATAGAGGCTGCGAGGCGGGCGACGGCCTTCATCCTCGACAAGATGGTGACCAAAGAGGGCCGTCTCCTCCACAGGTTCCGAGAGGGCGAGGCGGCGATACCTGGGCACCTTGACGACCACGCCTACCTGGTATGGGGCCTGCTGGAGCTCTACGGGGCGACCTTCGACAACGCCTACCTCGAGAGGGCCATCCAGGTCAACGCGACCATGCTGGACCACTTCTGGGACGCCGAGGAGGGGGGCCTGTTCCTCACCGCGGACGACGCCGAGGAGCTCCTGGTTCGGCAGAAGGAGACCTACGACGGGGCGATGCCCTCGGGCAACTCGGTGGCGATGCTCAACGTGCTGCGCCTCTCCCACCTCACCGGGGACGCGGGACTGGCGGAGAGGGCCTCCGAGATGGGGAGGGCCTTCTCCACCGAGGCGGGGAGGCTTCCCAGCGGATTCGCCCAGATGATGTCTGCCCTGGACCTGGCCCTGGGCGACGGCCAGGAGGTGGTGATAGTGGGTGACCCGGTGTCCGATGACACGAGGGCGATGCTGGACGCGGTCGCCCGATCATTCCTGCCCAACAAGGTGGTCCTCCTCAAGGGCCCCGACGAGGGCGAGGAAGGAATAGTGGCCCTGGCCCCTTTCCTCAAGGACCATCACATGGTCGACGGGAAGGCGACCGCCTACGTGTGCCGAGACCACTTCTGTCAGAACCCCACCACCGACGTCCAGACCATGCTGGACCTGCTGGGCGCGTGACGGTCGCAACGTAAAGGACGGAACCAACAACCTTATTACCCACCACGCCAGGTGTTGACGCAGGTGCGAGGGTGCATATCCCCAACCTCCACTTGGCGTCATGGCTGACGGGCCTCAAGTTGAGCCTGGCTGCCCGATGGCGTCGGTTCTTCCTGGGCTCTTGGGTCGTGGGCCTGGCCCTCCTCATGGTCCTTCCCGCCATGGCCACCGCCGACGTGGGACCCGTCGCGGAGGCAGAGGGCATCGTCGTGGACGGGGTCACCGACCCCTACGCGGACACCCCCCTGGAGGACACCACATGGGCCGAGAGCTCGGTGATGCTGGCACCCCTCTACCTGCGGATCCCCGAGCCCCAGCTCCTGAACAACTCCATGAGGGCCAGCATCTTCGCCTTCGTCAACCACAACCCGGGCGCGACCTTCACCCAGATCCGGGAGTCGGTGAGCGCGGCCAGCGGGACGGTCCAGCACCACCTTCGCGTGCTGGTCCGTGGCGGCGTGCTCCGCCGCGTCCGCACGGGCAAGTACACCCGGTACTACCCCTTCAACCACCGGGTCCTTGCGCTGCCACCATCCCAGGAGACCATCGTCAAGACGCTGGTAAAGGACGGTCCCGCCACCAAGGCGGAGATCGCCCACCGGACAGGGATGAGCCGCCAGCTGGTCCACTACCACATCGAGAAGATGGCGGAGCTGGGCCTGGTCGAGGTGGACAGGGACAACGGCTCCCCCGTCGTTCGCCTGGGATATCCTGTCATGGACAGGTTGGATACCCTCTCATGAGGTGCCTGGTCATTCCTTGAGCGCTTCCAGTATCCAGTCGACAGCCTCTCCCAGGCTGTCGACGGACAGGTCCGGCGTGAGGTCATGCTCCTCCAGCTTGGTCTCCACAGGGATGCCGTCCCAGGCCGAGCCCAGTATCAGGATCGAAGGGACCCCTGCCGCCTGGCCCGCGCCGATGTCGGACCACCAGTCACCCACCATGTAAGAGCGCCCCAGGTCAAGGTCGTGCTCCACGGCGGCGTCGAACAGCATCCCGGGCTTGGGCTTCCTGCAGTCGCAGGGCCCGGAGAAGTCCTCGTGGTGGGGGCAGTAGTGGAAGGCGTCGATGTGCGCCCCCCGCTCTCCCAGGAGCTCCTGGGTCCGGGCCATGGCGGCGTCCACCCTCTCGAGGGTTGCCAGGCCCCTGGCGACCACCGACTGGTTGGAGACGATGACGACGAACATGCCCGCCTGGTTGAGCCGCCGGACGGCCGCGGCCGCTCCCGGGATGAGCTCCACGTTGGCAGCCTCCGTCAGGTGGACCTTGTCCACGATGACGGTCCCGTCCCTGTCCAAGAATACGGCGGGCCTGCCCATGGGCTCACCCGAACACTATGCTCTCGACGATCTCGCAGATGATGTGGCCCACGGTGATGTGGGCCTCCTGGATCCGCGGCGTGTCGTCCGAGGGGACCTTCAGGCACAGGTCGACGGTGTCGGCCATCCGGCCCCCCGATGCACCGGTGAGACCGATGGTCAGGCATCCCATGTCCCGGGCCTTCTCTATGGCCAGCAGCACGTTGGGCGAGTTGCCCGAGGTGGAGATGCCGACCACCACGTCCCCGGGCCTGGCCAGCGCCTCTATCTGGCGCTCGAACACGTGGTCGAACCCGTAGTCGTTCCCTATGGCGGTTAGCACCGAGGTGTTCGCGTGGAGGGCGAGGGACGGGAGCCCGTCCCGCTCCTTGTAGAACCTGGACACCAGCTCGGCCGAAAGGTGCTGGGCGTCGGCGGCGGAGCCCCCGTTGCCCATCCATATTATCTTGTTGCCCTGGGAAAGGGCCTCGACCATGGTGTACGCCATCTCGAGGATGAGCTTGTGGTCCTCGTCGGTGAGGGCCTCCTTGGCCTCGATCGATTCCCGCAGGGCCTCCCTGACCCTATCCGTCGTCATCCGTTCCTACCTCCCGGTACCTCCCAGCTCTGGGCCCCATCCGTCTCGAAGCCGAACTCCACCAGCTGCCCACCGGCCTTCTCCAGCTTCTCGGCCACGATGTGCCGCTTGTCGAACTCGCAGAAGAGGAGCAGGTAGCCGCCTCCCCCCGCCCCCAGGAGCTTCCCTCCCAGGGCGCCGTGCTTCCTCGCGATGTCGTACAGGTTGTCGATGGCGGGGTTGGTTATCGCTGACGCCAGCTTGCGCTTGTGCATCCACCCCTCGTTGAGCATGTCACCGAAGTCGTCCAGCTCGTTGCGGAGCAGCGAGCGCTTCATGCGTATGGCCAGCTCCTTTATGTAGTCCAGGGACTCCACCACGTCCTGGTCCTTGGCCACGAACTTGGAGGNNCAGAGGAGCAGGCGGTACTCCAGCTCGTTGAGGGTGGCGGGCCGTATGCGAAGGGGATTGACGATCACCCTGTCGCCTATGAACTCGGTGAAGTTGAAGCCCCCGAAGGCGGCGGCGTACTGGTCCTGGAGCCCGCCGGAGATGCCCAGGTCCCTCCTCTCGATCTCGTAGGCCTTGTGGGCCACCTCGTAGTGGTCCATGGGCAGGTTCAGGTAGTGCTTGAAGACCTGGACCATGGCGACGCATACCGTGGAGGAGGAGCCCAGGCCCGAGCCGGGCGGGGCGTCCGAATGGAGGAAGAGATGGACGGGCTCGTCCACGCCCATGGAGTTGATGGTGGCCTTCACCAGGTCCAGCTCGCCGTCGTACGGGAGCCGCTTGCCGGGACCGTACTTCGCCACGATGTCGTAGTCCAGGGACGTGACCTTGATCTCGCCATCGATCGAGGGGACCAAGGTGGCGTAGGCGTACTTGTTGATGGTGGTGTTGAGGGTGACGCCTCCCCTCTCCTCTGGATAGGGGGGCACGTCGGTGCCCCCGCCGCCGAAGCTTATCCTGAGTGGCGCCTTGCTCCGGATGATCATGGGGTCCCCCGGTGGCGATACCCATCGGACGTTATAAACCCCACCCTTTCGACTGGGAAACCCTTATTAGACGCCAGGCTGCTCTACCCGCCGGTCGTGGCCATGGCAGACAAGGAACCCCTCACCGAGGAAGAGCGCCGGGTCTGGGAGTACATCCGGAAGTACGACTTCGAGGCCAATCCCTGGAGCACCCCCGAGGCCGCCAAGGCGCTGAAGATGGAGGAGAATGACGTCTACAAGGCCCTCGCAGAGATCAACAAGAAGGTGGGCGACGACCTCTACATGTACTACAAGGACGGGGCCATCCGCCTTGCCACCGAGTGGCCCGAGGACAAGGGCAGGAAGAGGAAGGGCGACTGAGCTCCCTCCGTCCACTGGCCAGGAGGCCAAACCTATATCTCGGAGTATTGATTCTACCCTTCTGGGTACCTGAGATGACCGAGCATCACGACCCTGCTGAGGAGCTTCATGGCCTCAAGGCCCGTCTTGCGCACCTGAGGGAGGACCTGCACGCCGTATTGACCGACACCGGTGCAACCGTCCGACATTACGGTCAATGGAACCAAGAGACCGCCAAGGCGATGATGGACGACATCGACTACCGGCTGGGCAAGGCCATCGCTGGCCTGGAGGCCAAGATGGCCGGGGCGAGCCCCGAGGAGAGGAAGGGCCTGGAGGAGGCCGCGGCTGGCCTGACCGCCCTCAAGGAGGACCTTGACGTAGAGTACGGGATGATGGGCGATGGCACCGCCGACCACGAGACGATTCGGGCCGTGGAGAACTTCCACGACCGGGTGGACGACCACCTGGCGTACCTCCGCAAGAGCGGGAGGGAATGGTGAAACCCTCCTGGAAACCTTCATATCGGAGAACAGGCATAACCGCTGGTCGCCCCGTAGCGGGGTGGGGTAGCCAGGAAATCCCGACGGGCTCATAACCCGTAGATCAGTGGTTCAAATCCACTCCCCGCTACCATTTTCCCAACTCAGTGCACCTCATTCTGGGAAAGGCTTATTGGGAAGCGTCCTGATTCGCGGGGCACACCCCGAGGGGGAACCTATCATGGCGGGAAACAGCTACCCCGAGTTCATCGAGTTCGTGAAGGAATGCCAGAACGCGCAGTACGCCGCAGGGATCCTCGGATGGGACCAGGAGACCTACATGCCGCATGGTGGGGCCATGGAGAGGGCCAACCAGATGGCGACGATGGCCAAGTGGACCCACGACTACTTCACCTCCGACCGCATGCGCGGGTACCTGGAGGAGCTTCGTCGTACCGATGTCTACGACTCCCTGTCCCCAGAGCAGCAGACCAACGTACGGGAGACCGCGTGGGCATACGACAGGGAGGTCTCGATACCTGGCGAGCTAGTGAAGGAGATTGCAAAGCACACCTCTATCTCCCTGGAGGCTTGGAAGAAGGCGAGGACGGACGACAACTACTCCCACTTCGCCCCCTTCCTCGAGAAGATGATCGAGCTGAAGGTCAAGATGGCCGAGCACATCGGCTACGAGGACAACCTGTACGACGCCCTCATCGACGAGTACGAGCCGGGCACCCGCACCAAGGACGTGCAGGTGGTGTTCGCCGACCTGCGAGAGCGGCTGGTCCCCATCGTCAAGAAGATAATCGACTCGGACGTGCACCCGAACGAGGGCATCCTGGCCCAGCCCTGGCCACTGGAGAAGCAGAAGGAGTTCGGCATCATGGTGGTGGGCGACATCGGCTACGACTGGGAGCGGGGCCGCCTGGACGAGGCCCCCCACCCCTTCACCTCGGGAGCCATCGACGACGTGCGGATCACCACCCGCTACAACGAGAACGACATCCGCCCCGCCCTCTTCGCCAACATCCACGAGGCGGGCCACGCGATGTACCAGCAGGGCCTCAACGCCGAGCACTACGCCACCCCGATGGGGGAGTCCATCGGCCTGGGCTTCCACGAGTCCCAGTCGAGGATGTGGGAGAACATCGTGGGCAGGTCCATGCCCTTCTGGCGTCACTACTACCCCAAGCTCCAGGCCGTCTTCCCCACCCAGGTCGGGAACGTCCCCATCGAGGACTTCTACGCGGCGGCCAACCTGGTCCAGCCCTCCCTCATCCGCGTGGAGGCGGACGAGGTCACGTACAACCTGCACATCCTCATCCGCTTCGAGATGGAGCTGGCGATGATGAACGGCGAGATCGGCGTGGACGAGATACCGGGCCTCTGGAACCAGAAGTACAAGGACTACCTGGGCATCGACGTCCCCTCGGACGCCGACGGTTGCATGCAGGACATCCACTGGTCCATGGGCATCCAGGGATACTTCCCCACCTACACCTTCGGCAACCTCATCTCCGTCCAGCTATGGAACACCATGGTCAAGGACATCCCCGACATCTGGGACCAGATCGAGGCGGGCAAGTTCTCCGGGCTCCTGGGATGGCTCCAGCAGAACGTGCACCGCCCCGGAAAGATGCACCGGACCCCCGAGATGCTCACCCAGCTGACGGGCGAGCCGATGAACGCCGACCACTGGATCGGCTACATCAAGGAGAAGTTCGGACCCATCTACGGCGTGCAGCTGTAGTCGTCACCCGTGTCATGGACGGCATCGGCAACTAGAAATAGCGGAAGCGATGTTAGGGCAATCGAAAAGAATTCGGCTAACCGAATTCGGTCTTGTGATCAAGATGACCGACGATGCCCTCGAGGGTGCGATGCTGCGTCTCGACCAGGTGGAGCCAGGACGGACCGTGAAGGTGGTCCATCTCCACGGGAGGGGGCTGTCCCGCCGCCGGCTCCTTGCCGTGGGCATGGTCCCAGGGGCCCTGGTCCTAGTGGTCCGACAGGCCCCCCTGGCCGACCCCGTGGAGTACCGGGTGAAGGGCTCCGACTTCTCCATCCGCCGCCGCGACGCCCGCATGGTGGAGGTCAGGTACGTGGAGGGGTGATGAGGCCATGCCCCACGAGCACGGAGGTCACTGGCATCACCGGCGTCGTCGCCGGGAGAGGCCCCACGAAGAGCACCGCCTCCGCATAGCCCTGGCGGGCAACCCGAACGTGGGCAAGACCTCCCTTTTCAACGCCCTCACGGGGGCGAGGCAGCACGTGGGCAACTGGCCAGGTGTGACGGTGGAGAAGAAGGTGGGCACCCGCCACCACGCCGGCCACCGGCTGGAGGTGGTGGACCTACCGGGCACCTACAGCCTCACGGCGAACTCCATCGACGAGATCGTGGCCAGGGATTACATAATCGACGAGAAGCCCGATGTGGTGGTCCACGTGGTGGACGCCACCAACCTGGACCGGAACCTGTACCTGACCACCCAGCTCATGACCACGGGATGCCGGCTGGTCATGGCCCTCAACATGTTCGACGTGTCCGAGGCCAGGGGTGACTGCATCGACCTACAGAAGATGGAGGAGTTCCTGGAGGTCCCCGTGGTTCCCACCTCCGCCGCCGACGGCACGGGCATCCAGAGGTTGTTGGACGAGATAGTCGAGGAGGCGGACAGGGAGGCCCACCACCACCACATGGTGGGCTACGGCGACGATCTGGAGACCAGGATATCGCTCCTCGTGGAGACGATGGACGACGACCCGGAGCTGGCCGCCAGGTACCCGCTGCGATGGATGGCCGTCAAGCTCCTCGAGGGCGACGAGAACGTCCTCGAGCGCCTGAGCGGCAGCCCGGTGGAGGGGCGGGTCGTCGAGATGCTTCGGGAGGAGGACGCGGAGCTGGTCGAGGTGGAGATGGCGGAGCGCAGGTACCAGGTCATCGACACCATCCTGGGTCAGGCCCTCGTCCGTTGCCAGCTGGAGGTGACCCCCTCGGACTACATCGACCGGGTGCTCACCCACAAGTGGCTCGGCATCCCCATCTTCCTGGCGATGATGTGGGGCGCTTTCACGCTGACGTTCACCGTATCCGTGCCGTTCTCCGCGATCATCGACACTGCCTTCGCGGAGCTGGGGGGCTGGATCACGTCCAACGTCTCGCCGGACTGGCTGGCGTCGCTCCTGGCGGACGGCATAATCGGGGGCGTGGGCTTCGTACTGGTGTTCGTTCCGCCCATCTTCGTGCTGTTCCTGCTCCTGGCCATCCTGGAGGACTCGGGGTACCTGGCCAGGGCCGCGTTCAACATGGACCGGGTGATGGCCAAGGTGGGCCTTCACGGCAAGTCGTTCATACCCATGCTCATGGGGTTCGGCTGCAACGTCCCCGCCATCCTGTCCACCCGCAGCATCGAGGACAGGAGGGACAGGTTCATCACCATCCTGGTAAACCCCTTCATGTCCTGCGGTGCGCGCCTTCCCGTCTTCGTGCTCCTGGCGGGTGCGTTCTTCGGCGCAGCCGCGGGCACGGCCATCTTCGGCATCTACGTGCTCGGCATCTTGGTGGCCGTCGTCACAGCCAAATTGCTCAGGAGGACGCTCCTCAGGGGCGAGCCCGCCCCCTTCATCATGGAGATGCCACGATACCAGGTACCGTCGGCGGGGCTCGTCCTCACCCACACTTGGGAGCGGACGTGGATGTACGTCCGCAAGGCGGGCACCGTCATCCTGGCCGGCGCGATGATCGTGTGGCTCATGGCCTCCCTCCCATGGGGTGTGGAGTACGGCAGCGCCGACAGCGTCGCCGGCGTGCTCGGGAAGGCCATGGAGCCACTGGTGGCGCCCCTGGGCTTCGACTGGCGCATCGTGGTGGCCCTGATATTCGGGTTCGTCGCCAAGGAGCTGGTGGCGGGCACCATGGGGGTGCTGTACAGCGGTGGTGGTGATGGACAGAGCCTGGTCGACCGGCTCACCGACCCGGGGAGTGGGCTCAATCCCGCCAACGCCGCGGGGCTCATGGCCTTCACCCTCCTCTACACGCCGTGCCTCGCCACCATAGGCGCGATCTGGAAGGAGACAGGCTCTCTCCGGTGGACGGCGGTCTCGATCGCGTATTCAATGGCCATCGCGTGGCTGGTGGCTTTCATGATATACAGGGCTGGACTGGCCTTGGGGTGGGGGTGAAGGGTTGGAGGAGGATGGGGAAGGAACGCGATACAAGGCGGCCTTCGCCTTCGTGGCAGCAGCCCTGTACCTCATGTTCGGGACCCTCCAGCTGTTGGCCGGATCGGGCCTCGGCGATGGTTGGTCCAGGGCGCTCCTGCTCGGTGGGGGGGCCATGGACGGGATGGTCATGCTCATAATCGGCCTGGTGTTCTTGCAAGGTCACCGGGAGCTCCGTGCCGGCCTCCGGGAGGGTGTGGCATTCGTCTACGTGGGGATACTGCTGGCTACCTTCTTCCTCCTGGTGCAGGCGTCCCAGATATCCGCGTCCTACATGGGCGCTTGGACGGTGGGAGGGGACTGGGAGGGCTACTCGGCCATGGACACCATCTCCCCCTTCCTATACCTATCACCGCTCCCCCTGGCAGGCCTCTTGGCCTGGAGAGGGAGCTTCACGCTTAGACCCCGCCGGACCCGCGACGGGAGAAGCAACGCCTTTAATAATGTGCAGGAGGATTGAACCACGATGATACGGAAGGCCCTGAGGCTCATAGACAGAGGCTCGATAACCTTCTCGGAGATGGCCCTGGAGCTGGGCATGACCGAGGCCGACCTGAAGAACCGGCTGGAGACCATGGTGATGATGGGGCACCTGGAGGCGGTCACCATCCCGGGGGACGCCATCGACCCCGATGGTCACTGCCCCGGCTGCGTCATGGCCAGCACGTGCAGGGAGGACGTCTGCTCCGAGGGGGTCCCTGTGGTGGGATACCGCCTCACCGAGAAGGGGAGGCGCCTAGCCCGTTCCGAGGAGGAGGGTTGAGGATGGGCGTGGACGACCATGGCACCAGTGTCAGGTGGGAGCAGTACATCGAGACCATCGATGCCGTCCAGCGGAGGAAGGGTTACGCCAAGGTCAAGGACGTGGCCACGGAGATGGACGTGGGCCTTCCCACGGTGACCGAGATGTTCGGCAAGCTGGACGAGGCCGGTCTGATAAACTACCAGAAGTGGTCGGGGGTGACGCTCACCGAGGAGGGTCAGGCGATGGCCGACGAACTCCGGAGGAAGCACGACACCCTGCGGGAGTTCCTGATCATCCTGGGGGTCCCCGAGGACGCGGCCGACGAGGACGCGTGCACGATGGAGCACAGCGTCTCCGCCGAGACCCTGGACCGGCTCACCCGGTTCGTCGACTTCGTCCACATGCCCGAGGACGGGCCCATCTGGCTCCAGCACTTCAGGGAGTTCTACGAGACCGGCGAGACCCCCGCCTGTGCCAGGGACTGCCTCAAGAGCTGCGTGGCCAGGAGCGGGGAGCTCCTCAAGGATCCCACGGTGGACGGGAAAGAGTGAGGGACCGAACGGGTTCCACAACCATTATTACCCGCCCGAGCAGTCGAAGGGCAGGGTCGAGTGGTTGCGCGAGCACGTGATGAGGAACGGTCAGCAGATCCTCGCGAAGGACCTCTATCGGGGTCGGATGATGGTCCGCCCCGAGGAGGAGTGGCTCAGGAGCTACCAGGCCCTCATGAGGGCCCGCCTCATCTTCGACGCCTTCACCTTCGGCTCCCTGGGGGCGCTGATGGTGTTCTTCGCGGTGGTGTGGTCCCCGGTCCTAGGCGTCATAATGCTCGTCTGCGTGGCCGTGGTGACCCTGGCAGACCTGATCTCCTACAGGGCTAGCCAAGAAGACCTTAGGGGGTGGGGCGCCAAGCCCGGGGTCTACGAGCACGGCCTGGAGATGCCCATGTTCCCCGTGTACGCCACACGCCTGTTCATCCCTTGGGGGGAGATGGAGGACGTGTGGGTGAAGAGGTCCCGATTGGCCGACGATGTGGTGTTAATCTCCGTAGCGGGCTCTAAGTGGAAGTGGCGTTTCCCCGGCCGGCTCCTGGGAGAGGATGGCATCCAGGAGGTCCTAAGGAGGGCAAGGGCCCCAACAAAGCTTGACCTGGAGGAGCCGGAGCAAGACCCCCCACGTCTGGTCATCTACTCTTCAGCGGGGGCCAAGACCGAGGTCACCCCCGACGACCGGTGACGGGGCGGGGCAGGGCCGATGTCAAAACCCTTATCATGGGGTCCCGCGTTCACCGGGTCGATGACCCTCCACGGTGCGGACTACCAGAACATCCTCGTCATGGGCAAGAGCGGTGCTGGCAAGCAGCCCCGGATAGACGTGCTCGTGTCGGAGTACGGCCTCGAGCAGCTATCGACGGGTGATATCTTCCGGCACTACCTGGGCCTCATCGGGAAGATGGATATGCAGCTCTCCCCGGAGGACCTGAGGGACGAGCACGGACACCTGCTGCCCGACGGTCGCCTAAAGGAGATGCTGGCGCCCCACGCCACCTCCACCGACGAGCTGGCCGAGATGCTCCTTGGCCTAAAGGCCAGCTTCTACGTAGACTCGGGCCTGTTCGTGCCCGACGAGCTGGTCAACGACCTGGTCGACGACGCCTTCGGGAGGATGGGTTACCAAGGGACCGTCCTGGACGGCTACCCGCGCACCCTCGACCAGGCCCGCCACCTGCTCTCACTGGTGGAGCGGGCCGGCACCCGTCTGGACCTGATCGTGCTAGTGGACAACGAGGACGACGCCATCGTGAGACGTACCACGGGCCGACGCATATGCCCCGGGTGCGGCAAGGTCTTCCACTTGGAGTTCAAGCCCCCCGTTGACGGGGACACCTGCAGCGAGTGCGGGCAGAAGGTGGTGCAGCGCTCCGACGACACCGAGGAAAAGATATGGTCCCGCCTCCGCGAGTTCCACGAGAAGGTGGAGCCCACCATCGAGTTCCTTGAGGGGAGGGGCATCCCCGTGGCGGTCGTGCCGGGGAACCTACCAGTCTTCACCGACGAGGCGGTCCGGGAGTCGGTTCTCGAAGCGATAGGGCTCGTGGAGAGCGAGGAATATTAGGATTGCCTAAGAAATTCCATGCCCCTCACCATGCCACTTGTGAGACCGAGTGGCGAGGGTTTATTAGGAAGGGGTCCGTTCTATTCGGTGCAGCCATGCCTGAGACGATATCTGGGCTGCCTGGTGGAGGTAGGTAAGTGCCCCGATTGCTCGTTGTTGACGACGAGGAGATCATTCACAGGCTCCTAAGGGAGGGTCTCCAGAGGCACGGCATCTCCGACGTGTTGTTCGCCCGGGACGGTCTCGAGGCGCTGGAGGCGATGGAGGGGGCAGAACCCGCCGTGGACGCGGTCATCTTGGACCACCGGATGCCCAAGATGGACGGGCTCACCGTGGCCGGTCACATGCGGGAGCGATGGCCCGAAGCCCAGATCATCTTCTTCACCGCGGACCTGGAGGCCGCCGAGAAGGCGCGCGAGCTGGGCCTCTACGAGGTGCTGGTCAAGCCCGTGAGCCTCCAGATAATCTTCAACACCATCAGCAGCGCCCTGGGTCAGGAGTAGCGCTGACAGTCTCTTCTCCGGGACATCAGAACATGATGAGTTCCCGGTTCTCCTTGTACTTCGTCACCACCATTCCGGTGGAGGTGTCGATGACCCCTTTGATGCCGCCAAGTCCACCCACCACGAACTCCTTGAACTCCTGGTAGTTCTTGAAGGTTGCCTTCATGACCAGGTCGGTGTCCCCCGTTACCAGGTATAGGTCCTTGACAGCGGGGTGCTCGCTCACCGTCCGGGCCACCGAGTCGACCTCCTTGGTGTCGACCCGCAGAGTGATGATGGCGGTAACGTCGTCGTCGCCGTAGTACTGAGAGATGTCCTTCTCGTACTCCGAGGTTATATCGGTGGGGTCGGGCAACGTCTGGCCTCCTCTGGACGCGCCTCTTACGACCATCGGGTTTAAAAGGCTTTCCTCGCTGTTGTCAATACCGGTACGTTTTTTAGGCGCGCCTAAGCCCCTCGGGGTATCGGCGGGAGGCCAGGTCCACGTAGATGTCCTTGAAGCGGGTCCAGGTCTCCCTGTACTCTGGGGTGATCTCCCCTATCACCTTGGCGGGGACGCCCACGGCGACGTGGCCGTCGGGGACCTCCGCGTTGTTCTTCACCACCGCCCCCTCGGCCACCACCGCCCACTCGCCCACGGTGGCGTAGTCCGAGACGATGGCGCCCATGCCTATGACCGCGCCGTCGCGGATGGTGCAGTTGTGGAGGATGGCCCCGTGGCCTATGGTCACATGCTCGCCGACCACGGTCTGCTCTCCCGGGCGGGCGTGGATGATGGCGTTGTCCTCGATGGCGCTCCTGTCGCCCACGACGATGGTGCCGTAGTCCCCCCGGACCCGGGCGCCCGAACCCACGTAGACCCTGTCGCCCAGCGTCACGTCGCCCATCACCATCGCGTCATCGAACACGTAGGCCCCCTCGCCGATGGTCGGGACCTTCCCCTCGAACTCGTAGATCATGCGGCCGCCTCGCGGTGGGGATGGTCGGTTGCCGATATGAGGCTTGCGCCTACCCCTCGGGCTCTGGAAGCACCGGGGGCGCCTCCCCTTCCTCGTCGTCTATCTCCTCCTCTATCGCGGCCTCGTCGGCCTCCCGGAGGACGCCGATGCAGATGACGCTGTCGTCCTCGGACAGGCGCATGAGGCGCACGCCCTGGGTGGAGCGCCTCATGCAGCGGATCTGGTTGGCCATGCTCTCGTAGACGGGGATGCGGACTATCATGCCCTCGTGGGAGGTTATCATCAGCTCGTCCCCCTCGTCCACCATCCGCAGCGCGACCACGGGGCCGTTCCTCTCGGAGGTGATGATGCCCCTCACGCCGTAGCCGCCCCGCTTGATGAGCCGATACTCGTCCACTCGGGTCCGCTTGCCGTACCCGTTCCGGGTCACCGTAAGCACATCGGTTCCCTCCTTGACCAGGGCCATCGAGACCACCTCGTCCCCCTCCCTCAGCTTGATGCCGCGGACCCCCGCGGCGACGCGGCCCATGGGTCGCACGTCGGACTCGAGGAACCTGATGGTCTGACCGTTCCTGGTGGCCAGCAGCACGTCCTGGTCCCCGTCGGAGAGCCGGACGGCCACCAGCTGGTCCCCCTCCTCGATCTTGGTGGCGTAGATGCCGGTGACCCGGGGCCGGCTGTAGGCGGAGAGGACCGTCTTCTTCACCTTGCCCTTCTTGGTGGCGAAGAACAGGTAGTGGTCGTCGTCGAACTCCTTGACGGACCGGAAGGCCACCACGTGCTCGTCGTCCTGGAGGCCCGGCAGCAGGTTGACTATGGGGACGCCGCGGGAGTGGCGACTGCTCTCCGGGATGCGGAAAGTCTTGAGCCAGTAAACCCGGCCCAGGCTAGTGAAGAACAGGAGGTACGAGTGGTTCCAGGCGACGAACAGGTCCTCCACGTAGTCCGTCTCCTTGAGCATCTGACCGCGGAGGCCCTTGCCGCCCCTGCGCTGGACCCGGTAGCTGTCGATGTCCTGTCGCTTGATGTAGCCCCCCGAGGTGATGGAGACCACCATCTTCACGTTGGGCACCAGGTCCTCCATCGCCAGCTCCGACTCGTCGAAGTCGATCTGGGTCCGTCGGTCGTCGCCGTACCTGTCCTTGACCTCCTCCAGCTCGTCCCGGACGATGCCCAGGACCAGCTCCTCGGAGTCGAGGATCTCCTTGAGCCTCTCGATGAGCTTGTTGGTCTCCTCCAGGTCCTCCCGGACCTTGTCCACCTCCATCGAAGTCAGCTTCTGGAGGCGCATCTCGAGGATGGCCTTGGCCTGCACCTCGGTCAGCTCGAACCTCTCCTGCAGTCCCATGGACGCCGTCTGGACGTCGGGGGAGCCGCGGATTAGGGCGATGACCTCGTCCAGGTTGTCCAGGGCCACCACCAGGCCCTCCAGGATGTGGGCCTTCTCCTCGGCCTTCCGCAGGTCGAAGGCGGTGCGCCGGCGGACCACGTCCTCGCGGAACCTGATGAACTGGACCATCATCTCCTTGAGGCCCATGAGCTGAGGCCTGCCGTCCACCAGGGCCAGGTTGTTGATGCCGAAGGAGGACTGGAGGTCGGTGTGCTTGTACAGTTGGTTGAGCACGACCTCGCCGATGACGTCCCGGCGGAGCTCGATGACCAGTCGGATGCCGTGGCGGTCCGACTCGTCGCGCAGGTCGGTGATGCCGTCGACCCGCTTGTCGCGCACCAGGTCGGCGATGGACTCGATGAGCCTGGACTTGTTGACGTTGTAGGGGAGCTCGGTGGCCACGATGCGCGACCGTCCACCTCCCCGGTCCTCGAAGTGGCACTTGGCCCTTATCTTCACCGTGCCCCGCCCCGAGGAGTAGCCCTCCACGATGCCCTGGATGCCGTGTATGATGCCGCCGGTGGGGAAGTCGGGCCCCTTGACCACCTCCAGCAGCTCGGCCAGGGTGACGTCGGGGTTCTCGATGATCAGCATCATGCCGTCGATGATCTCCCGCAGGTTGTGGGGCGGGATGTTGGTGGCCATGCCGACCGCGATGCCGGCGGAGCCGTTGACCAGCAGGTTCGGCACCCGGGTCGGGAGCACCGCGGGCTCGCGCTCGGAGCCGTCGTAGTTGGGGACGAAGTCGACGGTATCCTTGTCGAGATCGGCCAGCAGCTCGTGGGCGATGCGCGCCAGGCGCACCTCGGTGTAGCGCATGGCCGCCGGCGAGTCGCCGTCCACCGAGCCGAAGTTGCCCTGGCCGTCCACCAGCAGGTAGCGCATGGAGAACGGCTGCGCCATGCGCACCAGCGCGTCGTAGACCGCCTGCTCGCCGTGGGGGTGGAACTTACCGGTGGTGTCGCCGCACACGCGGGCGGACTTTTTGAAGGCCTTGTTCCAGTCGAGCCCCAGCTCGCTCATGGCGTAGAGCACGCGCCGGTGCACCGGTTTCAGGCCGTCCCGGACATCCGGCAGGGCCCGCCCGACGATCACGCTCATGGCGTAATCGAGGTACGACTGCTTCATCTCCTCCTCGATATTTACGGGGAGGATTTCCTTGGCAAATTCACCCATGCAGTCGTTCCGGGACGGTCGCCGGTAATGACAATTCTGGCCGCTTCAAGAGATGTCGCTACGCCTGCGCGCTTAAACTGCGAAAGCATACCACATTCAGCCGCTTAGAGCATTATACTCAGCACCGTCATGGAGCCGATCGAGACTCTTCTGAGCGCCTCCTGGGTCATACCCGTGGAACCCTCCGGGCAGGTGCTGGCCGAGCACAGCATCGCCGTGCACCGGGGCCGCATCCTGGCGGTGCTGCCGGCCCACGAGGC
>JABAHP010008243.1_pt1 | contig 15923 bp, 15 predicted proteins | sample 7062081 | NCBI WGS metagenome assembly JABAHP01 (sample SAMN14534357, study PRJNA622989) | marine sediment metagenome | biome: marine biome [ENVO:00000428]; feature: marine pelagic biome [ENVO:01000023]; material: deep marine sediment [ENVO:00002113] | place: India: Gulf of Kutch | collected...
TGTAACAGCATATTTAAGACCTGAAACAGCTACAACAACGTATTTATTATTCAATCGTTTAGATCAAGATGCAAGAAGACAATATCCAATTAAAATTTACCAATTTGGAAAAGCTTATCGAAATGAAATTTCTCCACGACAAGGAGTTCTTCGAATGAGAGCATTTGATCAATTTGAACTGCAAATCTTCTTAGGTAAAGAACAAGAAATGGCATTTGAAGAGTATGAGGAATTTAAAAAGAAAACTTTGCCACTTCTAGATTGGAAACTTCAAGAGAAGAAAATTGACAAACCTCAGACAATTTCACTAGAAAATTCGATTAAAGATAGTATACTTCAAAAACCAGCATTTGCATATTGTCTATACGTCTCTTACTATTTAACAAAAATATTGGGGATTCCAGAAGAATTAATTAGATTTAGGCANNGATTTAAGAAGACACGCGGAATTTTCGAAACAAAATTTTGAAGTGAATATAGGGTCTGATCCAAATGCTAAAGAAGTACCCCAAGTTCTTGAAATCGCATTTGGAATTGATAGAATTATCTATACATTACTTGAAACAACGTTTACTGCAGAAGAAGGAAGAATAAATTTAAAATTAAACCCAATACTAGCTCCAAATACTGTGGCAGTCTTCCCACTCGTCAAAAATAAAGAAAATATTAGAAATTTAGCATTAAAAGTTCATAGAAATTTATTAGAAAATCGTATCAACTCATTTTTTGATATTGCTGGGTCAATTGGAAAGAGATATCGAAGACAAGATGAAATTGGAACAATGTATTGTATTACAATTGACTATGAATCTTTAGATGATAATAAAGTAACACTAAGATTTAGAGATTCAATGGAACAGGAACGAGTCAGTATTAGAGATTTAGTAGAGATATTAAGAACTAAACTTGAAAATTACAAGTAAGATATTATTAATTCTTCCATTAAAAAATAATCATTGACTTTTTTTTGAACTATTGAGATATATCAAGATCTATTTGAAACTGTCAGAAAAAATTTTAAAGAGAAGGATTTTTTTACATTATAATTTAAAAAGTAAACTTCAGTAATACTATTTGATTTCTAAATTAATAAAAATGAAATTTTTGAATTTATTAGTATCTGGAAAGAGAAAAACGCAGAAAAAGCAAATTTTAAAATTATTAGTCTGCATATTTTTTACTTCGATAGTTTTACTGAATTTTCTATTTATCACTAATATAAATAATAATATTTATTATTCCGAAAATAATTTCTCCACAAATGATAATAATTTTGATCAAGATTCTACTTTAGATAATTTAAAGACAAACTCCTTAATTTCATTACTTCAAGACCCATTTACTAAAAATTTAGATGAACTGCGTCAATTTTTTGAGAATAAATACCAAACAAGTTTGGGTTATGATATTCCTATCTATTACAGATATGGAGATACGGATGGTGATATTACTGACGGTACTATTTTTTCCGAAGATAATTTACTTTACTATAAATCACTAAAACAGACAGAAATAAGTGATCTTGAAACATATGAGATTTATTTAGATTTACAAGATACAACTTTATGGTATGAAGGTAATGTTAATGATTATGAATATGGTTTTGTTAAGTCAATTGATAATATGACTGGGGATATAAAGGATGATAATAGACTATTAATTGATAATGTAATGCCAATTTTCCTTCTAATAGAAAATATAGGTTCAGAGATTAACAGTATCACCAGTGAGGGAACAACACCAAGACATTCAATAAATGAAATGTTCTATCTTATCAATTCTTCTCAATTTTGGGATGATAGGCTTACTTATAATGGATTTTACGATTATAACTCATCAAATACTAAGTATGCTGAAAGTAATTTCTATGCTATTTTAGCAAATCTCTTGATTCATCGAAGTTATCAAAATCTCGGACTTGATCAATCTATTAGAGATCGAGCTCTTGAATTAGCAAATTTTACTATAATAGACATGGTCGATAATGAATATATGTGGGATGATACAGAAAAAGCATTTTACCATAATGCTAATAGAGATTGGGATACTTCTCTTGCGGGACAAAAATATTATCACTTAAGAACTAATGCTTTAGGTATAATTACATTATTAGAATTTTGGGTTGAATCTGGTATGAAAAATACTTCAATATATCTTCAAAATGCCATCGATCTATATCAGAATCTAGACTATTTATATGATAATGGACTTTATAAGAAAATTGCTACTCCAGGATGGAGTAGTATATTTGACCATAGTAAAGATCTTGAAGATAATGCTTTAATGATAAGTGCTTGTTTGAAATTGTTTGAACTTACAGGTAATATTACATACTATAAGAGAGCGCTAAATATATACAATTCTTTTGAAAATAATTTATATGATGATGTGAATAATGCTTATGATTATTCTCTTGCAGATACTGCTAAGTCTTTTCATTCAAATCTTAAATTGAGTGAAGCATATTTAGATGCTTTTATGATCTATAATAGTACAGGATTAGAGTCGGTTTATAACATTTCAGGAGAAGTACCTGATTTTATTTTTAACCAAGATAGGATGAATTTAACATCAGTATATTCCTTTCAAAAAAATGGTAAGTTTTACAATCCACAAAATGGTTCTTATGGTCGTTATAGCATACGATATGATATTACTAATTATAGTATAAGTTATATCTTGAAATACCCTAATGGAACTTACTTCTCTGAATCTGAAGATTTCGTCGGGAACGCTGAAACTTCCTATACTCTTCTATATGATATTGAAGATACACTCCCTATTAGTGATGGATATTATGTTTATTTATGGGCAAATACTTCTTTTTTCAAGCTTACTGAAACTATAAAGCGATTTAATGTCACGTCTGGATTAATCAGCGAGTCACTAATGGGATTGCCTCGGATNNATTGAAGATACACTCCCTATAAGTGATGGGTATCATATATATTTGTGGGTAAATACTTCTTTTTTCAAGCTGACCGAAACTATAAAGAGTTTCAATGTTACGTCAGGATTAATCAGCGAGTCTCTAATGGGAGTACCTAGAATTCTATATCATGGACCAATTGTAAACGTATCAATGAATATTAATTATACACGAAGTGAAGGTTCAATATTAACAGCATCTTTAGAAGGATTAGATATTATAGAGTACCCCTCTCAAGATATTAATTTTACAGCTAATCAAGAAGTTCGAATAGATTTTAATCTCACTGCGAAATTTGATGCAGTACCGGGACTTAGTGAGATCTCTTTTAAAATAAAAAAGGGTAATATATTATATTTGGAAATAATAAGAACTATAGAAATCGGATATTCATTTGATTACAGCAATTTACTTTATCAATCTTCGGTAGTAAAAGGTGATAATTTAGTGGTATCTATGAATTTGAGGAATTTTCTACCAAATGCTACTCAAACTCTAAATGTTAGTTTTACAGGAATTACTGAAGGTTCTATTGAAGATCTTATACAAGAAGAAACTTTAAGCGAAAATCAAATAAAATCAGTAGTGTTTATCTTAAAAACTTCAGAATCTATATCGAATAGTACAATTCAAATAAAAATGGAAATTTCAATTAATGCTACGATATACTATACCCAGTCCTTTAGAATCAATATAATTCCTGAATTTGAGATTTTGAGTGCGACATTCCCTAATGCAGTCCCTCAAGGTGAATCAGCTTATTTGATTATTATTATTCAAAACAATCGAGAAATTCCTGAAAGTTTTTCATTGTATATAAATAATATAAAGCAAGGTACTAATCTAAATCAATTAGATACAGGAGAAAACAGAATTATTGCAAGTATAATACCCACAATTAATCCTTATGAATTTGGAGTAAAGAAATATAGAGTAGTATTAAAAGATAGTGAAGATGCTAATATTGCTTCATTCTATTTTGAAGTATCTCTTGAAATATCAAATCTCAATCTGATTTTATTCTATATTTTACCTATTCTAGCACCTGTTGGAATTATATTGTATTTTAAAAACAGATATTTGAAACATAAAAAATTAAGAAGATGAGGATATTTTGCTAAAGAAACAAATCCATAAAAAAGCATTAGTTTTATTCGTTGTTATAAGCTTCTTTTTAAGTTTTTCTAGTATTTCACAATATAAATTACACCTATTAAACTATAATGTAAATGAGGAACAAATAATGCCTGAAATTGCTCAAAGCCCTTTATCTTACTCAGCAATAACACAAAATGCTACAATGGTATATCGATTGTTTGAATCTATCAATTTCACAATCAATACATTTGGTTTTGAGGCAAATTATACAAAAATGGAAATTTCTTTTACAAATGGCACTATTAGAGAATTTGACATGCAATTTATTGGAGGTAATTTATTTTCCGGTATATATGACCCAGGATATGATGCTCCACTTGGAATGCATAATGTAAGTTTCCTAATCTTTAATGAGACAAATCAATTGTTGAATACTCAAACTACTTACACGAATTTCACGATTAATACGAATTATTTACTAAATCTCTATAATTCAGAGAATTACATTAGTTCAGAATATTTTATTAATGACACAATATACGCAGAAATAATGGTTAGCAATTTTAAATCTTATAATTTTACGTGGAATACAACTATAGTTGATAGCATTAATGAATTTACACAAGAAAATATAATAAGTTTTCAACGAGATTGTATTCAGTTCAATCTTCTATTAGAAAATGAAACTTTCGACAGAAACCAATTCTATTATGTTCAATTGAACATCACAGATAAAAATTCTAACAGAAAAGAGATAGCTTATTTTCCTTTATATGTTAGGAATAATAATCCAATATTTATGTCTCCTCTTATTTTATCTAGCGATGAAGTCTTTAGAGAAGAAGATTTCACTCTCTCATTTAATGTGACTGACATAGAAACTAAATCAGAAGATTTGAANNAGATTTGAACGTAATAGTGAATATTTATGATTCGGAAGGCCGACGAGCGTTGAATGAGGTCGTAGAATTTGATAGTAATAATTTGTTTTCAGGAACTTATCATATAGCTCCCGGTAGACCTATTGGTATATATCGAATCAATGTAACAGCTATTGATAAAGATTATGGAGTTAGGTCAAAACGCAAAACCCTTATAGTGAAAAATAATGCACCTGAAATACATTCTTACACCATTAATGGATTAAGCATGGATCAACCAATCTCAATATTTTATGGAAGAGATTTAGATTTTTCCTTTAATGTATCCGATGTTGAAGGTATAGCATATGTAAAAGTCGCCCTTATAAATGAGAATCTTGAATGGTATAATATTACTCGTACTTATACTGGAGAAAATACGGAAATTACTTTTAGAACAATTGATTTGATTGGTGGAGTTTGGTATGTATATATTTATGTCATAGATACAGATGGTACAGTTGTAAGTCTAACTGATGATTATGGTAAAGCACCTCAAGGAATTAGAATAATTCCAGATGCTGTAGGTTATTATTTACCATGGATATTATTTTTTGGTGCTTTAATTTTTGGTTTAATTCTAGGTGTTCTTGCTTCCTATAGCTATTTCAAATCAAAAGTCGAACCTCAAAAGATTACCCCAAAAAAGAAAGACATACCTGTTAAGAAAACAGCCCCTAAAAAAAGAGCGAAATCAATTCCAAGAAAAGAAGAACCTGAAACAAAAGAATTGGACGAAAATAAACCTGAAAAGGAAGAAGAAAAAGAACAAGTTCCTCAAAGGAAAATAAAAAGAAAATTGTAAATTTGTATTAAATCACTTTTTTATTTATATTAACTCAATATTTCATGAAGTCGATATTGAAATTTGCCTAATGTTCCACCATAATTCCCTGCAGATATACGAGTTATTCCTGGTATTTTTACTGCTGCTTCAATACCTACTTTTAACGCTTTTTTAATGGCTTCTTCAGTAGCGCCATCAAGCACAATTTCAAATACGCAATTATCCTCTTCTCGTAATTCTGAATCCTCTATTTTTGATTTCAGGGTTGGACAATATTTTTCATTTGTTGAAGCTCGCATGAATTCATACTTCGAGCCAACTTTTGATCCAGAACGTACAATTCCTCCAGGAAATGGTGCAATTACATTCGGAATATCTTTAATTGCATCAATTGCCTTTTCGGCGGCTTCTAAAGCTGAATTTTGATCCTTCCCAATAATCAAGAAATTCCCACCAGCTATTCCTTTACCTACCTTAAAAGAGTTTTGCACTATAAATTCTCCTTCCATAACCGGAATCCTAAATGCCTCAAATGGATAAACACCTTCGAGTTTTTCTTGAAAACCATCACCAAAAAATTTCAAGTTATTGCCAGATTTTACTTCAAATTCCTTGGAACGATCAAGAGAGTCACTTAGTGCATCAAAACATGCAGTTGTGGGGCAAGTTAGAATACATTCACCAATTCGATGTGTTAAAACCATGCTCATCTCGTCCTTTTTGTTTTTAAAAAACATTAATATAACTCCTGGGCGATTATCAGGTGTATTTTCCTCAGAAACAAATAAATCAACTCCCGCTTCCGCATCACAACCAATTGTTGATGTACCATAACCCGTTGCTTCTTGAGCCGCTATTGAAGCCCATTTTTCATTCTTAGCAGAAACTAAAACTCTCGCGAAAACAGCTCCAAAGGCTTCACAAAAAGTATCTTCAATCTCTACTCCATTTATCTCCATTTTAATAACTACTCTTTAACATAGTGATTTTACTTTTTTATAATATGTATTTACTAATAGAGTTCCTTGTTTTATAAAATTTAAAACAAAAAATAAAAACATTGAAAAATTGATAGGTATTATCTCTTTAAATTTAATTTTAAAATTACAAATAAGATTGTGAATGATGAGTGAAAAAGTGCTTAAGATTGGAATTTTAAAGAATGGAACTATAGGATCCTCTTTACTTCTTGCATTTTTAATGGATGAACGTGCTGAGTCTACGAGAATTAACGTTTACGAGGTAACTTCTGGTGCGAAAATGCATCCTCCAGAAATATGCACAAAAACTATGGAAGATTTATTAAAGTGGGGGCCTGAATTAATAATCATGTCAAGTCCAAACGCAGCTTTACCTGGACCAAAAGCAGCGAGAGAGATGGCGGGAAATATTCCAACAGTAGTCATATCTGATTCGCCTGCTAAGAAAGCAGTTGATGAGATTAAAGAGAAAAATATGGGGTATATTCTAGTAAATTCTGATAGTATGATTGGAGCACGTCGACCTTTTCTTGATCCAATTGAAATGAGTATATTCAATTCAGATTTACTAAAGGTCTTAGCAATTACTGGTGCCCTTCAAGTAATAGCAGAAGAATTAAATAAGGTTATAATTGATATGCTTGAGGGTAGAACTCCAACTCTACCGCAAATAATTATTGATGCAAATATAGCAACAGAAGCAGCAAATTTTTCTAATCCTTATGCAAAAGCCAAAGCAATAGCTGCTTTTGAACTTGCTGCCTCTGTATCCAAAGTCACTAGTAAAGCCTGTTTTCAATTAAAGGAAAGATCAGAATATATGCCACTTTTAGCTGCCGCTCATGAAATGATGAGAATAGCAGCTCTTATGTGTGATGAAGCACGAGAAATTGAGAAATTTAATGATTCAGTCATTAGAAGACCCCACCATGCTAAACAACATTTTCTTAGTAAAATTGGATTACACGATAAGGAACAATAATTAAAAGAAATTCTACTATATTTTTTTAAAATCTACTTTTTATTTTATCTTATTCAAGTTAAAAATCAGAAGACTTTAAATAAAACTTTAAATTTTTGAACGATTCCCCTGTTAACGCGTTCATCACACTTGAAAATACTTCTGGCTGTTTGTTTCTTGTTACAGCCATTAAAACCGCTCCATTACTAACTTCTTTTACTAAAATCCAACAATTATCCGATTCATAGACAACTGTAGATAACGATAATGGAGATAGATTAGCATTTTTCTGAAGTTCCATAATTTGTTGATAAATTGTATAGATATTAGAATCTAAAGTTCCGATTTCAAATTTCATAAACTTTAATGGTTTTGATTCGAATTTACCAAATGTAGAAGAAATCAATAATCCATCAGGTTGATTGAACAATAGATATTCCGATAAAGTATTTATCTTTAACTCATCTAATAAATGACGAATTTTTCCTAAACGTTGCATAGATAAAGTATTCTTTTGAATTTCGTAATCAAGAATCTCAATTAATCTATGTTGAGCACTTCCTTCTTTAACAGAGACAGGAGTAAATGAAAGTTTTGACAACAAACCATCATTAATATCTTTAGTTAATATTTCATAGAACTCATCCTCCTTTGATTCTTTTAGATCGATTTTATTTAGTAGCACATATACCATATTAATTTTAGGAGAGAATTCAAGGATATATGTCAAAAATTTATCAAAAATATCACGCACTTCAGGATCAATTGCAGCAGAATCAACCATAAAAACAGCTGTAGTTGCCTCTGAAAAGATTAATTCTCGTTGAGATTCAGAGAAATAACGTTCCATATATCTTTCTTGACCTCCAAGGTCCCAAACGTTAAGCTCCATTATACCACGAAATATAAAATTCTCTCGAGAAACACCCTTCGTAGGTTTTAGATTTAAAACCTTCATAAAATTGTATCCGAGACAGGTTGTTCGCATTAATGATGTCTTACCTGCTCCAGCTGGTCCAAAAAGTAAAATTTTCAAGGTTAATAACTCCTATCTGCTATCAATTTGATTTTTTTTTTTCTTTATCTTCAATATATTTCTTATACTTTAATTTTTATTTAATTTTTTCTAATTATTAATAGAAAATTTGTTTATGAACGAAATTGAATTTATCTTTAATTAATCATTTTTAATTATCATTTTTAATTATCAATTTTATGTAATTTAATCTTAATTCTAAAATAACAAAATGAATCAATATGAATTTAGAGGATTATATTAGAAACGTCCCTGATTTCCCTGTTGAGGGAATCCAGTTTAAGGATATTACAACCCTCGCTAAAGCACACTCAGCTTTTAAAGAATCATGTGATGCACTTATTAACTATTATAAAGATAAAGGAATTACTAAGGTAGCAGCCATTGAAGCTCGAGGTTATGTGTGGGGTGGGGTAATCGCATATCAAATGGGTGCTGGATTCGTTTTAATAAGAAAACCCGGAAAATTACCATACAAAACCCTTAAAGAAACTTATGAACTTGAGTACGGCACCGATACGATTGAGATGCACATTGATGCAATTGAAGAGGGAGATAATGTATTAGTCTTTGATGATTTATTAGCTACTGGAGGAACCGCTAAAGCAGCATGTAATCTAGTAGAGAAAGCTGGTGGAAATGTAATAGGAATAGCGTTTGTAATTGAATTAACAGGAAGTTTACATGGTAGAGATAAATTAGAAGGTTATGATATTCTGTCTTTGATAGATATCCCCGTTGAAGAATGAAATGATTAGTAATAAACCTATAGTGCTAAAGATTTATTAATTATTAAAAATTTTTTTATATTCTTTCTAATTCTGGTGGAATATAGCCAAATGTATCGAAGAATCGCTTTCTAACCATTTCACTATTAAAATTTTGAGTTTGAGCTCCAGATGTTTCCACTACAAAGGATCCAATAATTGCACCTAATCGGCAAGAATCTAACAATGTCATATTAGTTGTTAACCCTGTAAGTATTCCTGCACGATATCCATCTCCTGCTCCCGTAGTATCTTCAATTTTATCTGGTTTGGCAATAGGTATATGAATTTCAAAAATTTTATCACTTTGATCTTTATAAACTAATTTAGAGCCCTCGTTTCCTTCTGTGATAATAATTGCATTAATATAATCAAGAATTTCTATTTCAGTTAACGTAGTTATCTTTTTTATTTGATTTATTTCATGAGTATTACCAATTAATATTTCTGATTTTTTAAGCAATTCTTTTAAATCATCTTTTCTGAATAAAGGTGTAACTTGACCAGGATCAAAAATAGTAGGGATTTTTAAATCACTTAACTGAGTACCAAAATTAATCATAGCCTCAACACTCTGGCTTGAATTAATTGCATAAACATACTCTTCTGGATTTGAAACTTTTGCTTTTAAATCAATCTCCTTACACTTATCTAAAGCTCCACCATGAAAAATAATCATCTGATTAGACTTAATGTCATTTACTATGTAACACGCAGCTGTGAAAAGTTCTTCATAAATATCAACAAGTAATTCAATATTTTTAAATTGTTTGATATGATCCATATATCCTAATCTCTCAAAATCATCTCCTACTGAGCCTAATAAAGAAACCTTTACCGTTTTTAAAAGACCTAAGTTGTATGCAATATTACCAGCTGTTCCTCCAAAAAATTGATAACGACTGTCTGCTGTAACAGTACTTTGATATTCTTCTTTATCAGGATCGATAGATACAGCATTAATGAAATTTTCCTTAAACCCCATAATATAATCAAAAGCTAATGATCCGAGAACTAGAACTTTATTTTTTACCATGAACTATTAAATTAATTTTAAGAAATATATTTTATACTAATCACTATAATGCTTAAACATTTTTTCTTAGCGATGAGTAAGTTTAATAACAAATAATTTATAAAATTTTAAATTTAATACTTTAAAAACGAATAAGTTGAAAGTAATTGTAAAAATTCTAAAAGGTGAATATTATAGTTAAGATAGGAATAATTGGTGGCTCTGGATTAGATAATCCCGATATTTTAAAGGATGTAGAAAATATAGACGTTGATACAACATATGGAAAACCTAGTTCCCCTTTAAAAATAGGAAAAATTAATGAAGTTGATGTGGTACTTTTAGCTAGACATGGAAGAGAGCATACAATTCCTCCTACACAAGTAAATTATAGAGCTAACATACAAGCATTAAAAGATCAGGGATGTTCCCATATACTTGCTACAACTGCCTGCGGGAGTTTAAGAGAAGAGATAAAAAGAGGAGATTTAGTCATTCTTGATCAATTTATAGACTTCACTCGTCTTAGAAAAGTATCTTTTTTTGAAACATTTTCTCCTGGAGATATGAAACATACACCTATGGCAGATCCTTATTCAGAAGAGTTAAGAAATATTCTAATTGAGACTGCTAAGGAGCTGAATCTTAAACTACCATGAAACTGGAACAGTTGTTACCATCGAAGGACCGAGATTTTCTACAAGAGCTGAGTCAAATATGTTTCGAATATGGGGTGCAGATGTAATAAATATGAGTATTGCCCCTGAGACAATTTTAGCAAATGAAGCGGGAATTCCATATGCTGCTGTTGCTATGTCCACAGATTATGATTGTTGGAAAGAAGATGAAGCTCCAGTTACTTGGGAGGAGATATTAGACATTTTTGGTAAAAACGTTAATAATGTGATCGCATTGCTAACAAATTCTATTCCAAAAATCAGTTAGTTTTTATATTTTATGTTAACTTCATTCCTTTTTTTTTACTTCTTAAATCAATAGTCTAGACATGAAGAATTTCTTGTTTTTTTGAGAATTTCAAAAAAGTTGATATTTCTTAATTATTTTTTTAATATAATATCTTTTTATGATAATTAGAGCTATTTTTTTTTAAATATGACAAAAATATCCTTTTTAGGAAGTTGCAGAGAAATTGGAAGGTCATGTATTTTAGTTGAGTCCAAAAGTGGATCGAAATGCATATTAGATTATGGCATAGGATTCAATAGCGATGATAGACTACCTATTGAACCAGACTTTTCCAATTTAAAATCAATTGCTCTTACTCATAGTCATGTTGATCATTCAGGAGCACTACCATTTATATACAAAATATGTAAAGTTCCATTCTTTACAAATTCGCTTTCTCTAGAAATTACTGAACTCTTAATAAGAGATATGATAAAAATCTCCAAATATCCCTATCCTTTTGGTTTCAGGGAATTAGACTATCTAAGACAGAACTCCTATTTCCTGAAGAATGGTACCCGCCAAAAGATAGATGACAATTTTTACATAACTTTTATTGATGCAGGTCATATACCAGGAAGTGTTTCAATTTTACTTGAAGTTGATAATAAACGAATACTCTATTCTGGTGACATAAATACTCAAAACACTAATTTAATCACCTCTGCAAATCACCTACAGTTACCCGAATTGGATGTATTAATAATTGAATCTACGTATGCTTTAAGGGAGCACCCTCCAAGAAAAATACTTGAGGAAAAATTCATAGATAAAGTATTTAACATTACTGAGAATGATGGAAAGGTTTTAATTCCTGCTTTTGGAGTAGCTCGTTCACAAGAAGCACTTTTGATTTTAGAAAAATATGGATATACTGGCAAAATTTATATTGATGGATTAGCTCGAAAAGTCTCTAATATATATTTAAAGTATCCAGAGTTCATTAAAGATATTAACTCTTTTAAAAAAGTAGTAAAAAAAGCGGAATTCATATCAAAGAAAAAGGATAGGATTCATGTGAAAAAATCAACTGGAGTAATTATATCCCCCTCAGGTATGCTTAAAGGGGGGGCTGCAATAGATTATATTGAAACAATTTTAAACGATCCAGAATCTGCAATCTATTTAGTAGGATACCAAGTTGAAGGAAGCCCAGGAAGGGGTTTATTAGATAACGGGATTTTTGAATTTACAGAATCAAATAGGAAAAAAAATTTTCTTAATAGCTTTCAAATTGAAGCAAAATGTGATTATGATTATTTTGATTTTTCAAGCCACGCTGATAGGTTGCACCTTTATGAATACGTAGATAATTTAGAATTTCGAAATAAACATCAAAATAATATATTTTGCATTCATGGTGACAATAAATCAACTACTACATTTGCAAGTGAATTGGTGAAAAAAGGTTATAATTCTGTTGCTCCAGAAATTGGAGAAATTTATAGAATATAGGTATTCATCCTAACATACTATTCTTTAATTTCCATGTAACTGTTTTCGAATTGCTATATTACAATTTTCCAAATAAGCATCTACTTTATCTATAGGGATTTTTGTCCCTGCGGCGGGAGGATGACCTCCACCTAATACGTCTAAACCTGTTTGCCTACAAGCTTCTCTAATGGCTTTCGAAAGGTTAACACCTTTATTTACAATCATTTTATGAGCTCTTCCAGAAACTTTATAAACATTCTCCTCTTCTCTTTTTGCTAAACCAAATATTGGTTTTGTTTTGTTGAACCCTTCACTGTTTTCAAATACTATCATTGAAGCAATTGTTCCAACCATTGTATCAGGAATCACATCTTCAGCAAAAAAGTATTGAATGTATTCCATTTGTTGAATTTTATTGTTTTCTTTAAGCCATATAAGACTTTTTAATAACGTTTTTTTGTAATTTGATAGAATTTCTTGAGATTTTTGATAAGAATTCTTTCTATCTCCCATTGCTATAGCTATCCCTAATGAACCATGATTTAGTCGTCCACAAGCATTTAAAAGATTAGAAAACTCTCCAGCGTCATATAAATCACTACCAACTGTTTCTTTTTTTAAAAGAAACCTATTGATAATTAATTTTTCTATAATTTTACTTGGTTCAATATCGAGTTTCAAAGAGCCATACTCAATTATAGCGGATGAAATTTTCTGTTTCTCATCTTTATTAAGTTCATTTAGAGATTTTATGTTCCCCTTTGAATTTTCCATTAATATCCCTAAAGTTTTCAAAAATATCAAAGTTCTATTCACATCGCCAGTTAATCCAGGCAAATCTATTTCATTAGAATATGCAATAGCTTCATTTAATGGTTTAATTGAAGAAAAATTCAAATCACTCTTAACTTCTATTAGTTCTAAGTTCTTAGCATCTTCCAATATAATTGAGTTCAAACCTATAAATGATTTATTTGATCCTTGATTTTGGATATCCCCAATTGCACCTATAATTGCATTACAAGACAAGTCCATATTATCTTTATTTAAACTTTTAGCAAAAAAATAACATAATCCTGCCCCAGATACCTCTAAACTCCCATCAAATCCAAAAAAATAAGGATTTATTTGCCATTGATATGTATTACTATATATTTCATTAATTAAATCAGTATCATCTTTAGCGGATACATTTTGTGGAAGGTGATGATCTAATATAATAAAAGAATTAAAATTCTCTTTCAATAACAATTCTTTTTGGAGTTCTTGGTATTGTCCACTACCAAAGTCTGTGAAAAATAAAAATTTATTGAAGCTTTTCACATCCTTCGAAATATTTAAAATTATTTCTTTTTCTAATTGTTTTAAAATAGTAATTTGAAAAGGAAGTCCTTCTCGAATGAAGGCTTTGCCTAGAATTGCTCCTCCACTTAATCCATCAGCATCTAAATGAGTATATATATGAATAGATGAATTATTTTTATGGATAAAGTCAATAAAGTTATTTCTTACAAGATTTATAGCATCATTGAATTTATCAAATTTATTTTCCACGTTCTTCATTTTATCTAGAACTAGCAAAATTAATAATATATTATATTAAATTATCAAATTAATAATAAATANNAAGTGCATCATATTAAAATAAATGAATTAGGAAAGCAAATTGTTGAAAAAATTATAGAGAATAAAGAATCCTATAATGCTGAGGTTCATAGATTAGAAAACGGATCAACCGTCATTGATATGTCTAAAGCATCATGGATTGGAGGAAAACTGGTTGGGGAAATTTGTATGGGGGGTTTAGGTTCAGTTGAGTTTTCATCTTATAATCTAGATGGTCATTTCATCCCTAGTGTTGATGTATATACCTCTGAACCAATAATCTCATGTATGGCTTCTCAGTTGGCAGGATGGAACGTTAAACTTAAAAAAGAAGTTGAAAAAGATGGCCAATTGAAGAAAAAAGTAGTTTTCCAATCATTAGGATCTGGACCTGCCCGTGCTAAAAGTAAAGTAGAGAAGATTTTTGATGAATTAGATTATAACGATGATTCAAAATGTGCAGTTATTGTTTTTGAGACTCCTAAATTACCAAATAAAGAAGTATTGGATATTGTAGCCAAAAAATGTGGTGTTGAATCAACTGCAACTTATGCTGTTTTTGCTCCAACAGCCTGTTTGGTAGGTTCTATACAAGTAGCTGCAAGAATTGTAGAAACAGGAATCCATAAATTACATGAAATTAAATTTCCAATAAATGTAATTAATGACGGTTTTGGAACTGCTACAATTGCACCTATTGCAAAAGATGATCTTGGTGCCATGGGTCGTACAAATGATTCAATAAGCGCAGCTGGGCTAACTTACTATAATATAAAAGTTGAAAAAGATAGAGAAGATGAAATATTTGAACTTATTAAAAAAGCACCTGCCAATACATCTCCTAGTTATGGAAAACCATTTTTAGAAACTTTTAAAGCAGCAGATTATAATTTTTACGATATAGATCCTGGATTATTTGCTCCAGCCGTATATACTATTACAAATGTTCTAACAGGTAATTGTATAACTGTCGGAAGTGTAAATAATGAACTTCTAAAACAATCATATGGATTAAAATAAGAATGGGATAAAATCCAATTTTTTTTTTAACTTTTAAATTTTTAAGCTTTCCAACAGAAAAAGAGTTACATATTCATTAGTTCGGCTTCATACTTAATAATATCATCAGTAGAAATATCTCTATCAAATTTTATTTTTTGTTGGATTCCTAAATACGCACAAGCGAGTTTAGCAGCTGCCGCTACTTCTGCTTTTTTTAAAGTAATTGAATATTCATCTTGTTGAATTGGATCTTCTTGATAAAGACTTTCTTGATAATCTTTATCTTGGACTCTTAGAGCTCGCTCATTTTTCATTTTATATAGCAATGAAGCCATTTTATTTGCGACCTTAAAAGGTAATTGATTTTTAACTACAAGTCTAATAATATTATTAACGTCAAAATAATTAAGTGTCTCAAAG
>JABAHP010002714.1_pt1 | contig 15893 bp, 18 predicted proteins | sample 7062081 | NCBI WGS metagenome assembly JABAHP01 (sample SAMN14534357, study PRJNA622989) | marine sediment metagenome | biome: marine biome [ENVO:00000428]; feature: marine pelagic biome [ENVO:01000023]; material: deep marine sediment [ENVO:00002113] | place: India: Gulf of Kutch | collected...
ACAAACACAGAATTGATAGTATATTTAATAGCCTGTTTCATATCAGGATTAAGTGTAACAATAGGAGATTTGCTTTATTATATGTCATTAACTAAGATTGATGCATCTCGTACTTATCCTCTTGTCCAACTCTCTCTTGTTTTTGTAATTTTCTTTTCTGTAATTTTTTTTGGTGAAGAGATTACAGTTCCAATTTTACTAGGAGCTGGATTAATAGTATCAAGCGTTTTTATATTAAGTTCGAAAGACAAATCTGAAAAACTTGATGATAAAAAAAGAACTCTAAAGGAAAGAATTTCAGAAGATATAATTATAGGGGTTTTATTAGCAATTAGTACAGCATTTTTTTGGGCTCTAGCATATGTCTCACTTAACCAAGCAAGAATTTTGACTGGTGATGTATTTGTATCAAATTTTTTTAGAGTAGTCATTGGTATGGCTGCAATTGCATTGTTAGGAATATTTAAACGTGAATACTATAGTGGATTTAAAAAAGAAAATAGGAAAAATCTAAAATATTTCATATATATTGGCATTGCTGGTATATTATCATTAGGTTTTGCTGATGCGATATATATTAAAGCTTCAGAAATTAATGAGTTAGTTTTAACGTCTGCATTAGCAGTAAATACTCCTATGGTTCAACAAATTCTTTCAATATTGATTTTGAAAGAAAAATTTCGTAAGAGATTTATAATCGCCGTGATCCTAATTATTGTTGGTAATTACATAATTCTTTTCTTATAGAACAAAAAAATTATTAAATATTCAAATCAAATAATAATCTAGACATAATATTTTGAATTATCAAAATAAATATTAGGACAATTAAAAATAAATAAGACAATTATATAATTTATTATAAGAAGTTTACTTGTGTGAGTCTTAAATTATGAGCTTGGAATTAGTAAATAAAAATAAAATTAGAGCTGATAACTATATAACTATATTAATGGTTATTAATTATGGTCTTTTTGCCTTTTTTTTCCACTTGGAAGCCCTTGTTTCATTAATCATCTATCCTTTTGGGGCTTTAGTAGCTTATGGTGCGTTAAAAATTCTCGGTTTTTTTAATAAAAGAAATAAACCTAAAAGACATCCTATTACCCTTTTATTTGGAATTGTAAGTATTATTGTATCAATACTATTTATTTATTGGATATTAATCCAACCTTCTATTACTCCTCANNTATATTCGACAAAACAACGTATAATGACTGTCATTGTTGGATTCACTACTATTATAATAAGTTTATTAATATTTGGTAGATTCTTTAGTGATCTATTAGTAATTATCTTAGCTCTTTCTCTCACACTTTTGGTTAATGTATTAAGTAGAGCAGCTTTATATCTAAGTGAATTTGGATTATCTATAATTCATTTAAAAAATATTAAAATCTTCTTTTATATCATATCTGATTACTTAATTTACATTGATAGAAGTGGGAATTTAGTACTATCCAAAATCTAAGGAAAAATAATAAATATTTAACTCTGTCTACAACTTTATTTATAGTATCATATACTAAAAATTTTAATTATTCAAAAAATTGAATCCATTATGAGTGATATTCATTTTAATAAAGAGAAAGGCTCACAATTGAAATTATTTACTCCCGGACCTGTTCATGTTCCAGAAAGAGTTCTTAAAGAAATCGCAAAACCCAATGATACTCATAGATCTAAACCTTACTCAGAAATGCATCAAATTGCAACAGAGGGTCTTCAAAAACTATTATATACTAATAATGAATGTCTGATTTTCACTTCGAGTGCAACAGGAATAATGGAAGCATGTGTGCGAAACTTGCTTAAAGATGATGAAAAAGGATTATTTTTTTCAATTGGAGCTTTTGGAGATCGATGGTTTCAGATAGGAGAAACTAATGGAAAGAATTCTGTTAAAGAAACGGTCGAGTGGGGCAATGCTATAACCCCCGAATTCGCGAAAGAAGCTTTAAACAAGGATAAATATGCAGTTGTTTTTATTCAAGCAAATGAAACATCCACTGGTGTCTATAACCCAATTGAAAAAATCGCCCCAATCATCAAAGATTCAGGAGCTTTACTATGTGTCGATGCTACATCTTCAATGGCAGGAGTTAAAATTGAGGTTGACAAATTAAATATAGATGTATGTTTAGCTTCTGTCCAAAAATGCTTTGCGTTACCCCCAGGACTTGCTGTTTGTTCGATTTCTGAAGCTGCTGTTGAAAAAGCTAAACAAGTAAAAAATAGAGGTTTTTATTTTGATTTCATTGGATTACATAAAAGACATGTTGCTAAACATCAAACTCCAACAACTCCACCTATACCCCAAATAAGAGGTTTAACTGCACAATTAGATTACATCCTTAATAATGAAGGTTTAGAAAACAGATTTGAGAGACATGAGCAACTTGGAAGACATACACGTAAATGGGCTGAAGATATCAATCTTGAGATGTTCCCTGAGAAAGGGTACGAGTCAAACACTGTTTCTACAATAAAAAATTCGTTAGAGCTTGATATTCCCAAAATGGTTTCTTTACTTCTTGAAAAAGGGTATCGAATTGTTAACGGGTATGGAAACCTAGTAAATAAAACGTTTCGGATTGGCCATATGGGTGAAATTCAACTTAAAGACCTTGAAAAAATGTTAAAAGTCCTAGGAGATATTATAAAAAGCCTAAAATAAGTTTAAAGACCAAATTTCTTATATTATTTTATTTTTTTAATATTTTTATTGAAACTATCTTTAAATTAGTATGTGGGACAGATAAAATATCAAAAACTCTTTAAAGATTTAAAAACTAAAAAATTTATTCAAACTTAATAAAACAATCCATGTGATATAAATGAAGATACTAATTAGTGACAAACTTCAAGATGTTGGCATCAAAATATTTGAAGATAATGGATTTGAAGTAATTAAAAAGTTTACAATTACTAAAGAAGAATTGAAGCAAGAAATAGGAGATTATGATGGCATTGTAGTTCGATCAAGAACAAAACTCACTGCTGATGTGTTAGAAAACGCGAAAAACCTTAAAGTCATCGGAAGAGCAGGTGTTGGCTTAGATAATGTAGATCGTACGAAAGCGGCAGAATTAAATATAGAAGTTATAAATACTCCTGAAGCACCAGCAGTATCTGTGGCAGAATTTGCTCTTGGTTTAATGCTTACACTAGCAAGAAAGATTTCCTTTGCTGACCGTACCACTCATGATGCCCAATGGAATAAAAATCAATGTTTAGGGTATACATTAAATGGAAAGAAACTTGGATTAGTAGGATTTGGAAATATTGCAAAACATTTAGCAAAAATTTCAATTGCTATGGGAATGGAAGTTGGAGTTTATTCTAGATTTAGTAAAGGTCAAGTTGCTATTGATGAAGCTAAAGAAATTGGATGTTCAATTTATGCTTCAGTTGAAGATTTATTAAAAGATGCACAGATTATTTCATTGCATCTTCCTTCTTCACCTCAAACTGTGAATTTAATCAACCAAGAACGGATAAAACTAATGAGAACAGATGCAATCCTGATTAATACCGCAAGAGGTAATTTGATTGATGAGGAAGCTTTATTGAACGCCTTAAAAAATAAAAATATTGCAGGAGCTGCTCTTGATGTATACCATGAAGAGCCTCTAAAAAATGAAGGTTTGATCAATTGGAAAGAAAATCTCATACTTACTCCGCATATCGCATCTCAGAGTATTGAAAATCAAACTGATGCAGCTACGATGATTGCTGAAAAAATGTCAAATTTTTTAAAAAATAAATAATCTATTATTTTTTTAATTTTCTCCTAAATCGTGTAGAATTAATCCCGAAAGAACTTTAGGATCGAACCAAGTTGATTTTGGAGGGAGTACACCCCCTATATCTCCGATAAATTCAATATCTCTGATATCTACTGGATATAAATTTATAAATAATGCATTTCCTTGATTTGTAATATATTTTTCCATTTCTTGAGGGTCCTGTGTACCTCCTACGAAGAAAATATTGTCATCTGAACGAGGATCTTTAATATTTAAAATGGGTTCTAAAATTTTATCTTGAACAATAGCCACATCTAAACTATCTCGTTTGGTTTCAAATTTTTTATTTCTAACTAATAGTTTATACCATTTCCCATTCAAACATATAGCGATCTCATTTTTTTTGCTTGGATTAAATGCAGTAATCATGGAAATTACTTCAAAATCATCCTCGAGCCTTTTTATAAATTCCTGTTCACCTATAGGTAATTTTCTAATCACACGATTATAAGGTAAGATTCGAATTTGATCATCAGATGCTACGTATGAGAGAAGATATTGCCAAGGAGCTTTAGCCTCTTTACCCATATTAGGATCTTTTAATTTTAATCTACGGTATTCTGCTGCACTAGCTGCTCGATGATGCCCATCTGCAATGTAAATTTTTTCTTTTTGGAATAGATTTACTAAATTTTGAATTATTTTTGGATCTTTTTCTTGCCATAAAAGATGACGATATCCATATTTCTCAAAGTCATATTTAGGTTCTCTGGTTTTAATTTCTTCAATTAACCCTTTAATTTTTTTATTTGCTTGAAAAACAGTCCAAACTAGACCTGCTGCAACATTTGAAGAGACAATATGGTTTGTTCTGTCTTTAAGAGGCTTTTCCCTAGTATGTTCATGTTTTACTATATTTCCATCTTCATAATCTTGAAGTGCTATTCCAATAATAAGCCCTTGATGACTAAAATCTGGCGATTCTTGCCGATATACAAATATACTTTCGGTTTCTTCTTTTTTAACAATACCTTTCTCTTTAAAATCTTCGTAGGCTTTCGCTGCTTTTTGATAAATCTCATCTCCTTCACCAGCAGGTAAAATAAGATGGATTAAAGATTCAGAAAACTTCTTTAGCTCTTGTTCTTCCTCTTTACTGATAATATCATAGGGATTAGTACAAAATTCTTCTGGATTTACCGGTATATACGGTTTTAGAGGAGTTATCAATACCATAATATTAATTAAAAGCTTCACCGATATAAAATAATTTCCATAATTATACACTTTAAAAATGAAGAGATCTAAATAATAAAAACAGCTTTTTTATTTCGAAAATTATTTAAAACTGATCTCTCTTAATAATTACAAGTCTTTTTTAAAAAATTTAATAAATATCATAACTATATTAATATCATAAAATAACTAATTTGAATTATATTTTGGAGTAATTAAACAATGCCAAAAGATTTAAGAAAAGCATTGGACAGTATTGAATCCAGTGAAAAAGAAATGGCTAATTTACAAGCAAAAGTCGATAAATTAACTGCTTTAGTACAACGGCAAAAACGTATAATTAGCGAACAAGAAGGGATCATAGAACAACAAAAAACAAGACTTTCAAAAATGTCTGATATCCCTGAAGATATACTTGAATTGAAAGAACTAATTGGAGAACAGCGCATAATGATCAATGAGAAAGAACTTGAATTGGAGTATGCAAAAGGTGAGGTTGCTCAGTCTCAAAAGGAGTTAGAACTAGTAAAAAAACAAATAGGTCCTAGTCAGGCTAAATTAGAAGAAGCTTACGAAACAATGGGTAATTTAAGAGCAGAATTAGCAGAGAAAAATTCTGAATTAATCTTGAAAAATGAAGCAACAAAAAGCTTGGAAAATAAAGTACAAGAATTAGAAGCATTCACAGATAAATTTAAAGAAGAGCAAGTAAAGATGATTCAAGATTTGGAAGAAAAACATAGAAAAGAAACTATGGAATTAAAAGAAGAAATCGGTAAACTGGATTCATTCTTAATGGATAGCAAGTTGACTTCTACTGAAAAAACATCTGAAGCCAAAGATTTCGCTTCTCGATTTGAAAGTATGAGATCAAAATATGATGAATTAATTGCTAAAGTAGGAGAATTGAGTGATAAAAATCGAGATGCTAATGAAGAAGTAGAAAAACTAAACAAACAACTTAATGAAATAAGGACTCTCCAAAAAGATAATATAGATAAAATCAATTATTATGATAAATTAAAGCCTATCATGGAAAAGGAACCCCTTTTCAAGACTTTCTTAATAATTGAAGAAGTAGGGGGAATTACTATAGATGATCTAAAAAATGCACTTGGCATTCCTATTGTAACTGTTAAAAGGAATGTTCAAACCCTTGAGGGAATAGGTCTTGTGGAAACAGATGATAGGGATAAAATAGTTGTAAAAAGTTTTGAGGGAATCTAAATCCCTCTAAATTTGTTCTTAGACTTTGATGCTCTCGTTTTAAATTTTAAGGTTATTGAAAATTTAGGTAAAGTGTCAATTATAAAAAATGAATTCGCCTTAGATCTTGGCTAATTGATCATATAATCCTGGCAATACCTCTCTAAATGAGTCATCAGGTATTTTTTCAAGGATTTCAGCTGCAATAGTTTTTAAAATCTCTCGATAAATACCTGGTTTCTCATCACGTCGAAGTAAAAGAGCAACTACATAATTTTCTACTGAAATGAAATCTTGTCCAACACCAGAGAAAAAGGAGACCACTTTATTATTCTTTAACGCGATGCTTGCAAAGCCAGGTTTAAGAGATTGATAACGATGACTTGAATAAACTTGTGTAAGTAGATTATTAGTTATTTTTAATGTTTCTGGATAGAAACCTTCATTTATTGGGCCAATTTCATTATCCCAGCGAATTACAAGAATACCCACAGGCATGATATTATACCTTAAGATTTACCTATTATAAGATAATTATGAATTTTTATTTGTAGACTTTATAGAATACTACTTATGATAATAATTTAATATCTTACTTTTATTTATTTCTTTTTATTTTTATGTATATCTTATCTGACCATTAATACAATTTGAATCCTAAACTGTCTTTTCTCTAAGAAAAAATTTAAATTAAAATTATAACTTTGAATTATTAATCTCAATCAAATTAATTGATATTAAGAAAAGAGTGGTATAAAAAAAAATATTAAGAATTTCAATCATTTGGAGGGATTACCGAGCATGGTCAAAGCCATTTTACACCAAAATGGGTCAAGACTATAGGTGCTGGACTTAAGATCCAGTGGCAAAGGCCAATATATCCATCTCGGATTTATCCTTAATTCGTGGGTTCGAAAGTAAATAATCTCTTAGATTTTTACCGATTCTCCCACTCCCTCCACACTAAAACCCTCTAGAAATAGTACAGTTTTGTTTATTAGTTTTTAATTCAAAAAAAAATAAAAATTGATTTAAAATTACAGAATTAGTTTAAATTCATTATTCCATTTGTTTTTTCATTTTCATGATTAAGGGAATCATTTTTGTTGCTTCCATAGCAGGAGTGGTTTTCATCACCTTAATGTAACCAGGTTTAGCAAGTCTCCACATATTTGAACCCTTTGCCATCTGTTCTTCATTATCAGCTTCCTCTATAGTGATTCCCCAAAAGTCCGAAGTGCTGATATAAAATCCTATTTGATTTACTCCTTCAACGGGGTAAAGTTTTTTACTCATAAGCGTCTGAGCGATTTCAGCCAATTCTGAGGGATCAAAATCTGGATTTAATTCCCAATATGTAATAAAAAGCATTTTATTATCTACCTCAATAATATTAATTTTGGATTTGCATATGTATAGAATTCTATCTATACATTAATGTACATTTAAGCTTCAATCATATTTAATGATTTCTTACCTAGTGAGCTTAATTGAGCAAAATTATAAATAAAAAAGGGACTATTCAATATACATAGAAATCACAGTGATAGGTAACGATTCCAATTTCAGAGTATCTTTCTTTAGCATTATCAATTGAATATATTGTTATTACACATAGAGAATCCAGAGAGATCATTTATTATAAAACCGCTGGTGAGTTCGATCCTAACATTCTCGATATGTTTCGAAGTTCAGTTCAATATGAAATATTGGATTTGCCTTCAGAAGTAGGAGAAATTGAACAAGCTACTCTGGAGGGGAAGTATTTGATAACCAGAGCAGAAAGATTAGTATGGATAACTCTAATACTTAAATACAAACCAATCCGGTTCACAAGAGAAGTATTAAAATTTTTCTGCAAGCTCTTTGAAAATCAATATAACAGAGAAATTCAAGAGTTATATACCAAATTCGAAGGAGATATATCAGTGTTTCACAAGGACACATACTCAAGACAAAGCTTAAATAAAGAATTGGAGGAGATTTTTCATTTATACCTAACTTTACCTTTCAAAATAGGCTCAACTAGAGGCAAAAAATTATCTCCTAAAGCAAAGAAGATTTTTCAATTTGCTAAAGTTCTTGCGCACAAAGAAAAAGGTCAAATTTTATTAGAGAAGTTATTTAGAGAAGTTAATAAATCCTTCAAGATAAATAATGAAGAAATTGCGGATTTATTGTATGCCTTAGTAGAAAGTAAGACTCTTCAAACGATTGCACAAGAGGAATCAAAAAAGAGATTTCCAATTCACTTTTAGAAGTTCCAAGGATAAGGATGATCTTATGAAGATTGTAAGATCATAATTTTTAGCTTATTTAGAAAAAGAATTTAAACTAAGCATACAATATTTTTACTAATCAAATTCAATTAAACATAAAAATAAGGAGTTAATGAATTGAAATTAACTGATATTATTGGGCTTGAAGCGAAACATGCTAAACTTTTAGAAGGTGAAGGAATATCAAGTACTCAAGACTTGATTCCACTTACCTATAATCAAGTCAGTAAACTTGCAAGGAAAATTGGTGTTGCGGTAAAAACTCTTGATACTTGGCAGGAACACGCAGAGCTAATGCAGATTCAAGGTGTTGGTCCTGAAATGGCAAATGCATTAAATCTTATTGGTATTGATTCTGTTAAGGAATTTGCTTACAGAAGTCCAAAAAGCACCTTAGAAAAACTAAAACAATTAAAAAAAGAGAACCCTAAAGCTATAACAAAAATTCCCGCTCAAAAGGATATAGACAATTGGATTAAAGAAGCTAAAAATATTTCTGGTGTTCCCGAGAAAAAACCAACGAAAAAACCAGGAAAAACGGATGAACCGCCACCATCTGTTATACCAAAAATTGATTATGTACCAATCGAAAAATTTGAGGGAGATTATGGAGAATATGGTGCGGATTACTGGAATAATAAATGGGAGACTGCACCAATTATATATACGGGTAGAGCTTTAAGAGCTGAATCTTACAAAAAACGAATAGATGCAGATGTTAAATCTTTCATTAAAAAAGATGATGCTATACTATGGCATGTTATAACACAGGTAGGGTTAAGAAAAGAAACCCCTAATGAAACCGCTTTAGCAATTCAAAATTTCGTCTGTAAGTTTCTGAAATATAAGTACGATGATTTAACAGCTGAATGCGAAGAGTTCTGGCTTTTTCCATTTGAGAGTATTCAGGCCGAGGTTGGTGACTGTGAGGATGGTGCAATTCTGATTGCAGCTTTATTGATTAATGCTGGAATACCAAGCTGGCGAGTAAAGGTCACGGCCGCAGAGGTTATTGCAGATCCTATATTTGCTCCATCAGATACTGAAGTAGGGGGGCATTCTTATTGTCTCTATCTTGCAGATCGCCCCGATTCTGATAGAAAATTAGAATGGGTAATACTTGATTGGTGTTATCTTCAAGACCCAGAAGTCCCAATTGAAAAGAAACCTCTTGCACGAGAGGGTGGAACTGAGGGGGCTTATAAAAACGTTCTTTTTACATTCAATGATGAATATTCATGGGCCCAAACGGCATTAGAAGTGAAAGAGGCAAGAATAAGTAATAATAGGACTACCTCTAAGGATGAAATAATTGCTCCATTAAAGGATATCTTAAGACATTTGGCAACCGATGAATTGCTTAAAGTCTTTAGAAAATTGGGCATTTATATTGAATAATTTTAATTGAAAACTTTTTTTTATTTTCTATTCACTTTCTTTCTCAATGAATAAAGATTCGCCACATTGAGGGCAATAAGCTACTTCTCGACCGATTTCTGCCCCACAGTTATTACAAATGGTTTTAAACTCAAGTGTTGGAGGGATATTATTCATAATGTTTTTGAAGGTTTCATTAAGAGCTTTTTGAATTTCCGAAATTTTTTTTCTCTGATCTATGCTAGGAAATGAGCGTATGAAAATTGAGGATAATTCTACTAAAAAATTCTCTATAAACTTAAGTTGATCAAAAAAATTTTTACTAACCTTATATTTTAGGAGTTCTTCACCTGCTTCAGTTAAAGAATACACTTTTTTTATTGGACCTATTGGACTTTTTACTTTTTGGGCCTTTAAATAACCATCTTTTTCTAATTTTCTTAAAATTGGATAAACTGTACCAGATTGCGCTTCCCATGTGCCCGCAAAACTTCTATTCAGATTTTTTATTAAATCATACCCCGAAAGCTGTTGACTATTGAAAATTGTTTCAATTATGGTAAATTCAAGAGGTGTAAGTTTACTTTTTTGAAGACTATCAAGTAGTTCTTTTTTAATTATAGAACCTAATTCTTCTATATCATCCTCAAGATCCAAAAATTTACCTAACCACATTATAAGTTTATCCTAATAATTTTTTTCTTGCTTTTTCCTCATTTTTGCTAATTCCTTTTCAACTGCTCGGTCTTTTCTTGATTTGAACTTTCCACCCTCTTCCGCTTTTCCGCTGAGAAACTGAATATAAAAAACAATGTGTAATAAAACTGCGGTACCCCAAAAAATCGCCGGGAAGATTACCCAATAAAACACAGAAAATGTGAGGAAGTTAATGATAAATAGGAAAAGCATAACAAACACATAAGAATCTACATGATAAATCACTCCACGTTTGGCCATTGGATAAACTCCTCTAGCATATAAAATATAGGCTAAGAAATGCATATTAACCCCAATAAACCATGAGAACAGGGGGAAAAAAAACCAATAGATTTCTGGAGTAAAGAAAATATTTACTAAAAAAAGCAAAATATTGATCAAGATAAAAATTGCTACATGGATCTTCACAGAAAATCTGAAACTTACTTTCTGCGCAGCTATTTTTCTTAAACTTTCTTCTGAAAATGCATTATTTTCATTCATAATTAATTTCAATATTTGGGAAATCTAAAATTTAACTGCTATACTTGTTTTAAATAATTTCCAATATATAAAGTTATTGTTGATTCTACATAGTGTTTATACAAATTAGTAGAAATACCTTGAAACCTTCAAAATTGAACCTATAGTTATTTCATAATCTCTAATTTTTCATGAAACATACTATCTTCATTCCAAGTTACTATAAAAGCATCAATATCTCTCATTTCTTTTATTTAATACTTATTATATTCGGAATAATAAAATCAAACAAGATGATTAAGAGTAGCAAAAAGTATAAATATCAATTTGTGTATTTTATATAAATTCTGCCCCAAAATATTCCTATAACTTAAGTATGTCAACATTATCAGAATACCTTGAAAGGTTAGAAGCATGGGACCAAAAGACTTTTCTTACTATTTATAAAAGTGGTTTGAGCAGAAAAATTAAAAAATTTGCGATAGTATATAGTTTTCTTGGCTCATTGTACTTCTGGGGGATTACTTGGATAATATGGTTCATCTATGGATACATTACTAAGGATTATTATCTGTTAGTGCTTTTCACAGGTGGTTTTGAACAAAGTCTTATTATTCATAGTATTATACGATACAAAATTATTAGAAGAAATCGCCCGTTTATTACTCTACAGAAAGAAGGTGTTAAAAAGCATGATGATTTTATTAAAATTCCTTATTTAATGAAAGAATCAGAAAAACAATCATTCCCTTCTGGACATGTTACATTTTTGCTATTATTTGGTTTTATTTTTGCTTTTTATTTTTCAGAGTTCTTTTGGATTATACTTGCTGTTTTTATCGTTTTATCAATCATTATGGCATTTTCTAGACTGATACTTGGCGTTCATTTCCCTATCGATGTTATTTTTGGGTTTGTATTTGGAGTTTTATATGCTCTATTATATCTTGGATTTACGTATGAGTATTGGGTCATGTTTTATTATTGGTTAGGGGAAACCTTTTCACCATTAATCCATTTTTGGTTATAATTTTTATAAGAATTTTTGTTTTCATACGNNATATAATAGATCTCAGTGAAAATTTAGAAGATTCTATAATGAAAATTACACAGGTAAAAACTTTTTTATCAAACATAAATTTTTATTTCTTTAGATTCTTCCCCTATTTACCAATATGCAGCTACCTTCAAAAAACGGGAAAAAAAATTCTGTTCCAGATCCCCACAAATTCACTTCCGATTTCAATTCAGTAATTTTTATTGTTTTATGGAATTCTTTAGGTTTTTTCTTTATTGAATTTATCATGAATTATTATATTTTTTCGATTTTACATTATCCTCCTTATAATGTAGGACTATTCTTTTCTTTTATCACATCAGGAGGTTTAATCAGTTCACTCTTTATCGGTTTTTTAACAGACCGCTATTCAAAGCGAATTTTAGTTATGATAGGTTCCTTTGGAAGAGGATTATCTTATTTTGGACTTTATATTTCAATCATATTAGAATCTCTAGTAGGGATGTATATTAGTGCTTTTGTTTTAGGATTAGGAGCATATATGTTTTGGAATCCATTAGATTCTATAATTTCTGAAAAATCTTCAAAATACCATCGATCATCTGCTTTTGGAAAACGTAGATTCGCACTTGGGATGGGTATGCTGATTGGAACGCTCGTTGGGTTCACAATATTTAGTGTAGCTAATGTAATTACACCAGATAATACTTTCTTGATATATGGAGCAATTCCTATCTTTGGTATATCAAATTTTTATGCTGGTATTCAATTTTCAAGGAAAGTTGATGAGAAGATGAAATTTATATATCCTAACATTGATGATGATCCTTTAATAGATCAGGAGGAGGAAGAATCTATAAAATCTTCAAATAACTCATCAAATTTTGTATATTTTCTTGGAATTGTAATATTGTTTTCTGGTTTTCTCTTAAGTGCTACCAACTATGGATTTTATCGACCTTATATTCAAACTTATGTCCTTACATATATTAATTCTAATGCAGAATTAGTAGCATCGTTTTACTTACCTACTGCTTTAATAGGCGCATTAATAGCTCCAAAAATAGGTACATTAGCAGACAAAATTAATACCTACTATGCTATTACTATAGCTAGTATACTTGGAGGAGTAGTTACATGGCTTATAATTAACTCAGGGAATTTAGTGTTTTTTGCCGTTTTGCTTGTGATCGATAATACCATAATGCTTACTGTAGGTTTCGTATTTGTGAATTTCCTAAGTCGTGTATCTGTTAAACATCGTGGAAAGATCTTTGGTTTGATAACAATTTTTGAATCAATTGGAATGATTATAGGTCCGTTTTTTGGAGGAATAGTATGGCTAATCATTAGTCCACAAGCACCCTTTATCATTTCAATTATTGTTGAATGGTCTTTAATTTCATTTTTTGTTATAGGTATATGGATTCTCAATCCCCACTTAGTAGAATCTATAGAAAATAAGAAATAGATTTGAGGAAAAATCAATAAATTTTAAAGAAAAATGTTAGTACCAATCTGTAAAATCATCTAAAGTACGGCGCTTTCTTACTTTTTCACTCGCTTTTTCACGAGCTTCATCTACTAGTCCTATTGCTATAACACCCATTAATTCGAATTTATCCTTAGGAAATTTGAATATTTCATTTACTTCTTCTTTTCGACCAATAATCTCACCGATCCACGTAGCTCCAAGGTCTTCTTGTGCATGGACTCCCAATAATATATTTTGCATGAACGCGCCAATTGCTTGAATATCTTTTACTCTATCATATCCTCTTTCAAGATCTAAGAATACTACTAGATTCACATATGCGTCTTCTATGATCCCCCCATGCTTAGAAAGTTCTGAAAGCATTCTTTTGACAGTGGGGTGAATAACTACACAAACTCGCCATGGTTGGCTATTATTACCAGAAGGCGCCCACTGAGCACACTCTAATATATTTAATATTGTTTCCTTATTAATTTTTTGATAAATAAAGTTTCTAGAACTTTTTCTCTGCTTAATAAACTCTATAAAATCATTTTTAACAAGATCCATATTTTATCCATATTTTAACAATTATTAAATACTTTTCCAAACTCATTGTGTTTTGTGAGTATTACTTAGATATTCATCTACATATTTCTTCTATTTATCTTTCTTAGAATTTATAATATCAGTGAATACAAGAATGATAGTCCTTTATTAAAAAAGGGGATCGAGGTTATTTATATGGGTAAATTATGGGGAAAAAAAGAAAATAATGAGCTTCTAGGTTCACCACAAGAAACAATGGGGTTTTCTAAAGAATATTCCTCATTGCTTCAAAGTTTTACTATAAGAAAATATGATTTTACTAATCTTAACCAAGTAGAAGACATTAAAAACCAGTTATTAAAAAGAAAAATATTAATTATTAATGCAAGAGAAGTTCTTGAGTATGTTGATGTTTCAGAACTTAAAAGAACTATAGAAGATCTTAAAACTTTCTTGAGAGAAAATGGAGGTAGTATGGGGAGACTTGGAGATCATTATTTAATAATGACTCCTAATGCAAATGTTAAAATAGCCAATTAATTGTAAAACTGTCTTAAATTATTTCTAGATTTTTATGTTAAAAAAATAATAGATTAAATGCAAATTTAATTTATTGTTTCAATAGATTTTAGGGATTAATTTATACCTAACTCGCTCCCGATATTCTTTGTAACCATCAAGCTCTGTAAGGAGCATTTTCTCTTCATATTTAATTCTGAGGACTAGCCCAAGAATACTAATTATAGCTGGGATGAGTCCCCACCAAGAGCCAAGAGCCAACGGAATCCCAATTATCATTCCAAGAGCTCCAGAATACAAAGGATGTCGAATATGAGCATATAAACCCGTATCGATAAGCTTTTGACCCTCCCGGATATCAAGCACCTTAGACGCATAGGCATTTTGTAGAGTTGAGAGGTGAATGATATAAAGACCAAGTCCTAAAATAATAAAGCCAACCACTTCCAACCATAACGGGAAAGCCCCAGACCAGTTAAAAGGGTGATCAAGGTCTGAAATTATGAACATAAGACCAAAACTTATACCAAAGATCGGAAGGATGAATTTATCCGATATTGATGCCTTTTCAGACTTCGCCTCTTTCATTTTCTTCTCTTTCCGAAATTTCATCCTATTCCTAATTACACGTGGATTTTTCTTGTTCAGAGTGTACATCGAGAAAAAAGCATATATCGCAAAAAAAATTACAAAAACCCATCCTTCAATCCAGAACAGGTCTCTGGCTAATGGAAAGATAAAAATTGCAATAATAATAGATGCGTATATGGGTATTATTGCTATAAATACAATTGAAAGAGGTTTATCCATCTTGTCGAATTTAGTGTTATCTTCAACGTTTGTATTGACTAAGTTTTCTTCATTCATTATCGTATCTCACCAAAAATTACTTTTTTATTTCTCTGAGAATTTCAATAAAACTTTCGATTTGATTGAGAACTTGTGTGTCATTCATCTTTCTAGGATCATTCATATCACTTGTTATGACAAGTGAAGGAATGTCTGCTTCTTCCATCAACTTGCGTTTTAAATCATACATTCCACATGCATTAGGACGGCAGGAAAGGTTATCATGTAGTAAAATCCCATCAATTTTCCAATCTCTTACTGTTTCTTTGAGTTTTTCGAATCTTGTTTTAAGATCATAAATATACCAAAAGCTTAATACTAATTCAGCCATTGTTTCAACTGGATTATTAAGCACCATCTCTTTTGTCACATTGGGATTAGTATATTTGCTGAAAGCGTATACGTAAGTTTCGTAAACAATAATAGCGTTCCATCGCTCTAAATTTGAAAAGAATTTT
>JABAHP010004729.1_pt14 | contig 15883 bp, 19 predicted proteins | sample 7062081 | NCBI WGS metagenome assembly JABAHP01 (sample SAMN14534357, study PRJNA622989) | marine sediment metagenome | biome: marine biome [ENVO:00000428]; feature: marine pelagic biome [ENVO:01000023]; material: deep marine sediment [ENVO:00002113] | place: India: Gulf of Kutch | collected...
ACCTCAAGTACATACTGAAACACAAGTATCACCTGTATACCGGTGGAAGAGAGATAGACCTTCCACGACTCCAGCTTCTTGCACATGACCTTTCCAAGTTCCGCCCCAGGGAGTTTATTCCACACAAGAAGTTTTTTTATGGAAAGAAAACCCCAGAGGTAACAAGGAAGTTCAAAGAGGCGGTCAGGAAATATCATCACGCAGGAAATCCTCACCATCCAAAGCACTGGGATAAAGGTGAGGATATGCCCATGAAAAACAAACTAGAGATGGTCGCGGACTGGTACAGCGCAGGGAAAACCCAGGGTACACATAAATCTGAAAGCTTCAAGTCCTGGTTCAAGAGAAACAGAGACAAGCTAAAGATAGACGATGCGCTGAAAAAGGAAATAGACGACAGGCTGAAGTAGCACACCCGGCAGGATTCGAACCCGCGTCTCTGACTTCCTTAAAGTCAGTGCTAAGCCTCTCAGCTACAGGTGTATGGTGGCAGTCCCGAGTGGTCTTGACAGCTTCTTGACCTTACTCGATGTTCTGTGCTGTTCCACTGCCATAAGTAGCGTCCGTCCATAGATAAGACCAGCCGGTGAAGATGTCAACAGGTTTTGGCATAAGAAGGATGTGCAAATGGAGGACTTATGAAAAAAGTAGATTGGGAAAAAGTAATTAAAAAGCACTTCGGCCATGAGCCATTTACCATCGACGACGTTCAGGATGCAACAGGATGCAACAGGGCGAAAGTCTACCGTGCCTTGGGATATCATACGGTTGCTGGGACTTTGAAGCGAACTGAACCTGGAATGTATAAGGTCAGAAGAAAGACGGAGGAGCCCGATGAAAATGGAACTCTTCCCTATCGCATTAAAACCCTACTCAAGGGGCTAATTGAAAAGCATGGAGACGAGCCATTCAACCTTGACCAGGCGACTGAGATTGCGAAATGTAAAAGACCATCAATACACGCAAAAATGCATATACTTTTCAAAGGGAGACTCGTAGAGCGGATAGAGACTGGAGTCTATAAAGTCACAGACAGAGGTCACAATGCTGTGGTTGGCGAATTCAAAGCAGACAGAGAAAAAGAAAAGGAGAAGATAAAAGAGACTGCACCAGAATGTCTTCCGTCATGCATACTGATGAAAATGGAAAACATCCTTGGGAAAGATGAACTCAAAGACTGGGTGTATGCGATTGCAATAACAAACGAGGACTGCGTCACGGTTTTGGAAGAAGCGGCCGTTCGGTCAATCGCCAAAACGTTTACGGCGCCGTAGCTGTTTCCTGTGGGGGGGAATCAAATCTCATTTCGAGCCATTTGAAAATGTAGTCGACAACGCTCGCCGCGTATGAGATATCCTTGTCTCCAGTAAAGCCATCTGGTTCGAATCTCATATGCTTAAATTTGTCTGAGAAAACTTCGAGAGGAATGCCGTATTGGAGGCCAAGAGAGATGGCAATTGCGAACGAGTGAAGCATACCTTTTACTGTGCTCCCCTCCTTGTCGCATTTGATAAATATTTCTCCTGGCCGTCCATCTGGATACATCCCGACAGTCACGTAGGCGTCTAGATCTCCTATTGAAATTCTCTGTGTTAAAGAGGGTCTTTCATCTGGAAGTGGCATGTACTGGGCGCATTCCTGTGCTTTCATTTACACAAGTCCTTGCAGCTTTTGGGTTGTCGACAAAAGAGGAACCCAACGATTCTATCAGACGGTTTTCAAGGGGACAACATGACAAAGACAGATGTTGTTGACAGGCTGAAAGTAAGAAGATCTAAGCTTAGGAAAAATGTGGTCAAAGGTGTTCAATCTGAGATTGAGCGATGCGCGAAAGGTGGACACTTTCCAGATTTCGCACTAATCTCCAAGGTGATAATGGATACCATCGCTTGTGAAATGAAAGAAAGCCAAGACACTCCAGTCATCGAGTGGGTTGTCATGCTTCAAGGAAAAGAGCCAGACAGATTCTGCGAAAACACTATGTCAATAGTAGAGGAATCGTGACCAAAAAAATAAGACGAGACATCTCAATCCGACAAGATGTGTACCTTCGACTAAGGTCCCATTCATCGGACCTTGGAATACCTTTGTCAAGCATCATTCGACAACTATGCATTTCCTTTGTGGAAAACAAGGACAGGCAAAAGCTTGACCACAGAGAAATCAAGTTCTAAACTTTAGCCTTCGCCATCACACACCCCCTTTTGGTGTGGGACCCCGTTTCTCAATGGTGAGGAACGGGGTTTTTTTAGTCATAAGAGATATATAAATACACAAAGGGACACCATGAACCCAGTTAAAAAACTCAAGACTGAAGGACAAAGGGTTCTCACTGAGTTCGTCTGTTACTGTGAGAAAAAGTACATCTATGTGTGGCTAAACACTGGGATAAACGGAAACTATGAAATCGTATGTCCGACGTGTGGACACGTGCATTATCGGTCCATAAAAAACGGTCACATTACAGACGACCGATACAATGCAGGAGATGTTCACAGAGAACGAATCTTGCCAATGCCAAGTGCAGCCCAAGAAAAGAAGCGAAGCTTTGGGGCTATAGGGAGAATAAAACAGATGATTGCTAGCGGGCATGCACCGTACGGAGGTTGAAATGGGTGAAGTAAAAGAAACTGTTAAAGGGACGCCGAAGAAGAGGAAAAAGACAAGCGACAACTCAAATCTTCAGCAGAGAATCACCTCCCTCATGGACGATGTATCTGACTGCGTCGTCAAGAAGGAGGACGATGCATATAAAGAAGGAGATTCTGAAAAGGCCGAGAACGTCAGGAAGGCTGGTCTCCTTCGCGCTGTACACACATTGCTTTCGTGCTCGAAGAGACTCCTGGAGGATTACTAATGCCACTTCCTTCTATATCTGCACCAGAGGAAGAGCGTTCTTATATCCTGACGTATGACCCTGACAATCCAAAGGACTTGATAGAGGTCGAGAAGAACACCCTGGCGCTTCTGGAGATGGGGTTTTTGATAACCAGCAGAAGTTTTGGCGAAGTCAGGCTCAAGCCTCCGCCACTGCCAAAGGGCGTCGGGATAATGCGCATCATCAGCCAAAACGGTGATGATCGTATAACATGGGACACTCGCATTCCAGAGGAAGTAAAGGATGCCGGAAAAAAGTTCTTCGAGCTTATCAAGCAAGGATACAAAGCCTGCGTCACGAAAAGTGACGGCTCCAAGGGACATGAAATCGAAGAGTTCGACCCCGCCATCGGAGAAATCATCATGGTCCCAGGGACAGCCCCAGGATAGCAAGAAGATTGCTGGCAAGATTCAGATATCCAAGGAGGAGATTTTTGCTGCAAGGTACCCAGGGTCAGTTGTCTCGGAGAAGCTGACGGGTTTATATGAAAAAATCCGAGGGACGGCAACCGCAGCAACAGGGGTTCAGAACCCGGACATCTGGCCGACATGGGTACAGACAGAGAAGGTTGCAGGCAATATTGGAGTAACCGTAAACTTCATCACGAACCACCCTGTTGCCCAGGAGGAGCAGCCTGACCACTGTGTCTTTGACATCGGAACGTCAGAGACTTTTTCTGTCCCATGTCCTCCACAGCCCACGGAGCAGAACGTGAAAATTTACGGAGAGGAGGCGAAGTTTATAACAGAGTACGCCAACACTTTCATTGGTGAGCCACTGACCAGTGATACGGTGACCAGTGTACAGGACACGATGAAAAACATCATCCTGTACAAATGGGCAGCGGACAAAGACTACCGCCTTCATGACTCTGTCCACAGGACAACGGATTCAAGTGGGAATGTTGTAGATACCTTCTATAACCCGGTCCACCCGTACTACTACCCAAACCACACTCCATGGCAGACACCTGTCTATGGGGAGTGGATGCCTGAGACCCCTGCTGACAGGTTCAGGCGTGAGCTAAAGAAAAGGCAGGCTCCGATGGTCATCAGGGGTCATCGGACAAAGCACTTTGCAAGGTCTACAAGGGACGGAGCGGACTTCCAAAACGTGTCACGTGCAGAGATTGTTGCGCTTCATCTTCTGAGGAAAATGCTGACTCAGAATGCGTTCAGGAACTACTTGAGACGTGGGATTGTCAGCGTAACTGGGCCATCTGGGCTTGTGTATACGGTGGTTCGAAAGAGCCATCTGATTGAGGTGTACAGAAAAGGTAAGCTTCTGAGTACGCTGTGCGTGTATCTCAAGGACAAGAGCATGCCTCCAACTGACGAGGTTGTTGCGAAGATGATTATCATTCAGTGCAATGAGCATGATATCTGGAGGAGAGCGAATATCAACTGGAAGGGCGTGCCTAAAGACATGAGATTGAACGTTAACAGAAGCAACTTCAAGGAGGAGCATCTGGTTCAGCTGGCTGTGGCGTAGCATTGACCCGCAGGAGGAATTTTCTCCTTCTGCGGGCTTGTTTTATCCATTGACAGGGCTGATACGTTTTGGTATCATTGAGGGGTTATGCAGCAGATATCACGCACGACATCCTGGGCTCCAATTGATTGGGGCTATCAGTGCGTGATTAAACAAGAAGTCGCCTTTAATCACGCAGAGGAGGCAGGCGGCTAGCTGACGCAGGACAAGGAGAGAGCTAGCCGCCGCCACCGAGAGGTAGGCGGCTTTTTTTATGCCCTCGGAAGATGAGGCTGGGACCTCAGGTTGACTGTAAATCAACTGTCTTCAATATGGCTGGGTGGTTCGATTCCACACGGGGGCACGAAGAGACGGTAGCAAATACTGGTTTTGCATCGGCCTTTTAAGCCGAAAGATGTGAGTTCGATTCTCATCCGTCTCACCGTTCTTTGGCAAATGAATAGTGGTCAAGGGTTTACGGGCCTGTAGCTCAATTGGTAGAGCCCCCGGCTCATAACCGGAAAGTTACGGTTTCGAGTACCGTCAGGCCCAATGGAGAGATCGTCTAACAGGTAGGACGCTAGACTGAAAATCTGGTAGCGTGGGTTCAACTCCCTCTCTCTCCATATTCTGGCGTAGGCAAACGGTTAAGCCGCCTGGCTTTGACCCAGGTATTTGCAGGTTCGAATCCTGCCGCCAGATCCGAGCACTAGCCCAACGGTAGGGTACATGCTTTGGGAGCATGGGGTTCTCAGTTCGAATCTGAGGTGCTCGACTATGGCCGAGTCGTCTAAAAAACAAACCTCACTTTTCATCTACCCCGACCTGTAAAGGAGGGGACTTTCAAGTGAATTCAGTAAGACATCAACCTGATAAGTTGACTTTCTTGGTGCAAGTCCAAGCTCGGCCGCCATTATGCTACAATCAAGTCGTGCACTGTTCCCATGTTTGGAGTCCCAACCTGTGTCAGCAGGGTCCTGGGAGGAACAGTGCATATTTGGAAGGTACCGCTGAATGGTCGGCAACGGGGCTTGAACCCCCGGGCAGGAGAAATCCTGGGCGTTCGATTCGTCTATCTTCCGTCATGAAAAGATATGGAACCATACTGAAACACCCAGATACCGGACGAATTCTTATCCCATCAGGCAGACAATGCCCATGCTGCCCTGGTGAAACAAAAAAAACTGGTCGAGTTAAGGCACGGCAAGAAGAAAAGAAGCTCATTGCGGAGCAGCTAGAAGGCGCACAAAAATCTCCTTTTTTGACATAAGATTTATAGAAAAAGGAGAGATGAATGAACGAGAACGTTCCAGAAATCAACCCGGAAAACATCAACAAGATTCGGAACAGGAGGAGGAGCTAGATGGAGAATCCTCCTATCCCCATCAGTGCCCTCGTCACAGACGTAAAGCTGTCTGGAAGCACGGAAGTTGTTATCAGGCACAAGTTCTCCTGGGCAAGCATCCTGACGACAGCCGCCACGATGGCGGCTGTCGGAGCACTTGTTAGTCTTGTAAAGCATGTGGTTATTTCAGATGAAGAGCAGCCCTAAACGAGGCCGCTCTTCATCCGGGGCACTGTTCAAACAGTGCTAGCTATGCATTAAATTGATGCGGGGTACTCAATTAGCAAGAGGCCGGACTCATGATTCGGTAGACGCAGGTGCAAATCCTGTCCCCGCTATCCCTTCAACGCCTCCATCAATCTCTTGATCTTTGCCTTGATGTCTTCTCTGACAAGTTTTTTTAGTTCATCTTTCACGATGTTCCTAATAATCTCCACCAGTTCTTCGAGGGTTATATCTTTCAGCCTCATGTAATTATCGTAGCAACTCTCCACATTATTTGGTATAAGAATCATATGTAGCAGATGTAATCTTTTCAAATACATGGAGGTACACTGCATGAACAGGGGATTCACACTCATTGAAATGATGATTTGCGTTGTTGCAGCAGGTGTGTTAGCAAGCATCATCGCAATGACGCTTGGAGGTTGCGACGCAGACTGGCAGAAGGCTGAGCGAGAGGCAGGCGAGTACGCAAAGAAAGTTCCTGGCGCAACAGGTGAAGTATCCTGCATGAAAACAGATAGCGACCAGGATGGATACTGCCGGTGTACAATATTCAGAAAAGAAAAAGACCCACTCCACGTAGAGTGTGGGTGTGAGAGGTTCTGTTTCATATGCACAGATGGATGTAGCGGCATCAAGCACACGCTGAGGCCGTCAAGATAAGGGGCTGCTAAAAGTCGCCCCAGGGCAAAACCGTTAAGGAAGTGGGATTAGAGGCGTCCAACTTTTAAAGAGTGGGCAGAGACTTACCCTGGATGCATGGCCACGCTAGAACGTTCCGTCCAGGACCTCGTAAGATGAACCGCGCACGACTGACATTATCAGCGTGTATACAGGCAAAATGTTCTCCCTTTGGCGTAACAGCACACTTTTCGGTGCCCAAATGCTGGTGTAGCTCAATTGGTAGAGCACCTCCCTTGTAAGGAGGATGTTGCGGGTTCAATTCCTGTCACCAGCTTTTCTTGTTGATTTCCAGCCATGTTAATGGGATGTTGTGCTCCTAGAAAGGAGTACAACATGAAATGTTTCTATCACAATGCAGACTTCGATGGTAAATGCTCAGCGGCAATCGTTGACTACAAGCACCAAGGTTTTGAAATCAGCTTCATCGGAATCAACTACGGCGATGAGTTCCCATGGAACACAATCAAAAAGGGAGAACTCGTCTACATGGTCGACTTCGCCCTCCAGCCGTTTTCCAAGATGATACAACTCAACAACATCTCTGACCTCATCTGGATTGACCATCACAAGACAGCACTTGCAGATGAAAAGAAGTACGGTGTCGAGTTCAATGGACTCAGGCGCAATGGCATAGGCGCATGCGCGCTCACGTGGGAATTCCTGTTTGATACAGAAGTCCCAGAAGCAGTCAGACTGCTGGCCGAGTACGATGTCTGGAATCACCAAAACCCCAAAACCTTGCCCTTCCAATACGGTCTCCGCATCTGCGACACCGAGCCAAGAAGTGGCATCTGGAAGAGCACGGTGTTCACTGGGCATGGGATAGACAGAGTCTGCCAAAACGGGCAGCAGCTCATGGACTACGAGGCGGGCCAGAACAGGATTCAGGCATCGGTCAAATGCTTCGACATCGAGTTCGATGGTCTCAAGTGCATCGCCATGAACCATGGTCCAACGAACAGCAAGTGCTTTGACTCGGTGTGGGACCCTGAAAAGTACGATGCGATGATGCCGTTTTACTGGAATGGGAAATTCTGGACCATATCCCTTTACAGCGACAGAGATGATGTTGATGTTAGTGTAGTAGCAAAGAAGAGAGGAGGCGGTGGGCACAAAGGAGCAGCAGGCTTTCAAGCTGATAAACCGCCGATGGATTTAGGCCCTATAGTTTAGCGGAAGAACACTAGGTTTTCGCCCTAGTAGCCGGAGTTCGACTCTCCGTAGGGTCACTCACACGCCACAGAACCCGAAGCCAAGAGCCCTTGAGGGGTTCCATAGAAAAGTGGCTTCGGGGACCTCTGTGGCTACGACCTGTAGACGGCGCGTCGGCTGTCTGCATGGTGACGTGATTAGATAACGGCGCTGGAACTGGATGCAGGCTAATTAGATGACGCACAAACCCCTGCTCCAGAGACCACCAACAGCAAGGACAACTCCCGAGCGACTTCATGCTGGAGGTGGTTATGGGCTCGTGGCCGAATGGGAAGGCGCTAGATTTGCATTCTAGTTTTTGCAGGTTCAATTCCTGTCGAGTCCAATAAGGGGCCACTGGCGTAACGGGAGCGTCAGAGTCTTACAAATTCTGGGTAGAGGTTCGATTCCTCTGTGGCCCACCACAAAAAGGAGGTCTCCATGACAGGTAGTTAACCTGCAAAGGAGGCATGAGTGGTTTACGTCAAAACATTTTTCAGCTTTAAAACCGGACATACTTACAAGTACAAACATTACTACACCTACCGCAAAGACCCCGTACCACGCACTTGCTGCTGGAATGCCAGCAAGCGCGCATGTTTCAGAAGAATCCGTACAACTCAAGAAAGAAAAGCTAACTTTGACCTTGAAGTCCGGCATCTGATTCGGCTAAAAAGGCGCAAGATGAGAAGCGCCTGGGATGACATCCCGTACAGCAACTGGAAGCACAACTGTTGGAAGAAGTGCACAAAGAAAAAGCGACAGTGGATGTAGCGGGTGCACTTTATTATTGAAACAGACGTGCTATAATATAGTTGAATCAGTGCTGCAGTAGCCCAACTGGAAGAGGTGCCTGGCTTAGACCCAGGAGGTTGAGAGTTCAAATCTCTCCTGCAGCATCAGCAGGAGGTGTACCATGAAACGCATCGAAGCAAAGAAGAATGAATGGAAGGTTATCTTCGGGGAACACCCGGATGTCGGGTCTTTCGTCTACGTATGGAGAGACGAACAGCCCCATCTTTCCATAGATGCACATGGGATTCGGGGCGTTCCAAAGATGGACAAGCGTTTCAAAGCGCTCGTCGAGGACATCCTTGAGCGTCTTCAACTGCTTGAAGGAAAAGGCTACAACCCAGTTTGCGGCGACATCGTAGAAATCTTCAATAAAATCGACCCGCAGTGGGCCAAGGATGTGACATCCGACGTCTATGCAAGTTGCGCTCCTAACTGATGAAATTTACTATAAAAAGCAGAAATCAAGCCATAGCAGGAAACGGCGTCCGTAATCCTCACATCATCATCTCCATTTTTACCCCTGGAGATGAACCGCCCAAGGTGTGCAAAAACAAATACACGAAGCAAGTCATCCAGCTTGCCTTCGACGACTTAGACGGACCCCCAGGGCCAGCGACTCAGTTGGCCCTGGGGTTACCCGTTTTGTTCGGGGATGAAGAAGCGAAAGCCATCGCGGAGAAGGTGAAGTTTTGGCACGACGAAAGTGTCGACTTCGTTGTCTGCCACTGTGACGCAGGAATAAGCAGAAGCTCAGGTGTAGCTGCTGCACTTTCAAAGTACTACAATGGAACAGACTTCGAGTTTTTTAATCCTCCATACAGACCAAACATGTTAGTATACAACAAAGTACTCAATGCTCTCAATGAAACTCAGAAGCCTCATCAAGCACATCCTTAGCGAACACCCTAGTACTCTCACAAAAGATGGAATTAGATTCATTCGCCGGCAAAATGGCGACTACATGGTTGCGCTCATCNNATCGACTATGATGATCAAGTTAAAGAAATTACAAACAACAAATATGCATTTGTTGTTTGTAAGTGCACAGCGAAGGATTTAAAGAGGGCTCTTAAGGAGCTGCAGAGCATGATGGGTGGCTAAGCCAATTGGTAGAGCTAAGGGCCTTAAAAGCCCTCTAGTCCGGGTTCGAGCCCCGGGCCACCTAACTGGCCCCGTAGCCCAAAGTAGAGGCGCATGTTCGAGGGGCATGTACAGTGCAGGTTCGAGACCTGTCGGGGCTATCAACACGGAGAAAAACATGACCTGGCCTTGTTGAAAAGGAGACCCCAATGCAGCGCACCTTGGTCCTATCCTCGTCCTTTGAACCCTTGGCGACAATCAATTGGCAGAAGGCAATCACCCTTCTCACCCTCGGAAAATGTGAGATTGTGGAGGAGTACGACCGGAATATCCGGTCTGCTTTCCTGGTGATCAAAATGCCTGCCGTGGTTCGCCTGATATCGTACTTCAGGCGCGGAAAGCGTGTCGTAAGGTTCAATCGCCAAAACGTTTTGGCGAGGGACAAGTGGCGCTGCCAGTACTGCGGGGACAAGAAACCCATCAAAGACTTGACCTACGACCATGTGATACCACGTTCAAGTGGTGGAACAACCTGCTGGACGAACATAGTCTCAAGCTGCGGTTCATGTAATTTAAAGAAAGGAAACCGCACTCCTCAAGAGGCAGGCATGAAACTACTATCCAAGCCAAAAAAACCATCCTGGGTTCCGGTAGCTGTAATACCGATCCGAAAGGGGAATATACCAGAGCAGTGGATAAACTACCTGTACTGGAATTCTCCTCTTGACGAAGGCTGATCTTTTTGGCATAAGAAAAGCACATTGAATGGAGAGTGCTATTTCAAAGCTTGTTGGTTCAAATCCAGCCGGGGGTTCATAAGCCCCCGAAGCTCAATGGCCGAGCAGCCGCACAGGGAGCGGAAGGTATGCTAAGAAATAGCGCACCCCCTAACTGCCTGGGGGTTACCAGGCGAAACCTACGTGAGGGCAGCTCAGAGAGAGTGACGCCCTAAATTTGACACGCAAATGTAGTAGTACCAGAAAGACCCACCCACGGGCCGGTCGGAAGCCAGCACCTTGATAGGATGCTGGCTTTTTTAGTCATGCTTTTTTGGTATAAGAAAGACAATGTAACTCAGATACTATCCTCCTTCCGCTCTTTCAGCTGAAGTCCGTCTGAGTTACATTNNAGATACTGTGCAAAAACACCTTAAGGAGCATCATCAGGCAGACGAAAAAGAACTTATCCTAAACCCGTTCAGCTACGCGTTTGTTCTGGACAAGAACACGGGAGAGGTCAAAACCTTTACCGGTCCTACTACCTACACAATGACGCCAAACGACATCCCGGTGTCGTTCGACCAAAACAATTTTGTTCGCTGCCATCTTGAGGACTCCATTAAGCCCGTTCCAATAGCTGTCGAAGGGTTCTACATGGTGGTCCTTAACCCGTCCAAGGATGGGTCTCAGTGTGACCCCGGCAAGAAGCTCGTTCCGTCTCCGGACCTCGATATTGGCCGTCGTATCAATGTCCATGGGCCAATCGTCATGACACCTTGGCCAGGACAGATGACAGAGGTCATCCGTGGACACCATCTCAGGCTAAACGAATACCTCATCGTCAAGGTCTACAACGAGGAGGAGGCACGCCAAAACTGGTCTCTCGCTGTCATCAAACCGGCAGTCTCGGACGATGGAGAAGTTGCACCTGTCCCGTCAACTGCTATCCCAGAAGACCTGTCCGTTGGGAAGCACTACGTCATCAAGGGAACCGAGGTCTCTTTTTATATGCCTCCGACAGGCGTCTCTGTTGTGCCCGTCAACCCCAGTATGACCTCCAATGCTCCTGAGAAGTTCGTTCGCCAGGCACTGACCCTAGAGGTTTTGGAGTATGCCATCCTGGTCGACGAAGATGGAAACAAGCGGTACGAACGCGGCCCATGCGTGGTCTTCCCCAGGCCCACTGAGCGGTTCATTGAAAAAGACGGCCGCATGAAGTTCAGGGCCATCGAGCTGAACGAGATTCAGGGCCTGCACATCAAGGTCATCGCCCCGTACATCGATGAAAAAGGGAACAAGCGCGAAGAGGGCGAGGAGCTTTTTATCACTGGCAAAGACACCGCCATCTACTACCCAAGGGAAGAGCACTCCGCCGTATCGTATGATGGCAAAAACAAGCACTTTGCCACGGCTATCCCTGCAGGCGAGGGACGCTATCTGATGGACAGAATCTCCGGGGAAATCGTGACCAAGATAGGTCCGAAGATGCTCCTTCCGGACCCAAGGAACCAGGTCATCGTCAGAAGGGTCCTGAGCGACAACCAGTGCGTGCTGTGGTATCCGGGGAACATAGAAGTTTTGGAGTACAACCAGAACCTCGCTGGGATTGCCAAAACCGTTCCAACGACCCGCTCTGGTGCCATCTCTGATGGGGACTACGAAAGGAGCACCAAGTCCCGCAGGAAAGGCATGGACAAAAGCCACACCCATCGTGACCAGCGGGCCATCATGGATGAGATTACCCGCTCATCCACGTACTCCCAGCCAAGAACGGTCACCTTCGATAATAAGTTCGCAGGCGTCCCGAGGGTGGATGTCTGGACTGGCTACGCCATCATGGTTGTTTCGGCAACAGGTCAAAGGCGCGTGGAGATGGGCCCAACATCTGTCCTGATGGATTACGATGAGACTCTGGAGGCCATGTCTCTTTCCACAGGGAAGCCCAAAAACACTGATTCTTTGCTGAACANNTTCTCCGCATCAGCAACAACAACATCAGCGACACTATTATCGATGTTGAAACATCCGACCATGTCAGAGCGAACATATCCGTCATTTGCAAGGTCGATTTCGAAGGCGACCAGAGCAAGTGGTGGGACATTGAAAACTACGTCAAACACATCTCAGACCATGTTCGGTCTGTGGTAAAGGGAGCCGTTAAGAAAATCACCATCGAGGAGTTCTACTCGAACTCCACGGATATCGTCAGGGACATCATCCTTGGCAAGAAGGAAGATGACAAGCGCCCTGGAATGGCGTTCGTAAACGGCGCACGAATCAAAGACGTCGACATCATGGGCGTCAAAATTCAGGACGCGAAGATTCAGCAGCTTTTGGCTGAAGCGCAGCATCAGGTTGTTCAGACAAACATCGCCTTGGCCCAGAAGAAGCGGGACCTTGATGTCACTCTCCAGATGGAAGAGATTGACCGGCAAAAGGCTCAGGCCAAGGTTGACACAGAGATGTACAACCAAGACCTCGTTGAGTCCATTGAGAAGCTGAAGCACAACCTCGCTGTTGATGGTTACACCAGGAACCGGGAGGTTTTGGAGCTTCAAAACACAGAGAAGCTCATGGCTGTGGAGGCCAGATTCAACGAGGCCAAAGTCTCTCTCCAGAACAACATGGCTGTGCATGATGTGGAGCTGGAGAAGGAGCGCCAGAAACAAACTCTGGAGCTTGAATCTCTCGTGGCGCAGACAGATGCGATTGTCAAGCGCGCCACCTGTGTTCAGCCAGAGCTGGCCCACAACCTCAAGATTCTCAGCGAGAGCATCGACCTGGGTTCCCTTGTGAAGGGCTTTGGCGAGATGGCGACCATCAAGGGTCAGGGCGTCATGGATACGGCCAGACAGGTCATGGACCTCCTTCCCACGAATCTCCGCGCTCATGTTGAAGTAAAGAATGGCAGCAAGCAGTTGACTGACTAGCCCTTAACCTCTCGAAGGGCATAGGCAGTCAGGGCGCATACCTCTTTGGGGGTATGCGCTTTTTTAGCTAAGGGTGCGCTCTTGCGTGCCTTTAGGTATTTGGCATAAGATATGTGTTCGACATGCTTTGGCTGGCATGCGTTCCGTGACATTCGCGTCGGGGCAGGATGCGTCCAGTTGGTTGCCAGCCAGAATCTCTACTAACTGGGACCTCCAAGTGGTCTTTGCCGAGTGGGACCTAGCAAATCCTGCTACGCTCGGCATCTTCTAATCCCACACAGAAAACGAGGCATCATGGACGAAGGAATGTTCGGTCAATTCTATAGGATTATCCAAATCCTGTCTGAAGTATGTGAAAAAAGCACAGGTGATGATGTGACTTTTCCTATGACTATCATGGTTGAAGGAGAGAATGGGAAAGGGCACTGCATCCCCATACCAAATCATGCTGCCCCAAGGATTGCAGCAAGCGTGGGGAAAGAGATGATGAGGGACCTTTTGAGGTACCCTAACGTCGACGAAATGTTTACAAAAGAACAGCTTTTTGAATTGGAAACGATGACAAATCGCCTCTCAAGTCACCTTCGAGACGTCCCGTCTTTGACTCGAAACTGACGGAAAGACTAGCAGAAAGAAAGTGCGCTCAGGCGCACTTTTTTAGGTATTATTGGTATAAGATATGTACATAAAAGAAGAATAAGTTTTTATGACATATGCAATAAGCAAAGCAAATTAACGAAACGAAACGAAGGCACTGGGATATAGCCGCAAACCCAGTGTTAGTAAAAAGCGGTCAGAGTTGTAATGGGGTCTCTGTAAAAAAACCCCGCTTTTCAATACGGTGAAGTAAGCCACACCTAAAAAGGCTGACGACCGGTAGAGGAATCTACAAAAGCCCGTCACGGTAACTTGCCAAATGAGCAAGGTTTCAACGACGCGCAAGCTAGCTGCATGAGGCTATCCCAGCAAATGATTGGGGATTTGTAATGCAGTATCCTGAAGGAGGATATCGTGGAAGCAATCTTGGTGCTACTTGAGACCTTCGTGGTCTATCTCAGTAACAAGGCCGACACCCTGCGGAATTTTTGCTTAGATGCCACAGTAGAGGCTGAGTTCGGAGATATATGCATAGATGGCCGACAGGTCACCCTGGCGCACCACGGCCCCCGCTCCAACAATCCCCCACCATGCTCGAACGAAAACGTCCCAACCCTCCCCGGGGGGTCAACTGTGGGAATCTCCCACGTTGACCTCGATACACTAGGCGGCCTGCTCAGGCTCGCCGGGTACGCGGCTGACAGAGTAACCGCCCCCTTTGAGTGGGGCTTCTGGAAGCTGGCCGGGATGGTGGACGTGTCTGGTCCTCATCGTCTGAATCAGCTCATCAGGGACCTGGTTCAATGCGAGAACCTCCCCGGCAACTACGGCACAGGCTGGAGCGAGATGCTTCACGCCTACTGGGCATGGTCCCAGGAAAACCGTTTGTTCCCTCCCCGGGACGGGTCGGCTCTAAACGTCACGGAAAGGGTTTTGGAAAGCGCGAAAGTGCTCTTCAGAATCCTTGACGGTGACGAGGAGCTTCTTGAGGCCGGACGGAAGTTCGCACGGGCCGAAAGAGAGCTGAATGAGTCGTCCTTGATTCGGTATCACCACACCGAGTCAGGTCACCTTGTGATAGTGAGGCGTGCAAACGCCTTCACAAATCACCTCTACACGGCCCCCTGGGGAACGACGGCGTCCGTCGTTATCTCCCTCCGAGACGACTTCAAGTCCGTCACGGTTTCAAGGGAAAATGACGACGTTCCCTTGAACTGCTGCGAAGCAGTTCAAACCGTTTGGGGACCCGAAGCTGGCGGCCACGCCGGCATCGCCGGTTCCCCGAGGGGACAAGAGATGACCCGAAACGACCTTAACCAGGTCGTCTCCGAGGTCATCCGGGTCTTCGGAGGTCCGGTTCGCAGATGCAACTGTGGCTCGGAAATTCCGTGGTCGCAGTGCGATGCGAACACACCCTACTGCGGATGAAACCCAACTCACTGCAAGCCTTGAATACGGGCTTGCAGTGAGTGCTTCCGGTGCGTGTAAAAGCGCACTTTTTTAGGTATTATTGGTATAAGATATGTACATAAAAGAAAGATACATTTTTAATATAACATACAATAAACATAGTAATAAACAATTACCCACCTTGGTACGGAAGTACCCCCGTTCTCACTGCATTTAGAAGCAGAATCTGGTCTGTGGATTCTAGCAGTGATTGAATATCGCCTCCCGGGTTACATGGAGGTTGAGCGTTAGTGCATCCCTATCGTCAACGTTGAGGGTGTCAGGCATGGAGCCCTGTAAAGTGAAAACTCCCGTGAAGTAAGCTACACGTAAAAAAGCTGATGGTTCTTATTGTCGGTGGAGGAAACCTCTGATGCATCCAGTTTGCAAAAGAGGGTATGTAAGCCGGCCTATTACGACTGCAGAGGTATGCCACTACAAAGCATAGCCTCACGGGTCAAACCAGTGCAGTCGCTAAAGTGAAGTAAGCCACACTTAAAAAGGCTGACGACGTTTTCAC
>JABAHP010000860.1_pt1 | contig 15868 bp, 14 predicted proteins | sample 7062081 | NCBI WGS metagenome assembly JABAHP01 (sample SAMN14534357, study PRJNA622989) | marine sediment metagenome | biome: marine biome [ENVO:00000428]; feature: marine pelagic biome [ENVO:01000023]; material: deep marine sediment [ENVO:00002113] | place: India: Gulf of Kutch | collected...
ACATCAGGTCGCACTCGTAACGCGATTCTCAGGTCATCAGGCGACCAGGCATCCTCCATATCCTGCTTGTTTGCTGCCACTACATAGGGCGTGGTAGCATAGGTGCGAAAGATGTCAAGAATCCGGCGCGCTTCTCGAAAAGTCTCGGGTCGCACACTGTCCACGAGGACGACAAAGCCCAGCATGCCCTCGGACAAGATCTCCCACATGAAATCAAAGCGTTTCTGACCAGGTGTGCCAAAGAGATAGAGAACCAGATCTTCATCCACTGTGATGCGTCCAAAGTCCATAGCGACCGTGGTTTGCTTCTTTGTTCGGGATGTCTCGTCCGTGATCTGGCGCTCGGTCGATACGACATCGATTTCGCTTACACTGCTGATGAACTCCGTCTTGCCTGCATTGAACGGCCCAGTGACGACCATCTTTACTGTCTGCATTGTTGTCTTGCCTGCTCTGTTGTAATTGCGGCTCCGATTCGCGTCAGGTTTGCCGTATCACCACGCCGGCCCAGTGGGATGGCATCACAACCGCTTGATCCGATCGATCAATTTGCGAATTACCGAGCGCTTGACTGCGGGAGGGCGCCCGATTACCGTCTCCATGGCCGTCGATGGTGGCCTAGCCACAGGTGCGCCTTCAGGCTCCAGCACCTCAACCAGTCCCGCCTGCAATAGCCCGTAGATGATTTTGCGGATCTGGAAATCATCCATCCCAATGCGCTGAGCGATCTGCTTTATCGAATTCCGAGGATTGATATAGGAAATGACTCGCCACTCATCCACACTGAGGTTGACGTTTCTCAACTGCGCCTGCGGACGATCTGTGAACCTCAACGCAACGCCAAGATCCGGCAACTCATCTTGGAGCCGTTCCCATTCCTTCACACGGCGGCTGCCCTCCAAGATGATATTCTCCAAGTTGATCGACACGGTTATCGCATCATCGGAAGGTAGCTGGTTGGGCTCAAAGTGAAACAGGCCATCAGTCCAGGTGAACAAGCCATAGACGGTGTCCAGGATATCTGCCCGAATGCTACTGACAATGTCTGGCTGGGTGACCTGGCCTGCGCTTATAAGCAGCATACCCAGTTCTTTGTCCGACTGCGTCCCCGCGCGCGCGCGGATGATCTTTGCGTGCTCCTCGGAAAGCTTTCCCCCACGGGCGAGTACGCTAGCAAGGTGCCCATCGCGTCCACTCAAGGTGGCATAGGCCAGTTTTCCTTCCCTGAAAAACAGGGTCGTGACGCCAGATGGCACCTGGACCGTAAGGGCTCCAGTCTTGCGAGCGAGGTGGATCAGGTTCAACAACTGGGTCGTGCTAAAGTCTTTGAGGTTACCTTTCAGCGCCATCTTGACCTACCCTTAAGTGAGTTGTCCGTTCAACCTCATCATAGGTACCCAAAGCAAGTCAAGCTGCCTGGGAACCAGTCAGCAACGATATGGCCAATTATACCCCGTCTCAATGCATTAGTCAACTGTCCTCTCACACGTATTCGGGAATGGTTGTGGATGCAGACACGCCATGTCTTGTCGGTCAGGTAGACTTGTGGAAAGACACATGGCTATGCTATAATGGGCGCCACGACCTTTCGGGCCATCAGGGTAACCCGACTGCCGACGGAGGATCGCATACTATGAAAAGAACCCACAAGAGGATGTGGACAGTGGCTCTCCTGGCGATTGCTTTGCTTGCAGTTGCCCAACTCGCCACCAGTTGCCGATCCTCTGACACCGCCAAGCTGACGCCAACGCCTACCAAGACACCGCGCCCGGCCGATGCCAAGATGCCCGCGCTGCCGACGGCTACCTCCTCGCCCATTCCCACCTCTACTCCGACGATGGCCGCATCGCCCACCGCCACTGCCACACCGGTGACTCCAACCGCGACGCCCACTACAGAGCCCACACCCGAGCTTCTTGGCGATGCCTGGCCAACTCTGGAACCGGAGTTTTGTCCCCTAACAGCGCGGGAAGTGAGCGATCCCGCACTCTTAGAGCGACGCCCGCTTGCCATCAAGATTCAGAACGCTACGATTTCGCGTCCCCAGTACGGTCTCCCAGAAGCGGACATCGTTTACGAACACCTATCCGAGGCAGGCATCACGCGCTTCACCGCCATCTATCTGTGTCAGGATGTAGAAAAGATCGGCTCTACTCGCAGCGCTCGCTTCATTGACCTCGAGATCCCGGCAATGTACAAGAGCCTGATGGCCTTCTCCGGTACCAGTGCTGGGCTGTATCCCAAGTTCCTGGGTGCTGACTTCTACGATCGCGAATACTGCTACGGATGGGGACTACACTCTGAGGCCTTCTATCGAGATACAGAACTCCGCAAGCAAGGAGTTCCCATCGAGCATACCCTCTTTGCAGACCCGGCAAAGATCTGGGACATCGCCGACGACCTGGAGATCAACCAGCCCCAGGAACTGCGCGACATGCATTTCTCCGAAGAAATGCCCGAAGGTGGACAGCCAGCCACACACGTCCACATTCCCTATCCAAATCGAGGTATGGTGGTGGACTACCGATATGATCAGGACCTCGGAGCCTACCTGCGCTGGAATGGAGGTGATCCGCACATCGACGCCGTCACTGGAGAGCAGATCTCTGTCACAAATGTCATCGTCGCCTATGCCACCCACGTCGATACCGACATCTACGAGGATGAACCTCGCCGCAACCATCCCTCGGTGCAGATCCAACTGTGGGGCACCGGCCCCGCCATCCTGTTCCGGGACGGACAGGCATTCGAGGGTCTTTGGGCCCGGCCAGAACGAGACTCTATGCTGGTCTTTCGAGATGCTGCTGGCCAAGTTCCGATTCCTCTGAAACCGGGCAATATCTGGATCCAGCTTGTCCCATTGGAAGGACATCGGTGGGCGTTTGAAGCCAGCTGGGAATCTCCCGAGTAGCTATCAATGATCGTAAACAAGCGTATTCAGTTCCAGACACAGGGAAACGCTCAGATTATCGACATCACTGATCAAGTAAGCCGCAGTCTGCAAGATTCTGGCCTTAACAACGGCATCGTCACGCTTTTCACGCCAAGCTCTACGAGTGGTCTGACCACCACCGAGTATGAATCGGGTGCCATACACGATCTCCAGCAGCTATTCGACCGCATTGCCTCACCTGCCTTGGACTACCGCCACAACCAGCGCTGGGGCGACGGCAATGGGCATGCGCACGCCCGACATGCCCTGCTCGGACCCTCGCTCACCATACCCTTCATCGAAGGGCAGATGACTCTGGGAACGTGGCAACAGATCATCTTTGTGGACTTTGACAATCGCCCTCGCTCCAGGACGCTAGTGGTGCAAATCATGGGCGACTAGGCTGCCCTCTAGAGACTTGTCCTGATTCAGTTGGTAAAGGACGTTTTCTCGCTCCATGATGGGCTTTCGAGCACATATGCCTCATCGAAGGCAGGCCCATTATAGCACAGGGAAGGTTCGGCCTCAATAGGCCCTTGGTATGAGATGGAGGTACCAATCAAGCACGATCAGGGCGCATCCAGGACAGAGTAATGCCCATGCCTCCTCAGAGTGTTCGTCACACTAGTTCGGGACGCCCTGACCGGGGTGGCGAGCCTGATAACCCGGCACAGACCTGGCTGCACGCCAGAGCCAGGCTCATGCCGAACCTTCTCCCCCAGTCTCCCCCATGGGTACGCAGCGTATTCGACCATAGCTGGGCGCCAATGCGGGCTTTGGCCCGGCAGGTCTGTCTGCTTCCACCTCATATATGGAGCCGACTGCTATCCTGGGAAAGCGGATACGCCGCCATATGCACCGGCAACTCGGAGTATCTGCCGGGCCCTGCCACCATCCGGCACCAGCGTGTAGCCAATGTTGCCTTCGTGTCGGTCGAGGACTTGGCAGCAGATAACGAACGGCCTCTGCATGTCCTGGGCCACCTGATCGATCACCACCTGGGATGCGGAGGTTCTTTGCAGGGGGACTGGCTGTCCTTGGGTGGTGGTGTTACAAACCGCTTGCACCGGGCAGGCCGACGGTTGCCCGAGCTGTTTGCGCTGGGCTATGCCGTCGATCCGGTCGCCCAGTCTGGTGTAAAGGACTATTTTGCTCAGTCGCTAGCGCTCTTCTGCCGGGATCGACAGCACCTGAATGTGGCAGACCCGTTGATCTACAAGTGGTTGCGCAACAACCTATGGAACAGAGCACCCTGGCAGGATGATCAAGACCAATGAAAGGAAACCCAGCAGACAGATGCATGGAGACAAGCACGCTTTGAGGATCGAGGCATTGCAGCGGTTGCAGGCAGCAAACGGCGTCGTGTGCGTCGCCCTGATGCCGGGCGCCAACCTTCTGTATTTCACCGGGTTGCCCGCGCACCTTAGTGAGCGCCCTTCCGTGGCTTTCGTGCCTGCCAGCGGCCAACTGACAGTCCTATTACCCGAATTGGAGGCCCCTGCAGCACGTTGGCATCTGCCGGGCCAAGTCCGCCTCTTCACCTACCGGGATGAGGAAGGGCACGAAGATGCGTTTCACCAGGTCGCCGGCGAGCTGGCACTCGAGGGCCAACTCATAGGTGTTGAATACTTGACCATGCGCCTCTTGGAAGCGCGCCGTATCGAGCAAGCCGCACCCGGCTGCCGTCTGCTTGCAGTGGAACCGTGGATGCCACAGCTTCGCATGAGCAAAGATGACGTCGAACTCGACTGCATGCGCCAAGCCGTCGGCATAGCGGAACGTGCCATACAGAGGCTTCTTGACGCTGATGCCATCAGTATTGGTCGCAGCGAGCTAGAGATCGCTGCTGACCTGCGGACCGCCCTACAACAAGAAGGGGCACAAGGTGAGGCATTCTCACCCATAGTTGTCGCTGGCCCCAATTCTGCATCGCCCCATGCATCTCCCTCAAACCGCCCCTTGGAGAGTGGCGACCTCGTCGTCATCGACTGGGGCGCAGTGTACGAGGGGTACCGCTCGGATATCACCCGCACGTTCGTTGTGGGCTCTCCAACCCCAGAGGTGGAGCGGATGCATGACTCTGTGTTGTCAGCGAATCAGGCGGGGCGGCTAGCAGCGCGCCCCCAAATGCCAGCCCAGGAAGTGGACCGCGCAGCGCGCCGGGCTATCACACAGTCAGGCTATGGACAGTACTTCATCCACCGCACTGGACACGGCTTGGGGCTGGAGACCCACGAGCCTCCCTATATCGTGGAGGGGAACCAGGAACTGCTTCAGCCGGGAATGACCTTCACCGTCGAACCAGGAATCTATGTGCCGGGCGTAGGAGGAGTGCGCATCGAGGATGACATAGTAGTGACAAATGATGGTTCGGAGACCCTCACGACCCTGCCGCGCGATCTGATCCGTGTGTAGCCTGGCGTCCACTGGTCTTCCCGACGAGGATGGCTTACTCGGAGCGCTCTGTCTATTGGGAGGTGCCGGCGATCAGAGGGACAGTTGAGCGCCAGTAGATCATCATGAGTCTTGCTAGACGGAGCATCACGTCGGCTGCATGGAACATCGGCGTCAACTCGGCGCGAGTGGTCGTATTGATAGTCCGATCCATCCTGCTGGCGCGGCTCTTGCCTGTGGAGGTATTCGGTGTGTACGCCTTTGCCAGCTCAGTAGTGGAGATCACTGCGGTCTTGCCCCAATTTGGCATGCGAGACGCCTTTCTGCACCGGGCGCCGGAAACACGGAATGAAGACCAGATCGCGGCTGTTCACTTCACGCTCAAGCTCATATTCACCCTGGTGTGGGCCGCTGCTCTGGCGATCTTTTCCCTGGTCTTTACCAGCGGCAAAGTACGGATCGCTCTATTGCTCCTGACAGCAACCAGCTTCGGTGTCCATCTTGCCCAGACACCCAGACTGATCCTCACTCGTAGGGTAGTGCATCGCAGGTTAGCGCTCATGCGCCTCGCAGATGCAATCTTGTCGACCTCCCTTGCGCTTGCCCTGGCCTGGCGCGGCGTCACGCTGTGGGCACTACTGATCTCGGATCTCGCCACTTTGGCTGTGACGGTCTTTGCCCTATACATCTGGCGACCCGTCTGGAAGCCACATCTGGCCTGGTCCGCTGAGGTCGTGCGCTACCTCCTTCACTTCGGAAGCCGTTCCTTCTTGGCAGATGCCTTGCTCAAGGCGCTAGACAGGCTAGACGACCTGTGGACGGGTCTATTCCTTGGCGAGACAGCTCTCGGCTTCTATTCGAGGGCCTACAGATTCGCTACCTACCCGCGTGTCTTTCTGGCGCTACCCATCAATCTCGTAGCTGGGGGCACCTATGCAGAGCTAAAGGGAGATCGATTGCGTCTCTCCAAAGCTTTCTTTCGCACAAATGCGTTTCTGGTCCGCTCAGGATTCCTTGTAGGCGGCCTCCTGGCACTGGTGGCACCTGAGTTCATCCGGCTAGCACTGGGCGAAAAGTGGTTACCCATGCTGGACGCATTTCGCCTGATGTTGGTCTATACTTTGCTTGATCCCATCAAGATTACGGTCGCCAACGTGCTCAGCACCTCTGGAGCACCGCAGAAGGTTGTCGGCGCCCGCGCTGTGCAATTGGGCGTTCTCGTCGCCGGGCTGGCGGTGCTCGGCCCGCGACTCGGAATCTCGGGCGTAGCTCTCGCAGTGGATGCGATGCTGGTCGTAGGGATAGCCATCCTGTTCTGGCAAGCGCGTGCATACGTGGACTATTCGCTTAGCCGGCTGTTCCTTGTGCCTGGGCTGGCGATGGTCTCGGGCATTGGACTGGCCCTGGCAGCCATCACCATACCCGGCATGCAAGATTCCGATTGGATCACCGGCACGGTCAAAGCCACGGTGTTTTCGTCAATCTACCTGGGCATCGTGTTGCTAATGGAACGGCGCGAGATACCGCTCTACATGAGCCTGCTTCGCCAGTTGCTTCCGGAGCGAGACGACGAGACGCTACCTTGATGACTCTGGATGCAGGAGAGGTCAGCAATTCACAGGACGCTGAAAATGAGCATTCTATGACTGAACAGACACGCTTTGTGATCATTGGAGTCCAGAGAACAGGCACAACCCTGCTGATGAGTCTTCTGGATCAACACCCAGATGTGATATGCGTGGGCGAACTCTTCCAGTTTAGGACCGAGGACGTGCAGTACGGGGTCCGCCGATTCAGAGCCTATGTGCACGATTCTCCAGTGCGCCGCGTTTTGGACCTGCTCAGATTCGGGGGAATTTTGCATGACTATCTGGACACCGTTTACCCCTTACTCGATGCACCCGCAGCCGGGTTCAAGATCATGCTCGACCAAATCAGGCGATATCGGTCGGTATTAGCCTATTTCTCCCAGCATCACTTCAAGATCATCCACGTCGTCAGAAAGAACATTCTCCGAACGCACATCTCGCGTCTCCGCGCCCGCCAGAGCGGAATCTACCACAGTGCGCAGCCAATCGCAGGCTCCAAGATCCGAGTTCCTGTGACGTCGCTCCTCCAGGATCTTTCGAGTCTGGCAGCAGACAACGCCACATTGGCCACCTTGGTCTCTGAACTCGGTCTGCCTTGCCACTCCACAACCTACGAGAAGCTGCGTGGCGAGCAGTGGTCATCGGAGAAGCGAGAGCTTCTATCCTTTCTTAGCGTGGATCCTGCGGTCGATCTCCTTCCGAGAAGTGTCAAACTCACGCCCGATGAGCTACATTTGGTTGTAGCGAACTACGATGAGATGGTCCGGGTTCTCGAGGACACGCCATACGAGACCTATCTTGAAGGGTGAGGCAGCTTTGGGGTCGGGTTCTATCCCACCACTGCGGACCGAAGAAGAGATACTCTTTGAAGAGTGCGGGGCAGGTTAGGAAGCAAAGACCTTGATAGCAGAAGAAAAAGATTGAGAAAAGGTGATAGTGAATGACAGTGCAGAAGTTGGGCAGAGCCGTTAGATCCAGGCTTCATGGTCTGATCGAAGGCCGTAGGGTCGAAATACGGGGGAGTGATGTCTTTCTCGTTTCCTATCCGCGATCAGGAAACACCTGGGTCAGGTTCTTGCTGGCGAACGTGGTTGAAAGCGATGCAGAACAGCCAATCAACTTTCACTCAGTGCACTCTGTGATTCCCGATCATGCTATCCGAGAGCACCTGCAGATCATCAAGGCACTCCCTGACCCTCGGATTCTGAAGAGCCACTCCGCGTTTGATCGCCGCTTCCATAGGGTCATCTATTTGGTCCGGGATGGCCGCGATGTCATGGTATCCTATTATGACTACGAAACCAAGCATCAGCGTTTCGGTGGATCGTTCCAGGACTTTTTGCTCTCGTCACAACTACCTTACGGTCTCTGGGCAGACCATGTGCAGTCCTGGCTGAATGCGCGAGAGGGGATAGACCTCCTGGTCGTGCGGTATGAGGATCTGCTCCAAGATGCGCAGCATGAGCTCGAACGCATGACTCGCTTTGTTGGGATAGACAGCACCCCAGACGCGCTTGAGCGCGCCGTGCGACTGTCAGCGTTTGACCAAATGCAAAAGATCGAGCAAGCTCGGGGGCGACCCTATGGAGACAAAACCTATCAGTTCGTCCGTCGAGGTACGGCGGGACAGTGGAACAGCGCGTTCGATGATGAATCCAGGGCAGCATTCAAGTCACAAGCTAACAGCCTGCTCCTTGAACTCGGCTACGTGGACTCCGAGGATTGGTAGGATCTCATGAGTGAACACAGAAACGTCCTGATTGTTGTCTTTGACTGCCTGCGGCCTGATCACCTTCCTAGCTTGGGCTATCGTGGCACAAGCACACCCACCATCGACCGTCTTGCCGGTGAAGGCACAATCTTCCCAGACGCCTATTGCCAAGCTCCCAATACCTGGATTTCGCACGCCAGCCTGTTCACCGGATGTAACCCCTACTTGCACGGATTGCGGACACCTACGAGAAAGCTGTCGGCGGATCTTCAGGTAATGGCCGAGGTCTTCCGGGAAGCTGGCTACGCGACCTATGGACTCCCCGCCATGTCCTTGCTTAGCAGGGAGGCTGGTTTCGCACGAGGCTTTGACGAGTACACCCTTGATGGACTAAGAAGCGAACCGGGGGTCCTGGCTCACCGATACGATCGGGCTGCCGACGAGACGCTGGCCCGGACCAAAGACTGGCTGCGCCGAACCTCAACGCCCTTCTTCGGCTGGATCCACTATTTTGGCACCCACAAGGTAGAGGATCAGCTCTTCGATCTTCCGGAAGACTACCGGCGCAGCTACTCGCCCTACGCCCAGCACTACGACGGCAAGGTCTCTTTTGCAGACGAGCGTTTCCTCGCACCCCTAATAGACGAACTCTCCGGCCTTGGCCTCTTGGACGACACCATTGTTATACTGTGGAGCGACCATGGCGAGGATCTGCGTGAGATTGAGCATGGCCGTAGTTGGGGACACAACTGGAGCCTAGCCGAACAGGTGATGCGGACCGTGCTCATCATGAGAGGACCTGGAATCCCACCGGGAAACAGGCACGAGGGCATCGCCCGCAGCATTGACATCCTTCCCACGCTCGTGGATCTTGTTGGCATCCCACCGCTTTCCCAGTTCGAGGGCGAGTCATTGGTTCAGGGCAGCCCCACACATATGAACACGGTCTACATGGAGAACCTGTGCCAGGGCTTTGCGGCCCTGCGGCACGGCAAATACAAGCTGGTACTTGCACAGCGAGAGGTGGCGGAGGTCGGTAGCTGGCGATGGAAAGCCTCCCTCATTCGCAGGACTGCCGGGCAGGTGATGCCCGCAAATCTGAGAAGGCTGCGGAACAGACTACGCCGTTCGGACGCATCGCTCTGGTGCAGGGAAAGGGGCGAGCCCGAGGATGTGATGCGCAGGCTACTCGATCATGGCACCGCCAGGCTATACGAGCTTGAGGCCGATCCAGACGAGCATCATGATCTGGCTGCCGCTCTACCCGAGACCGTCGCTGAACTGAGACGGAGATTGACCGAAAGCATCGAGCGCACAGTCCCGGGTTCCGACATCGACATGAGCGAAGAAGAACAAGAACAGCTTGAGGATCGCCTTAGGGGTCTTGGCTATCTTTGAGCGAGGGGTCTGCAAAGGCATGGCAGGTGCGCGCCGGTAGATTCTGTATCCGGACAGCCGCCATGGCATCTGTGGACAAGGAGGCCAGTTGTGAGAATCTCGCACCGACACCAGTTTCTGTTCCTGTCCTACCCCAGAACAGCAAGCAGATCAGTCCGCAAGGTCCTGGATCCATACTCGGATATCGAGAGCGTGAACATCACGAAGGTCAGTCAAGCTCGCCCATTCTATCACCACATGCCGGCGAAGGAGGTCAAGCAGGTTTTTGCTGAGATGGGCTGGGATTGGTTTCAATACCGCAGATTTTGCATCGTTCGGAATCCATATGCGCGGGTCGTGTCGCTGTACTACCATCATCTGAGTATGCGGACAAGAAGAGGGCCGGGTCTCGCGCTCATGGCCAAGATCAAGGCACTGATCAAATATAGCCTTGAGCACGCGAAATCCTTCAAGGCCTACGTGCAAAGCCTTGACAGAGATCATACCCTGGCGCTACCGTTTGATCGATTTGTCCTTGCCGACGACGCCAGCCCTCTAGTGGATGATGTGCTCAGGTACGAGGAGCTTGCCGATGAGCTTCCCGGGTATCTGCTCCGGTTAGGAATCCAAGTTGATCCGCAAGAGATACCCCTGGTGGGATCTTCTGGTATCCAGAACTATACAGTACACTATGATGAGGAGACGCGTAGCCTCGTTGGGAACCTGTACCGGTACGAGATCGATAGGTTCGGATATCACTTTGACGATCTGGACTAGCTCGGTACAAGACCATCGGGAAAGAGTCCGACATGGCAATCAGTGAGAAACCGGCCAAGAAGAACGGCGCACTGAAATCGAGGATCATGAACATCCTCCAGGTCAATGCGGCCGCGGACACTGGCGGAGCAGGCGTTGCCATGGCACGCCTGCACGGCGCTTTGATAGCTCAGGGTCATGACTCACACANNCGCCTGCGCCGATCACCGCAGCCCCATGTTCTCACGATACCCGAGGTCTCAGGCAAGCGGCAGACGAGTGCAAGCCGTTTCGCCAACAATGTCCGCATGCAGCTCGATGCTTGGTTCTCTTTGCCCAAGGTGTATGGATCCACAAAACGGATCCTGCACTCTGAGCTGTTTGAGCACGCTGGCATCATCCAATTGCATAACCTCCACGGTTGGTATTTCAACTACGAACTGCTACCCCAGATCACTGCCCGCAAGCCCGTGATCTGGACCCTGCACGATATGTGGGCCTTTACGGGGCACTGCGCCTACTCCTACGGATGCGCGCGCTGGCAGAAAGGATGCTTCGACTGCCCACTTCTCCGTAGCGATGGCCGGCGCTTGGTCGAGCCAAGACCAACCCTGTTGGACCGCACATCTCACCAATGGAAGAGGAAACGGGACCTGTTCCAACGCAGCAGGCTGCACATTGTGACGCCCTCCGCGTGGATGGCTGACCTGGTGCGAAAGAGCATGCTAGGCGACGCACTGAGTATCCAGTGTATCCCGAATGGGGTTGATCTCGCGGCATTCGCTCCCGGGGACAAGTCCGCCGCGCGCCAGGCCCTCGGCATCCGTGACAGTGCAAAGGTGATTCTCTTCGTGGCTGCCAGGGTCATTCAGGGGCGCAAAGGGCTTGCGTATCTGTATGAAGCTCTTCATAGCATGCAGAACACCGAGGACGTCCTTCTCCTTACCGTAGGGAGCACAGAACCCAGTCACCAGCAGCTTCAGCGCTTCGAGCAGCTCCATCTGGGACACATTGCTGACGAGTCCAGGCTCAACTTGGCCTACAACGCAGCAGACATGTACGTGCTGCCCACACTGGCCGACAACCAACCCCTAACCGTGGTAGAATCGCTTGCCAGTGGGACACCCGTTGTCGCTTTCGATACTGGCGGCATCCCAGAGATGGTCACTCATCTCCATACAGGGTATCTGGCCCGCTACAAGGACGCGGCGGACCTGGCAGCAGGCATTATCACGCTCTTGGGCAACAATGATCTTGGTGAGGGCATGCGTCAGAACTGCAGAGCGACTGCCGTCGCGGAGTACGATCTAGAGCTTCAAGCGGCTCGTTATGTCGAATTATATGAGAATGCAATCCACTCTCATCGGCAACACTTGACACAGGACAGACAATGAGCAGCAAGCCCTTGGTGTCGATCGTCACCCCTTCCTTCAATCAGGGTCCCTTTCTCGAGGAGACCATACAGTCGGTGCTAGAGCAGACCTATGATCCCATAGAGTACATAGTTATCGACGGTGGCTCCACCGACAGCAGCATCGAAATCATTCGCAGGCACGAACGCCAACTGGCCTACTGGGTTTCAGAACCGGACAAGGGACAATCGCACGGGATCAACAAGGGACTCCACCGGTCCACGGGAGCCGTCATCGGCTGGCTCAACTCTGATGACACGCTGCTGCCTGACGCAGTTGCTCGGGTAGTGGATGCCATGCAAGACACACCCACGGTTGTCCACGGCAGCGTTCACCTCATTGACGCTCAGAGCGAGATCATCGCCCGACCGAAGCTATCGAAGCGCAATCAGGAGTTTGGCATCCAGACCATCGTCGGCGAAGGTCTGGTCAACCAGCCAGGCGCGTTTTGGAACCGTGTTGCCATGGACCGCGCCGGGTACCTCAATGAGAACCTGAATTACATCATGGACTACGAGCTTTGGGTCCGCATGGCCCTGGCTGGCGCCAGCTTTAAACGCCTCGGCGACCCGCCACTGGCCACATACCGGCTGGCAGACGATACCAAAACCGTTGGCGCCCTGCACAAAACAGGGCTTGAGAAACTTGCCGTTCTTGATTGGCTGATGTCCGATCCGGAGCTACCGGCAAGGACAGGCCTTGACCCGGAAGAGCTGAGACGAGAGGAGAGGAGGGCCCGGGCCCTCGCCAGCCTGAAAGTGGCACGCGGATATGCCCGCATCTCCGGCCATCGGGATCAGGCCCTTCGCTGGCTCGCCCGTGCCGCATGGATGTGGCCACCCTGCCTGCTGCTCTTTCCTGAGCAATTTGTCAAGAGGCTATGGGTCAGCGTGACCGTCCGGCTGGGCGCCGATCCGCCCACCTGGTGATCTGTCGGGCACAGACGGAGCCCGAGTCACATGGAGAGATAGGGTATGGCAACATGACTTTTTCCAAGGTCCGGCCGATCTTTATCGTCGGCGTGCACAGATCGGGAACCACACTCTTGCGCTATATGCTGGGCAGCCACTCGCTGATCTACATACCGCCCGAGTCCGATTTCATCCCCTACTTTTTCTCGCGCGATCCCGGCGGCGAACTCAGCGGCGAGCAGGTAGCTAGCAACTTGCGCACCATCTTTGAGCGCTATCGCTTTGTCAAAGAGTGGCAAGGCGACCCTCCTGATCCAGCCCAGTTCGCGCGCTCGCTGCCTGATCGGACACCTGCTTCCTTCCTTGATGCGCTGTACAGCGCGTATGCGAGGCAGTACGGAGCAGTACGATGGGGCGACAAGACCCCCATCTATGCCAGCTATATCGACTTGATACACGAGATCTTCCCGGGGGCACAGTTTCTGCACATCATTCGAGATGGACGCGACGCTGCACTGTCCATGCTCGACAAGTATGAACACGACGAGTTTCACGTGGACATCTTTTTCGCGGCCCGCAACTGGGTACGCCGGATTCGCAGGGCGCAGGCCGCCGGGTCGAGGATCGGGCCCAAGCTCTACTACGAACTGCGCTACGAGAGCCTGATCGACGATCCAGAAACCGAGCTGCGCGCCGTGTGCGCCTTCTTGGGTGAATCGTTCGAGCCCGGAATGATCGAATATCATCAGACAGCGCGCGAGCGCATTCCCGCGGACAGCCACTTTTTCTCCAATGTCCGCAACCCGCTGAGCCGGAAGCGAGTTGGACGTTGGAGACAGGGGCTGGACGTGGCAGACCAGCGGCTCGTACAGTATGTAGCCGGTAAGCTTCTCACTGAACTCGGTTACGCCTTGGCTGACATTGGACCGATGTCAGTTCCAGAGCGGGTTCGGCTGGCAGTACTGGCAGTCAAGTACGCCACTCTACAATCCGGGCGCCGGGTGCTCCAGGCATTCGGTCTCTTTCCGCCGATCTAGGGAATGTATGCCGATGCGTATTCTTTGCCTGACCTCTCGCCTGCCCTACCCACCTAACCGAGGTGACCGGCTGCGGGCCTTTCATTTCATCGAGCACCTCTCGCAGGAGCACGACCTGAGCCTGGTATCGTTCATTGCCGATGAGGCGGAACGAGACCACCTGCCAGCTCTGCGGGCCTACTGTCACGATGTGCGTGTTCTGCCAATGAGCCCAGGGCGGTCGGCCATCAGCACCGCGTTGAACATCTGGCGCCGGGAGCCCCTTCAGGCCCTCTACTACCGGCTTGGGGCCATGCGCCGCATGGTGGATGATATGATTGCCACGACCGACTTCCAGGCAGCCTACGTTCATCTCTTTCGCATGGCCCCCTATATCGCGGACCACGCCCAACTGTACCGCATCGTCGATCTCACCGACGTCATCTCTAAAGAGATCGACCTGTCGCTCTCTTACCGTCACCCTGCGTCCCGGGCAGTGTATCTCCTTGAGAGGAAGCGGATCAACCGCTATGAGCAGTGGGTAGCGCAGCATTTCGAGGAAACCTGGTTGATCTCGAACTCAGATGGCCAGGCCTTGGCCCAGGCCGCTCCCCGAGCAAATATCCGCATAGTGCCCAACGGCATCGACTTTGACCAGTTCTATCCAACCGGACAGTCATGCGTGCCAGACAGTCTGATCTTTGTTGGACACTTGAGCGTGCTGCACAACATGGATGCCGCGACTCACTTGGCTCAGGATGTGCTGCCCCTCGTCCAGCGAGAGGTTCCCTCCTGCACGCTCAACATCGTGGGCGCAGATCCCGCTCCCCGGATCCGGCAACTCGGCCAGTCCGCGGCCATCACTGTGACCGGCTTTGTGCCTGATCTTAACGCGCACCTGAACAACGCTGCGGTCTTTGCAGCGCCGTTGCGTTTCGCGGCCGGCATTCAGAACAAGGTGCTGGAAGCCATGGCAGCCGGAAGACCCGTGGTCACCACTTCACTAGTGAATGACGGCCTCGGAGCCCAGCCAGAACGGGAGATACTGGTGGCTGATGATCCCACTGCGACTGCCCAGCAGATTGTGAGGTTGTTGACTAGCCAGCCGCTCCGGGAACAAATAGGCCAGGCAGGTCGTCAGTTTGTAAGGAGCAAATTCAGTTGGTCGCATGTTGTGAAGCGAGTGCGGGCCATTGAGGAAAGCCTGCAACCAGGCTAGCAGAGACGCATACAGCACCCCGGCTTTCCATCTGGAAGAAATGTGCTATAATACGTCACGCTGCGGCAATACGAGCAAGAGCTCGTAGCATCACCGGAAGAGCAGCTGGCCCTATCTCCTCCGCGCTTGTCCAGGCGGACAAGCTGCTTCAAGGAGTTCGTTGAGGACACTGGTTCATGAGAATTCTAGTTACGGGTGGGGCAGGCTACATCGGTTCCAACCTCGTGGATGCACTGCTGTCTAGCGGCCACACGGTCACCGTGGTGGATGACCTCTCCACGGGTAGGATCGCCAACATTCAGCACGTTCTGGGCCACGAGCGGTTTTGCTTTGTCAACGACACCATACTGGATGAACAACTGATCGACCAGCTTGTCGCGCAAGCGGACCAGGTCTACCACCTGGCTGCTGTAGCAGGCGTCAAGTATGTTGTCGAAGATCCGCTCAATGGCATCCAGACCAATGTAGCCGGCACCGAGATTGTGCTAAACAAGGCTCGCAGGCATTGGAAGCGAACCGTGATCGCCTCCAGCTCCGAAGTGTATGGCAAG
>JABAHP010002406.1_pt2 | contig 15864 bp, 15 predicted proteins | sample 7062081 | NCBI WGS metagenome assembly JABAHP01 (sample SAMN14534357, study PRJNA622989) | marine sediment metagenome | biome: marine biome [ENVO:00000428]; feature: marine pelagic biome [ENVO:01000023]; material: deep marine sediment [ENVO:00002113] | place: India: Gulf of Kutch | collected...
GGCGAAGGAGAAGGCGGGCTAAACAGACTGCGCGACCCGTTCCCCGTCGAGTCCACACCCGACTGGGCTGCAGTCTTGAGATCATACACAAACCCTTCCAGCTCTCCATCACCAATCAGCACATTACGGCGATGTGCCACGCCCTCATCGTCGTAGGGAGCGCTACCGAACCTGCCGTCCAGGGTGGGATCGTCCACCACCGAGATCTTGCTGTCAAACAGTTTCTCTCCGACCTTTGCTGCCATCGGCGAAGTTCCCGTGTACACGTTCTTCCCATCCAGCCCCAGCATTAGCGGGTAGGCCAGTACCAGGGCACCCGATGGAGAGAACAGAACAGGCATCCGCCCCGAACGAATATCCGCACTCCTCTGTGCCAGCCTCAAGTTCTCAGCGGCCCGCCGGGCAAAGGCCAGATAGTCATCCTCCCACAGTGTGGTACCCACCACATCCCAGAGCATCAGCACATCGTCACCCTGCACCCTGGAGACCTCGATGAAAATCGAGAACGGCGACCGCTCGAACGAGATATCCAGTCCGGCCTGATTGCCGATCGCCAGCCGTTGAACCCCACGCTCCAGGTTCAGATTGACTTGCGCCTCGGGCTCAACTTGAAGGACGATATCAATGGCTTCACGACCGATCTCCACCAGCCGGGGAATAGGCATATGGCTAATGGTCGAATCGTACACCACCACGCTAGCTGCATCCTGCGGAGGAGGAAACACGATAGGAATCTCCTCACCGTGCGCAGTTGACTCACGTAGATTGTCCACCAGCTTGTCCATGGCTGACAGGTCACTCGAAGCAGCGAATCCCAAACGACCGCCCTTGACCATGCGCAGGGCAATACCCTTGGTTTCCTCAACCTGGCTGTACTTGAGCCGGTTCGCCTCAAAACCGACCGAAGTGTTTTCGCCCTGAACCTCGACGACCTCCACCTGCTCGGCCTGCGCTGACAGTTTCTCCAAGATGTCCATGGTCTTCTCCTCTCACTTTCCCCCGACAATGACGTCCTGAATGCGGATATGAGGCGCGCCTTCGGCGGTGTAGAGGCCACCCTGCCCCTTGCCACACCGCCCGGCGGTATCACACCAGTGAAAATCGTTGCCGACTGCATCGATGTTCTGCAGCGTGGTAAAAAGATTTCCAGCAAGAATCACGTCCTTCACCATTTCGGCAATCTCCCCATCGCGGATCATGTAAGCATAGGCCGAACTGAACGAAAAGTTCTCCAGCATGGTCTGACCACCAAACATGTTTGCCGCATAGATCCCCAACTCAATTTCACCGAGCATCTCCTCAAGCGACGTCTCGCCGCCCTCGATGGCTGTATTCGTCATTCGCACAATGGGCGGGTAGCGGTACCCAGTCGCCCGTGCATTTCCTGTAGGCTTTTCTCCCATCTTGGCAGCCGTTTCCCGCGAGTGTAGCCGGCCGACCAGGATCCCGTCCTTGATCAGATCGGTGCGCCCGGTCGGAGTACCCTCGTCGTCATACTTGTGCGTGCCGCGTGCCCCAGGAACAGAACCATCATCGTAGATGGTCAGAATATCTCTGCCAAACCGCCGCCCCAGAACCATCATCTCCTGGGCTTTGGGGTTCTCGTAAACAAAGTCCGACTCGGATAGGTGTCCGAACGCCTCATGCGCAAAAACGCCAGCCAGCAGAGGGTTCAATACAACCGGGTACTTGCCGCCCACCACTGTCTCAGCACCCAGCAGATCGACCGCGCGCTGAGCCGCCGTCACAAACATCTCTTCCAGCCCGACAACGTACTCGAAACCGAACTGCCCGGAACGGCTCTCAAAGGCCATCTGAACATTATCCCCGTCTCGAGCCGTCGCAAACCCGTACACCGTGACCATGGGACGCTCCTCTTCGATATACGTCCCTTCTGAGGAGGCAAAGAACACGCGGCTGAACGTGTCCAGGTACCGGGTGTCCGTGTCGACTATTTTGTCACTGTGGCCCAACAAGATGTTATTGTACGACTCAGTCAGGGCCAGCTTCTCGCCCATGAGCACGCCGCGAAAGTCCCGCTCCATGGGGACCGTGATGCCCTCCTCGGTCACAGGAATCGGGGCCAACCCGATCGGCTCCTCGCTCTCCCCAACCCTGGCACATTCGTACGCCTGCTCAACCTTGCCCTCGAGATCCTCCAGCGCATTAAAGGTCGCCACACCCCATCCCCTGTCCCGGCAGAGGCAGCGGACGATGCCGCCCGTATCGATGACACCGCTGGCAGTCTCCAGCTCCGGGCCACGGTAGCTAACTGTTGTGTCCTCGCGCTCCTCAATGCGAATCTCGGTATAGTCCGCCTTGCTCCCCTTGATCGCATCAAGCATCTTCTGTCGCATTGGATTCCCTCCTCTAACAGCTAATCACGCATTGAATTGCCACTGGTTCCGGCAGACCCNNCTTGATCGCATCAAGCATCTTCTGTCGCATCAGATTCCCTCCTTGATCCAGCTAATCACACATCGAATTGCCACCGGTTCTGGCAAACCCGCCGTGCGTCGTACTGCGTTCGGGCTTTTTTCTGCTCCGCCGGGTGCCCGATCGACAGCAGGCTCAAGACGCCAATCGATTCCGGAATGCTCAGTACCCTGCGAATCGCCTGCTCGCGCTCGGGATTACCATGGCAGCCCAGCCATACAGCCCCCAAACCCAGAGTCGCAGCCGCGATCAGGATGTTCTCTGTCGCCGCGCTGCAATCCTGCACCCACCATGTCGATAACCCTGGATCACCGCATACGGCGATTGCCGCGCTGGCTCTGCCTAACATCTTGCCATAAGGATGTGCCTCCGCCAGCGCGCTTAGCGTTTTCCGCTCGGTCACGACCACAAAGTACCACGGCTTCCGGTTAGACGCCGACGGTGCCGCCATGCCCGCCTCGAGAAGGCCCTGTAGGTCTGCCTCACTTACAGGCTCATCCGAATACACCCGGATGCTACGGCGCGAGAATATCGACCACAATCTGTCATCCATTGTCCTGTCCTTGCTGTTGCCCGCCGTGCTCCTGTCCTGCTATCACGGCCGCATAACGTTGAATTTGTTCGAGTTGCGGGGGTGTGGGCCGGATAAACGGGCGAGCGGCCCGGATCGCCGCCCAAGCATCTTCCTCTGTCTGGCCTGCGCTAATCAGGTACGCGGCAGCCATCGTCGCCGCCCTCCCGATCCCCGAGCCACAGTGCACATAGACTACCCCCTCTCGCGCCACCTCTTCCGCAATGAATGCACAACCCATGCCCAACTGCTCCAGCGTAGGTGCCTGGTCGTCTACCACCCTCAAGTGCAGATATCGCGGCGGTGCGATTCCCGCTTCCTGATCATCGAACTCCACACGCATGTTCACCACCGCAGTAATGCCCCGCGTCTTCATCCGCGGCCATCCACGGTGACGGTATTGCCCACCCACGTGCAGGCGTGGCGTGATCTGGCTCACGCGCTTGAGAGGAGCGCCAGTGATGATCCGAACGGCGTGATCGGCTGCCCACCACGCAGTAACCCGAAAGCCCTGCTCGGCCAGTCTTCGCCTCAGGATTCCCAATCCTCTGACCAGCTTCATGCTCAACAACCTCGATCTGACCTGATCTCTATTCTGTCGCAGCGCGCAGGCCGATCCTACCACAAAGGCGACCTTGCACCAAGAACTCAATTCGGCGTGGCCCGTGACACCTGGAGGGCCCCAGAGTCAGAGCCACTGGAACTGCCTCAGGCAGGCAACTCGCGACCCCCGGTGAGCTTGTATGCCTGTCCGGTGATAAAACTTGCCTCATCAGATGCCAGAAAAGCGACGAGGGCGGCCACATCTTCCGGCACAGCAAAGCGCCCCAATGGAACCTTGGCTACTGCTGCGGACATCACCTCTTCATAGGATAGCCCCGTAACCATAGCCTCGAGCTGTAGCCCCCACTGCTTCAGCGCTGTATCGACATCACCCGGCAGGACCGCATTCACAGTAATTCCAAAGTCGGCCACCTCCTGGGCCATGGACTGGGTCAGGGCCACCACGGCGGCCTTGCTGGCGGCATAGGCCGACACGTACGGCTTGGGCCGCTCGGCCGCCAGCGATGACATGTTGATCACCCGCCCTCCGCGCCCGCCTTCGATCATCAACGGCAGCGCGAACTTGCTGCACAGAAATGTGCCGGTGGCATTGATCTCCAGAGTCCTGCGCCAGGCTTCTTCCGCCATCTGCAGCACCGGGCTGGGCCCAATAGCTGCTCCCGCGTTGTTGACCAGGATGTCAAGCCGCCCAAAGCGATCCTTCGTCTGGGCCACCATGGCCTCCACCGACTCGGCATCGGTGACGTCAACGCGCACAGGCAAGGATTCCACACCCGATTCGCGGATTTCGCCAGCGATGCCCTCCAGCTCTTCCCACTGCTCCGCTTCCAGCGTGGGCCAACTCGGTCGGGGGAGCGCAGATGTCCCCCAAGACTAGGTGGGCGCCATCTCGCGCCAGCCGCTGGGCAACAGCCTCTCCGATCCCGCCCCGCCGCCCAGCGCCAGTGACCACTACAACCTTGCCCTCCAGAGAAGCCATTGTCAATTCCTCCCTAGTCTTCGGACCGGTACACCATGGAGCCAAAGGTAAGCAAGCCGGGCGGCGCCAGGTTGTTCATCGGATCCACCATGACCTGCAGCAAGGCTGGCTTGCCGGACGCAGTAGCGCGCTCCAGGGCAGGCCGGAGCTGCTCCAATTCGTCAATCTTTTCCCCATAGCAGCCAAATGCCTGGGCAACCAGATCGTATCGCGTTTCAGGATAGAGATCGCACTCGACCAGGCCACCAATCTGGGCAAATAACTGAGAGGATCGTTCCATGCCCCAGCCACGATCGCAGGAGACGATCACGGTTATCGGCAGATCATAGCGCCGCGCCGTCTCCAGCTCCTGGATATTGAATCCCATGGCCCCGTCCCCAGAGATGAGGTAAACGGGCCGGTCCGGCGCAGCAAGCTTGGCGCCAAGGGCATACGGCAGCCCCGTTCCCAGGTGCCCGAATTTGGCCGTGTACAAGTAGCTGCGGGGCGCCAAAATGGGGTTAAAGGTCGCAGTCCACAGGCTGGTATTGCCACCATCCATGACCGTAATCGCGTCCCGGGGAAAATACTCCCGCACGACCTGCACCATCGCACCAGGACTGATCTGCCCTTCCTCAGTCAGCAGAGTGACCGCCGCCTGGTCGCGCCACTCATCCGTCAGCTTGCGATACCGCTCAAAACCATCATGCTCCAGTTTTGGCTGGCAGAGCTTGCCGGTCTCTGTTAGCAGGGCACCCAGCGCCGCACGGGCATCGCCCACAATGCCCAAATCAACCGGCCGGTTCAGGCCGATCGAGGTCGGCTCCACATCCACCTGGATCACCTTTTGCTCCGACGGCACGCCCCAGGACGGTGCCCGCCCCCAGTTATCCAGTTCCCCGAGGCGTCCGCCGACCGCCAGCACGACGTCCGCCTCTGTCCGTGCCGCCTCCAGCGCATCCCGGTTCAGGGGATGAAAATAGCGCGCATGGTCCTCCGGAACCACGCCTCGGGCGCTCAAACTGGTAGTCATCGCCGCTGCCAGGTGCTCCGCCAGCGCAAGGAACTCGTCCCAGGCCCCCGCCCAAGAGACCCCGGCCCCAGCGTGGAGCAAAGGCCGTTCCGCGGAAGCGAGCATCTCGGCAGCCCTGCCGATCAGCGCCGGATCGCCGGCGCCGACCCGTCCGGCACGGTACTGGCTCGGAGACCAGATGTCTACGGAAGCCGGATCGCCTGTGCCACGAGTTATGTCCTCTGGGATCTCCAGATACACCGGCCCGGGACGCCCGCTTGTCGCCTCCCTGAAGGCTCGTCGGATCAGTTCTGGAAGCCGCCGCCAGTCCCGCACCCCGGCACACCACTTTGTCACCGGCCGATACAGCCCCAGAAGGTCGACGTTCTGGAAAGAGCCTCCGCGGTCGGGATAGATGATGTTGCGCCGCCTCTGGCTCGTGAGAACAATCAAAGGGGTCCCCTCAGCGTAGGCGGTAACCACCCCTGAGACCATGTTCGCCGCACCGGGTCCAATGCCCCCAATGGCGACAGCCGGTTCGCCACGAATCCGGGCATAGGCCTCCGCCATGTGCACCGCCGCGGCCTCGTGCCGCGGATTCACAAAGCGCATGCCATACTCGTCCAACTTGGACAGGAAGGGGTTAAAGCTNNCACTTGAGCAACAACTCACCACCGGTCATCTCCGTCATTCCGCACCTGCTCCCTTCCACTCCCAGATCCCAGCTCGGGAGTCATGATTCTCTCCACCTATCGGGTTCCGAGTCACTTCCTACGCAGATTCCGCCTCTAGCGCCGCACTTCGCGCTTTCTTTTCGTCGACAAAGGCCAACAGAACCAAGCCGACCACGAGAAAGGCCGCGATCGAAAGGATCGCCACGCGCTGCCCCGACTGCTCAGCCGCTCCGCTGCCCTGCCCTTGCGACTGGAACCACAGCGCGGCCTCTGCGGCCAATAGGCCGTACACAAGTGGTCCCACAAAGGAAGAGGTCCGCCCGATCACGGCGAAAAAGCCATAGAACTCGGCGCTTTGGCCGGGAGGTGCAAAGATAGCCACCATCGTCCGGCTGACAGATTGCGCCCCGGCCATAGCGACCCCTGCCACAGCCCCCACAAAAAAGTATCCAGTAAGAGTCTGATTAAAGTACAGCCAGATTATCACTCCGATCATCATCACGAGCGAAAGTACCAGGGACCGTTTGGCCCCAATGCGGTCCACCAAGATGCCAAACAGGTAGGCACCGGCAACATTGGTGACCTGCACGATGATCATAAAGATGATCAGTTGCTCCTGGGTCATGCCAAACAGAACTGCGCCGATGATGGCGGCGAAATCCAGGGCCATGATGATGCCATCGTTGTATACTAGAAATGCAATCATGAACTTCACAAACTCCCGGAACTGACCTGCTGTCCTTATCGTCTTTGATAGCCGATTGACAGCAATAGTCAGATAGTTCTCGCCAGACGGGAGTTCGTTCGGATCAGCGCGCTCGCGCAACCATAGAAAGAGCGGTACGGCCGCGACAGCAAAGAACACCGCAGTGATGACCAGCGAAAGCCGTACGATCAACGTGCCCTCGACGAGCACGATGAGTGGAAGGATCAGCAACAAGCAGACCACGCCTCCGGCTGTGCCAATAGCCCATCCGTAGCCCGATACGCGCCCCATCTCCTCAGGTGCAGCGATCTCCGGGAGCAATCCATTGTAGAACACCTGCGCTGCTCGATAACCAATCTCTGCCAGGATGAACAAGCTCATCCCGATCACCAGTGCTCCCGGCTTGGCAAAGAACAAACCCGCAGTGAACACGCACGCCATGACCGTGAAGATCAGCAGAAAGCGTTTCTTGGACGCCGCAAAATCGGCGATGGCCCCGAGAAACGGCGAGATTAGCGCCACCACGAGCATGGCGATGCCCAAGGCATACCCCCACATGCGCGTGCCCTCCGCCCCACCCACAACCTGCTCCTTGAAGTAGGCCGAGTAGACTGCCAGCAGGACGACAGAGGCATAGGCCGAGTTGCCGAAATCGTACAGATACCATGCCCAGCGCTCACGCCGGGTGGCTGCAGTTCCCAGAGTTGCAGTAGTCATCTCTCCCCTCCTTGTGATATGCCAAACTGCCAGAACGCGCCAACGATAAGCTCAGCTACTGGCGAAATCTCTTGCCAGGTCAAAGGCCACCTTGATCGATTGGTGTTTCTGCTTGTCCACCGCCACAGCGAACGCTTGCCGGTATGCATCGAGCGGGAAACGATGGGTCAGCATTCTATCACACTGGATCTGCCCCATCTGCATCCAGCGCATGGCCAGCTCGAAAGTCGAGACAGACTCGCCTCTCCACTCAATTACATCGTGCCCCACTGCTCCGAGGAGATCAACCTCCTGGTACCATATCGGCGTCACATCCAGGTGCATGCGGTGCAAGTTGACGCCGACCAGTATGACCGAGCCCCCGGCCCGCGTCCAGCGGAGCGCGTTGTTCAGTGTGGTCTCGATTCCCACCACGTCAAAGACCAGATCAAAACCACCCAACAGCATCCGGTTGCCACCACGGCCCACGTACAGACTGGCACCCGTGATCTGGGCCGCCTTATTGTAGCCATCATCGGCGGCATAGAAGACGTGATCCGCGCCGTACTCTCGCGCCAGATCAGCCTGCCATGGGAATTGTGCCACTGCCGTGATCTCGCACTCGGGCTGTAAGAGGCGCAGCACCTGAATCAATAGGAACCCAATAGTGCCGCAGCCCAACACCATGACTTTCTCCCCTGCTGCAGCATGGCGGCGCCACGCGGCGTGCAGGGCCACCGCCACCGGCTCGGTAAAGATCGCCAGATCATCTGGCAAATTGTCTGGCACCGGCACCAGGCTATCTGCAGGAGCGATGAAAGAGTCACCGAACCCGCCTCCAACCGGACGATGTTCCCGCGGCTCAGAAGCCGCCTGGCATAGTACACGATGACCTCGGGCACATGCCGGGCATAGCTCTTCGCTGCGGCGCGCGAGGCAGTCATCTGCCCGTCCCCACCGCACGACCCTGTCTCCCACTTGCAGGGACGTGACCGTCTCTCCAACCTCCACAACCTCTCCAACCATCTCGTGACCCAGATACGCGCGCTGGTGCGATGGCAGGGCCACCGGCGCCACGTCCAACCCTGCATCCACAAATAGCTGGTGCAGATCGCTTCCGCATATTCCGCACAGAAGGTTGCGCACCCGAACCCAATCGGCAGCCGGCAAGGGTGGATCTGGGATCTGAACGAGCCGCAGGGGCGATGTCGGCGCATAGTAGGCGCCTCTCCACACACGGCTCAACAGCCTCGTCCAGAAGATCTTGGGAACGGAGATGTCCAGAACCATCGTTCTCATGGCATCGCTATCCAATGCCCACCACGAGTGCCAGACCCAATACTAGGATCATGGCTACAACGATCTTGCGAAACCTGTCCTGATCTATCCTGCGATCTACAAAAGAGCCCACCAGAATCCCCAGCGCCAGCGACGGCAAAGCATACAGGTAGTACACCAGAACCTGCTTGCTCAAGTGTTCGGCGAAAGCATGAGAGGCGACAACCAAAACGCCGTTCAGAAAAAACAGCGCCTGAAGCACCGCGCGAAACTCATCTCTGTGCCACTGTCTCATCGAGCCGTATACGATCACCGGTGGGCCAGGAGTGTTGTACGCTCCTCCAAAACAGCCCGCCAAGAAGCCGGCTGGGTACACCCATCCCCGCGACAGCACCCTTTGTGCCCTGGGCTGCAGCAGCGAGTAGGCCGCGTACGTGACCAGGACCAAGCCCAGAATCCGCATGACCACCTGTTCGTCGGCATTCGACAGCACCCAAATGCCAACCGGCACCCCTGCAGCAGAGGCCAGCCCAAGCCGCAATACCTCTGGCAGGTTGATTGCCCGCCGGTACCGGATGAGATTGATGGTATAGACTGTAAGAGCTGCGAGGGCGACCACTGGCGCAGCAATGCGAACTCCCAAAATGACAGTCACCAAGGGCATCATGATGAGGGCAAAGCCAAAACCAGTGAGGCTCTGCGCAAAGGCGGCACCAAGGACAATGGCCGCGATCAAAAGCCCGGGAATGGGCATGCTGTGGACCTACTGGCCCTCTGGCGGTGCATCGAGATCGGTCAGACTATCCAGCACACCCAGGACCAGCTCATCCAGATCGCCCTTGTTCGGCAGAGAAGCCATCATACCATACATGGCAGCCGACCGAGTAGGAATGTCCGCGCCATCAAGCCCTGTCACGGACGACGACCGCGATGTCAAAGCGCTCATCCACTTGGCAGGCAGCAACTTGGCCGCTGTTCGCACCAGGCCAACTTTCGCCGCATTCGACAGCTTGGCAGCACTGAGCCGCCTCGCCTGGGCCACTGCCCGCGCCAGGTCTCGCAAGAACTGATCGGCAACCTGCGCGTGAGCATGCGTCACGGTGAGGTGAAGGCTGGGTGGGCGTTGTTGCCGGTCCATATGCCAACCAGCCAGTGTCAGCTCATCCCCAATCTCGTAGATGTTCAGTTGTTCTGAGCCGATCGCCAGTACGCTCATCGCTGGGTCACCTAGCACGTCAACACCGTCGATAGCCTCGATCCCCTCTCGAAGCTTTGTGACTGTCTGCATGACGGTATCGGCAATGCCCAGGTAGCCGGCCTCACCAAGGTGGTTCATAACAGCCCACGCTGCTGCAATCGCGCCCCCGGGTCGCGTCCCCGTCATCGTTGGCGAAGCATAAATGCCGCCCGACCAATCAGTAGACACAAAGAATTGATGGCGCCGCAGCGCTTTATCCTTGTACAGGATGACCGAGGCCCCCTTCGCCGCATACGCGTACTTGTGGAGATCCACGGAAATCGAGGTAACACCCGGCACGCGAAAGTCAAACCGTGGGACGGGATAGCCCAGCTTGCGCACAAACGGCAGCATGAAACCGCCCACGCACGCATCCACGTGGCATAGCAAGTTGTGCTCCTGGGCTATCCGGGCCAGCTCATCGATAGGATCCACCACACCCTGGGGATAGGAAGGTGCTGAGCCCACTATCAAAGCAGTATTGGGCGTGATCCCAGCACGAACGGCGTTCACGTCAGCGCGAAAGTCAGAGAGGACAGGGATCTGAACGGGTTTGACTCCGAAATAGTGAGCGGCTTTCTGAAAGGCTGGATGGGCCGTCGCGGGCAGGATCATCTCGGGGGCAGTAATGGCCGGCTGCCTAGCAATGGCCCACTCCCGCGCTGCCTTGACGGCCATCAGGATACTCTCAGTGCCGCCTGAGGTCATACTGCCTGCAGTCCCCTCGTCGCCACCGAGCAGGCCTGCCGTCATGGCCAGAACCTCGGCCTCAAACGTCCTCAAGCTCGGAAAGGCCATCGGGTTCAGGCCATTCTCCGAGAAGAACATCGTGTAGGCCTCTTTGAGAAGCTCGGTCACTTGATCGCCGGCGTGATACACCAGGCTCCATGTCTTGCCTGCACGCCAGTTTGCATCGCGCTCGCGCAGCTCATTCATCCGCTCAAGGACCATGTCGCTGGACGTTCCCTGCGAGGGCAGTCTGAGCATTATGGCATACTCCCACGTTCCTTGGTCAGCATCATTGATTGAGCCCGGTATCAATTCAGGCTTGGGCGCAAGCGCTGAGGTGAAGGCAATGCCCCATTGTACGGGCGCTGCCCAATATCGGCCCATTATACCATCAGGGCTGAGAGAGGACAAATCACCCTTTCCCAGCCTTTGTTCCGCGGGCTCAATTGAGGGGCAAACCACAGAATAGACAGAACAGCCAAACTGTGCTACAGTTACACAGAGGGAAACACTATGCAAGAGCCATTCCGAGTCCTGATCATCATAGCCGCACTGCTGATCGCCGCCGTCGGAACACTGCTTGGCGCAACTGGATTGGCCTTGAGCCTTTTGAGCGGCGCACCCGACGTGGTGATGATGGTGACCTTGAGTGTATCGGTAGTGGTGCTCTCGCTGGGGTTCGGAGCAGCATCAGCCTGGCACGCTTGGTGTGCAATCCAGGGATACCCGTCAGCCGCTTTCCGGCCCAGGATGCCCTGGCTCCTGCTTCTTCTGTTCCTGTTGGCCTCTGTGCTCGGTCAGGCGGTGCTCACATACTCGATCCTTCCCACCCTCATGTTTCCTTTGTTCCACATCGCCGCTTCTGTCCTCCCCCCCTTGTTCATCCTAGCAGTGGTCGGTCATGCCTTGCGAGGAGTTACCACTTGGCGCCAGGTGGTGCTCCAGGTTTCCGGCGGGGTCTTGTTGGCCGCACCCCTTGCCATGATCCTCGAGATGGTCGCCATCCTGCTCATCGCCGCCGCCGCAATCACCGGATTGGCTCTGCAACCAGGAGGGCAAGACCTGCTGATCACAGTGATGCCCTACCTGGAAGATCCTGCCTGGCTCCAGGATCCGAGCGCGCTCACCTCTCAGCTGATGTCACCGGTCGTTATGGCTGCCATCGTAGCCGTAGTAGCCAGTCTTATTCCCCTGTTCGAGGAAGCAATCAAGACCGTTGGCGTGGGGTTTATGACCAACCGGCATACATCGCTCCCTCAGGCCGTCTTATGGGGTCTGGCTGCGGGGGCCGGTTTTTCCATCGCTGAGGGGCTGCTGAACTCCGCCGGCGCACTCGGGACCTGGCTCCCCACCGTGCTTCTGCGGGTGGGCACGACACTCCTGCACTGTCTGACAGGCGCGTTGATGGGCCTGGCCTGGTATCAAGTCATCACCCAACGAAGGTGGGGTCGGGGCCTGGCATTGTATCTGGCCAGTGTCGCCACCCATGGCCTCTGGAACGGCCTCGCAGCCGTCATGACCTTGCTCTCCGTGACGGCAATTGGATCCAGCACGTTAGGCGATAACCCAATGGCCACGACCTTGGGCATACTCCTCCTATTCCTTCTGCTTGCCCTTCTGGCTCTCGGGATGGTTGGCGGACTCGCAGGCGTGACTGCCTATGCCCGCCGGCAGATCTCTGCAACTGGGATGCCTTCTAGCGTGCAAGCAGAAGCCGCTGTCCCAGAAGTCGCCTCTCACTTAAGCCCCGAGATCGAGGCCTAGAGAGACCATGCCGCCGCGCACTGAGAGCGACGAGAAATACATCTTGGACCTCGTTGCCGAGATTCTTGCCGAGCCCGACTACCGTTGGCAGCATCGATTTCCAACCTTATTGGGCGATCCAGGCCAAGACGGACGCTGTCGCCCGCTTCCCGTGGATGGATACTTTCCCCGCCACCGTCTCATCGTCGAGTATTGGGAAGCCCAGCACAGCGCGTCCATTCCCATCATGGATGAGGGCATGACGGTCAGTGGTGTATCCCGGGGGCACCAGCGACGACTGTACGACCAGCGCCGCCAAAGCTGGGCCAACGCCAACAACCTCCGGCTCGTCATCCTTGACCATCGTGGCTTTGAATGCGACAAGCAGGGCCGGCTGCGGCGTGATCCGGTGCGCGACCGCCGGATCGTTGCCGATGCACTGCGTGCCGCTGGCGTGCTCCGCGAGCCGGCCCGCATGCACTTCGATCTGGAAGCCTATCTGAAAAAGGTACAAGAGGGATGCTTCATCTGTAGATTGATCGAGGGCGACCCGAACCTCCCAACGCATCACATCATCTGGCGCAGCCAGAAAGCCATTGCCTTCCTCAACCGCCTACCCACCGTGTTTGGCTCAGCGTTGGTCGCACCACTAACCCATCGCGAGCAGGTAAGCGGCGACTTTACTCTGCACGAGTATTTGGACCTTCAACGCATAGTTCACGCCGTGGCTGAATCGGTGAGAAAGGTGCTGAGTCCAGAAAGAGTGTACATTCTCTCCCTCGGCAGCCAACAGGCCAATGCCCACGTTCACTGGCACATCGTCCCTTGCCCGCCCGAGACCCCTTTGGAGGAACAGCAATTGGCCCTACTCGATGCAGAGAAGCGGGGAATCCTCGTTCTTGATCACGAGGAAGCAGAAGCGCTTGCCATGCGCCTAAGGCATCACCTTCCTGGCTGGATGCAGGCCCGCTTTCCGTAGACAGCCTTTTAACGGGCAGGACACAAGAAAGCGGCCCAGTTAGCAGCAACCGGGCCGCACGACGCTCGCACAGCACTGCGTGCAGAGCCGCTAATCACTCGGGCGAACCACCAATACTGGGCGCTCGGCGCGCGTGACAATCTCGCGCGCGAGATCGCCCATCAGCACGCGCACAATCCCCCCCGCGGACCTGGAAGACCCCAGGACGATCAGATCATAGTCTCCGACCCTACCCTCGCGGAGTATCTCGTCGGCCGCGATTCCGCGGCGCAGTTTCAGCTCAGAGATATCACACTCAGCCTTGACAACCTGGGCAGCCCACTTGAATTCTCTCGATTTCTCGGTGTCCGACTCCAGTAATTCGGCCAGCGTTTCCTCCATCTGTTCAAGCCCCGTGTACATGGAGGGCAGAGCATCGACAACATGGAGCAGCGTGGCCTGCGCTTTGGCGCCACAGGCCACTGCCGCACCAGCCCACACCGACAGATGCCCCAGCTCCATGCCAGATGCACAGATGAGCACCCGGGACAGGCTTGGTCGGCTGCGTTTTATGACAAGCACAGAAGACTCGGCCCGCTCGACGATCCTCATGGCGACCGAGCTGAGAAACCGATGGTGGGAACGCTTCTTGCCCAGAGCGCCCAGCGCAATCAAATCATAGCTGACAGCTTCCGTCTCCTGAATCACGACGTCTTCCGGGTTTCCCTTCTCAACTCGAGACTGAACATCAAAGCCTTGCGCAGCAAGGTTCTCGGCAGCCTGCGCCAGGAACGCCTCCAGTTCCTCAACTCTGCGTTTCTTGCTCGCCACTCCAAGCAGCATGACCTTGGCCGAAAGTGACTTTGCCACCTCTTGCGCAAAGCGCAACGTCGACTTGCGCCGCTTCGAGCCAATGGTGCAGATTAGCATGTGCATCGTACATCCCCTGTAGCGAGACCTCGCTGGAAGGCCTAGTGCCCACCCAAAACCCCGAGCAATCTCAGTATCACCAGCGTCGCCCCGACAAATGGCAAAACGGAAAACAGAAGCCGGATCCGGGGACCGGCAAAGAACCGAGTAGAGACTGCCCCTATCTGCGCACCGATCGCCGCCCCCGTCCCCATGACCAACGCCATCAACACATCCACATTGCCCTTGAGCGCGTGGGTCACCGTTCCGAATCCCGCCGAGATCACAACCTCAAACAGATCCGTGCCCACAGCCACGTGGGTTGGTACACCAATGAAATAGATCATCATCGGCATGCGGATAAATCCACCCCCTACACCCAGCACCCCAGCCAGCAAGCCCGTTAGAAAACTGACACCAAGAACAATCCACAAAGAGATCGATTCAATACCCGAATCTGGCAAGGAAATGAGTGGCGGCAGGCGAAAACGACGTATCTGGCGCGTGACTCCTTGGAAAGCCAGTACCTCTTTTGTTTCCATTCGCTCGGTCTGGACCAACTGCAGTGCACGCATGCTCTCCCAGGCAGTAAAAGTGCCAATGGCCAAAAGGATCACCACGTACGCGATACCAACTACCGTATCGATATTGCCGGAGGATTCAAGCCCTTCAATGATGCGCGCCCCCACCTCGATGCCGGGAACCGTACCCAAAACCATCAGCAGCCCGAGTCGCATGTCCACATGCCCGAGGACGCGATGCCGCCGGGCTGCGACGATCGACTTTCCCGTCATGTGGGCCAGGTCGGTGCCCACCACGAAATTCATCGGGACGCCGACCAAAAACATCATAGGCCCTGCCAGAAACCCTCCTCCGACACCAAAGAAACCACCTAGTAGACCGACCACAAAGCCCACACCCGCTAAGAACAGCGGGCTGACAGTCACGTCGGTAATGGGAAAGTACATGGCAGTCTCCCGCTACTCCAACTGATCCAACCCTAGCAAGCCCATAATAAAGGAGGTAACTGTTTCCAGTACTACAGCTTGCGCCACAATGAGTCCTAGAGCCAGAAAAGCATACAACACCAGATTGCTGGAGAACAAGCGGTTCAAGGGCTCGCTCAGCAACTGGAGCACGGCAAAAAAGTAGGCCACAACAAGAACCGAATAGATCAGCAGCTCTATCGCAAAGCTCCCGATCATCCTCCTGATCTCGGGGTTTTTCATGGCCCCCTCCTCATCTGTGGTTCAGGGTCTGCGCACGGACACTGGCAGCCCAATCGTAGCATAGTTTCCACTTGCTGTCAACGGCCAATCCTGACCAATTGGGTCCGGTCAAAGTCCGGCGGCTACGTCTTCAAGACATGGACCCCCGCCCCTGTCTATACTAG
>JABAHP010010124.1_pt4 | contig 15858 bp, 18 predicted proteins | sample 7062081 | NCBI WGS metagenome assembly JABAHP01 (sample SAMN14534357, study PRJNA622989) | marine sediment metagenome | biome: marine biome [ENVO:00000428]; feature: marine pelagic biome [ENVO:01000023]; material: deep marine sediment [ENVO:00002113] | place: India: Gulf of Kutch | collected...
TGACATTGTATTTGCCCTCTTCCTCCTTTATCAACATGATGTCATTCAGAATCAGATGGGGGATAATGTGGCCTGTCTTATGGAGGATGGCCAGGACAGATGCGATTCTGGAAAAAAGGTCAAAGGTCACTCGATAGTCCTCTAGATGCCCGGATCGCACCAGGTCGCCCCAGCTCTCGGCATCCACCCATTCACTGACCCGGTACCACAATCCCTCAGAGGAACGCCTGATCTCCTGGTGGCTGACGAAATGCTCAGCAGGTAGTTTCTTGAGTTCTTCCAATTCCTTCTTGAGTCTGTCGGCCACCTCTTCATTAAGTGCAGATTGAGGCGTAAAGAGTCTGATCATGACAGGCTTCTCATCGCCCTCCTTTACAGCCCGACAGAGGATGCTGTCGTGGCCCTCGTGTAGAACCTCCTCTATCCGGTACTCGTCGATGGTCTTTATCCCCTCACCCACTTCGCCGCCACAGCTTGGACACGTACCCACGTCTTCGGCCACCGATTGGCCACATTTTTGACACAGCTTCATAGTCTGTTTCCGAAAATTAAGTTTGCCCCGATTGCTCCAGCTTCCTTCGTCCTCCCGAAGGTAAAATTTGACCTCATTCCCACTTAGTTAACCGGGTGATAACGCCTTAAGGATTCTTCAAAAGAGAGTGCGTATAAAGAGCTTAACAGAGGCATCGTATCAAGCTCTTCTTACTGATGAAACTTCGCACGCATTAGGCAAATAAGCAAAAGGATTGCCCGTCGTGTATTAAACCATCTTGGAAACTTGAGGTCAATTCGACAAGTTCAGGGCAAATTGTTTACTCTTTACTCCATCAACCGCAAGCCAGGTGTTTCACGGTACTTCTGCTTTAGCCGATCTTTACCTTCCGGTGAAACATCCATGGGACCGTCTTTCCACTCCATAAGCTGTAGCACTACACCGTTGCCGGTCTTTGGGCCCACAAGCGCTTCCTTGAATTTCTCATTGGCCATATCGGTCTTATCCACTCGCACCCCTTTCCGCTCTAACTCTTCCACATAGGAATCAAGATCCTGAATGGTCAGGCCCATGTGTTGGACGCCCACTCCTCTGACCTCAATGTGTCTGGCCACAAAGCTGCTCTCATCCGTGGCTTGCAGAAGACTGATAATGTTTTCACCCAATTGAATGCACGCGCCCACGTATTTCTGCTTTGTGCTTTCGAATTTCACGATGAGCTCTCCGCCTAGGATCTCAACAGTGGATCTAATGGACTCCTCCAGATCCTTTACAGCAAAAGCAATATGGTTGATTCCCTTTATGCACCCCATGGCTCGCTCCTTTTATCGCCCTTATTTATTCTGAAGATCTCCCGGGAGACGCAATAGGGCAAAGTAACCTCCTTGCGCCTCACTCGTCACTTGTCACTCCTTACTCCCTGCTCTTTGCGCTATGCTCTATTTAGCATGTCCCTTAATTTTTCCTGAGCAATGGCCAATGATAAATGATCGATGATCAATGGTAAATGAAAATGACGTCTCCTTTCCGCAAACTACTGGGACTTTCCCCTCGCTGCTATGGGCCAGATGTGCTCTACCTCTCCGTCTCTTATTCCATAATACGTGTCGTACAAGTTTATTGTCGTATCACAGTGACTCGGATAAAGTTCCAGCTTTTCACCAATTCCCAGTTCCCTGCTGGGCTCTTCCGGTGTCAGTATACCGTGTTCATCTCCAGCTGTTTCATACGTGTAACCTTCCACATCCTTAAGTATCGGCATGCCTGAATCTGTTGAAGCAGCCTTGTAGCCAGCATCTACAATCGACCTATTTTGGGCGGGTGTGCTGATAACAGTAGTAAGCACGGTGAGGGCTCTCTCGAACTCGGGAGCAGTGATGTGATACTTCCAGTCCATGAGGATGTAGGATCCTGCTTGTACCTCACTCATAACGGGATATTGCCACTTGTAGGTGCCCGTGCCTGCCCCGGACACGATCTCAGTGTTCAGCCCGGCCGCCTCCATCAATTCCCTCGTCTCAACAATCAGGCCGTTGCACTTCTCCATCTCTTGTCGTTTGGCCTCCATGCCATGTCGTTGATCCCAGACCTGAAGGGTTCCGTGGTAGCATTGGAATCCTTTCAATTCCAAGCCCTTGAGCCTTGAGACTTCTGTGGCAAAATCAACGGCTGATCTTCCTGGTTCTACGCCACACCTATTCTGGCCCACGTTCACATCAACCAGTACAGGCATTTTAACACCCCGCTTCATTGCTTCTTCTGAGAGGGCCTTGGCTGGTATGGCATTGTCAACACAAACCATGAGTCCGGGGGCACGCTTCCGAAGGCTGATCAGCTTCTGTATCTTGTAATCACCGACGATCTCGTTTGTGATCAAAACATCGGTTATTCCTGCTGTGATAAGGGTTTCAGCCTCTCCTAATTTTTGGCAGCTTATACCTACCGCGCCGGATTCAATCTGCTTGGCTGCCAAAAACGGGGATTTTGGGGTCTTATAGTGGGGGCGGAAATCTTTCCCTGTCTTCCCCCTGAAAAAACCAGCCAGTGTTTCTATATTTTTTTCCATGAGGTTTAAATCTATGAGAAGCGCCGGCGTGTCTATTTCATGTTTTAACATCCTGTTCATCCTTGTCCTTAATACTTGTGTCATCTCCCATGGCATCTAAAGGAATGTTCCATCATGGGCAAGATGTATAGTTTTCATGGGATGCTTCATGGTAAGCCTATATCCGTGCGGAGAGGGCAATTTGGTTGAAGGAATATGTTTCCCACAGAATCCAGAAACAAGCTTCTGATATCTAGAACGGTGATTAAAGGATTGGAAGGAAGATTTAATGGGTTAGGATAATATTGAAAACGACGGACAAGTCAACTCTTTTAGCGCCTTATGTCCCGCTCCTCACCACCGCGGAATTGGGGTGGCGTCTGTCTGAGCGAAACGGAGATCAAGGGTGTGGGGCTACTGGGGACGGGAAGGGGAAGTCATATAACGGTGAACTATATTTGCGTTCGCCTTTCCGGCCCTCTGTAACGAAGCATCGACATCCCACTCCTCCGATCATCCACCTCTGCCAGAGCAAAAAAATCCTGCATGAAAATCTTAAGATCGTGTAGATTGTTAAATTCCTTTACAATGCTTCTCTCGTTAGTCTCTATTTCGAGCATCATCCTTATCTCTTTGACAACCTCCATTTTCTTCACCCTCCGACGATTTCTCTGATCTCAAATCCTCTGTTTCTCACGCATCTTTCCACAATTCACTGTTAATGAGAGTGGAAATGTCATCTTTATGGAGATCCTTTTCGACCCAACTTTTTACTGGGTCCTCTCGGAGCAACACTGGATGGTGACCTTACTCGCTCCCAAGAGAACAAATGGTCTCTGCCAGGGAGAATGTATGCATCTTGGAGGTGGGTCTCGTAGACATGGTATGAAGAAGAGATTGTAAATATGATAGGCCAAAACAACCGAAAAGTCAAGTATTTCAGGCCACTTCCAGAGAAACCAACAATAAACCGCTCCTAATCTAAAGCCTTGCGATTTCTCAATAGGGTGCCACCACAAGAATGAGTTTTACCGATTTCAGCTCAAGGCTGTTTTCGGCAAAGCAAATTGGCTCCCAAATCATTTTTCTCTGATTTTCTTCAGGCTGGGAAAAAACATGGGCGTCTGTTTCCTGTATTCAACATATTCCTCGCCGAACCGCCTCTCCAGTTCAGGCTCTTCGATTCCCCTTACTTCCCAAGAATTAATGAAAATGAAAAGTGGTGTGAATAAAAGGGCAAGAGAAACGGAACGAAAAAAAAAGGAAAGACCAAACAGCAGGAGAAATATCCCTGTAAGCATTGGATTCCTTGTATAAGCGTATGGGCCGGATGTGACTAACTTGGGCGGGGGATAAAAAGGCACAGGGGTACCCTTGCCCTTAAGAAAATTGTAGACCGACCAGCCCATCATAAACAACGCAAGCGAAAGAATCGGTAAGGATAAAACCAGACTCAGTGTTTTAGGGGGAAGTTTGGGAAGCTTTAAGAATTTATCAACTTGTAAGGCAACCACAACAAACAACACTGTTAATAAAGCATAGAAGGCTGCCCCAATTGGTGTAAGAAGATTCCGAAACTTCCTACTGCCCGTGGCCACCCTGTACAGAAAGTCAATCCACTTGGTTTTCAAGCTCACAATTTCCCGTCCCCCCTTTCATCGCTCCACCACCTCGCCTCGGATGCCCTTGCTGGCCAAGCTCTCCTTCTGTTTCTGGGCGCGTGCAACCTGGTAAAAGGCCCCGGAAAAGAGCCCAAAAACTTTTTCGCCCTCTACCTCGTAGGAGGAGTGCCCCATGGCACGAAGTTCCATTCTTTCCATGTTCAGTTGCTTTTCAGATCTGTAGGTCCCGATGAGCACCGCGTGTTTTGTATGTCTCGAGAGTGCACCGTCTATCTGATGCTCCCTGATAAACGCATCGGCTTCTTCCCTTGTCTTGAAAGCCCCCTCAAAGAGCCTGAACCATATCCCCTTTTTCCCAAGGTCCACTTGAACCCAGTAGGGTGAAAGACCCCCGCTTTCGTAATCGTTCACCGCCTTTTGCAGCCTTTCATGGGTCCCGAAAGAGCCCAGGTAAACTGAATATGGATAAGACCCCTCAACCCATTTGGGCGGTTGGGTGTCATGATTAGGTTCCTTCAATGGAGCGGTCTCGGGTGGTGTTTTCTCGGGAGCGGCCTCCGGTTTTGACGCCATGGGCTCTGATGGTTCGCTCACATCAACCGACCTTTCGACAGGCGTGGCTGGTGCTGTTGAAGCCACGGGATCGGGTGTTTCCCTGACAACAACCGGCTTTTCCACGGGTGCCTCAAGAGTGGGAGGTTTAGGAGAAGCTCTTTCTTCGGCAATGGGAGGGATGGCCGGCTTTCTCACCACCTGATGCCTAACAACGGATGTGGGTTTCCACTCGGAGAGGGGCACGAACTTGCTTAGATCTACGATCCCGAAATTGGTCAAGGAGAAGGCCCCGAGAGCCAGCAGCAAAAACGCCAGCAATGCGGTCCTTAACCGGTGTGACCTTTTGCCGGGTTTCGCATCTGTTACAGGGGCAACATCTTTAACGGCCTCCTGCCTATAACGCCATATGGGTGATGTGTCTATGAGTTCCTGCAATTCCTGGTCTTCTTCAGCCTCAAAATTCTTGACAGAATCGCTCTCATCATCGAGACCGGGTTTTATCTTCAAAATCCTTCTCTCAGCCGTGGAAAGTGCAAGGGTTTCAGAGAGTTCATCGACTCCAGGCGGTTCGGGATCTTCCTTTGTGGCTTCTGTCGCTCCTGTATCTGTTTCGGGCGTTGCTGCACCCTGAACGCGCCTTTTCTGGACATTCAACTCCTCACGAAAGAGCGTGTCAAACATCTCCTTTTTATCACCTATCGAGGCATTCTCTCCGCCATTTTTATCGTTGTTGCTTGGCATAAGACTTTTCACCTGAGGGTCCCCAAAAAATTGAAGCACATCTATAATTCTATAACGTTCCAGGGAACAACACAAGGAAGGCCTTTTTTGCCCTGTAAGCTGGCACCTAATAAGCGGAGGACCAACGACAGAAGACTGAGTGCGAAGGAGTCAAGGTCAGATGTGATACCTGGGAGGCCTGGAAGCCGCAAGGATTGTCAACATAAGAAAACATGTATCCCAACTTACTAAAGTTATTAATTTTTCTTAGAAATATCAAAAATCTTGGAGAACTATGCTGACCCTTTAAAATAAGGGCATCCATTAGATTCTAAGTTTCTAACAAGACCATGGAAAAACCGGCGTCTCCGCTCCCTAAATCACTTGACTGCTTTCAACAAAATGCTATTTTCAGTCATTATATGACATTCGGTTGCGCACTCAAATAATGGAGCGGCCCACCTTAGTACGCGTTACTGAATGATCTAACCGCCTCCTTATTTCACAGGCCTGCTTAACATTATGAAAAGAGATCGGCCCTTCTACGGGTGGACTATTGTAAGCATCTCCTTGGTGACCTTGGCCATCGGCTTTGGCATTTGGTATTCCTTCTCGGTGTTTTTCGTCGCCATTCTGAAGGAATTCGGGTGGGACCGTGCCAGTACGGCAGGGGTTTTTTCCCTCTTCATGTTAGTGCACTCTGGGGTTGCCTTTTTCATTGGCTCACTGCACGATCGATTCGGACCCAGAAAGGTCATTCCCTTGGGTTCCCTGCTCATTATCCTAGGACTCCTTGCATCGAGTCGGATCGGGTCGTTATGGCAGCTCTACCTGTCTTTCGGTGTGATAACAGCTCTCGGCATCTGCACCATCGGTTTCGTGTCTCAGTCCATTTTGCTTCCCAACTGGTTTCTGAAAAAAAGGGGACTCGCCCTTGGGATTGCAATGGCAGGTATCGGGATCGGTATGCAGGTGTTCGTCCCCCTTACACAGTACATTATCTCCTCCTGGGGTTGGCGAGCGGCTTATTGCTTGCTGGCTGCCACCGTCATATGCATCGTCATCCCCCTCAATGCCATATTTCAGCGACGAAACCCTCNNGGTAGGGCACAAAGACACCCTTGAGCAGAGCACTTCGCAACTTTCCGTGACACAGGATCACCCGGTTCAGTGGACCCTTGCCAGCAGCCTGAGGACGAGGCAATTCTGGTTTTTGTTCCTCACCTACTTCTTCATCCCCATGGCCGTTCAGGGCGTCCTTATCCATCAGGTGGCCCACGTGGTGGACAAGGGTTTTTCGGCGGCAAGAGGGGCTTTCTTCTTTGGGCTCGCAGGCATTGTGGGGTCTGTTGGGAAGATCCTTTTCGGCCACCTCTCCGATAGGATCGGTCGCGACAGGGCCTTTACGATCGGAATGGGGTGCGCTTTCCTAGGCGTCCTTAGCCTTATGGGTCTCAGGGCTGACCATGGTTGGCTTCTTTACGGATACGCCGTCTTTTTCGGGTTGGGATATGGATCCATTGCACCCATCTTTCCCTCCCGTGCGGCAGACCTGTTTCAGGGTGCTCATTTTGGAAAAATTTATGGTTTTATCGCAGTTCCTGGTGGTCTTGGAGGGGCAACAGGGACCTGGCTGAGCGGAAAAATCTTCGATCTGACAGCGAGCTACAAGATTGCCTTCCTGGGTGTGCTCGCTGTTTTTGTCCTCGTTGTCGTCCTCTTTTGGCTCACGTCCCCGGACACGCCGGAGAAACTGGGAGGCGTGAAGAGAAGAGATCTCAAGCTGGGAAGCTAGAAGACTAGGATGCTGGGAAAGACCATCGCCTTGGGCGATATCCAGAGGACGGAAGACAGACAACAGAGGACAGATTTCAGATGACGAACGACAGGGAACTGAAAAAGAAAACGGGGAAGCGCTCTACATTTCCAGTTTCTAGAAAACAACGCAGAATATGGGTTGTTTCCTCTAGAGGCTATGAGACTCTATCCTGGCCAGGGTGCCCCTGATCTGACTGCCAATTCGATCATGGCTCATCAGGCTTTGGTCATCAGATAATACTCGAGAAACAATCCTTTCTTTACCAACTTTGCAGTGCCGAAACGGCTCTGTTCTATTAATCCTGGAAGCTTCCCGAAAAGCTGATACCTTGTGGGTGCCATCCAGACAAGCATCAAATACATGATGGGTATGGTGAGATAATGTGGGGAGCAAAAGTCAGACAGAAAGAAACGCCCCCCTCTCTTTAATACTCGATACACCTCTTCCAGGCCCCCTTTTTTTACCTCAACAGGTAAATGGTGAAACATAAGGCTGCTGATGACAGCATCGAAGCATTCATCAGGGTATGGGAGCGCATCGATGGATGCGCACTTAAAACCGATCTGGAGATTGAACGCCCTGGCCTTGCCCTGCGCCTTTGTCAGCATTTTTCGAGCCAGATCAATGCCCTCGACTGTACCGGTATCCCCGGTCTCCTGTTTTGCAAGGATCGACAACGTGGCAGTCCCACATCCCACCTCCAACACCTTTTCCCCCTCCCTGAGGTTCAGCATGCCTATCTGCTTTCTTCTGGTCCGGCTTCTATGCGCTGGCGTGATTTTGTCATAATGCTTCGCGAGATGATCTAATGAAATACCCTTTGACTTCTCTTTCATGATGACCATCCTGAACCGATAAGCTGTTCTCTTATGAACTGACACCCTGAGTTGGTCACTGGTCCAGACCGTATTTCTCTAAAATCTCCCGCAGATTCCCATCTCCTTTACTGGTTTCTTGGCCCTCCTGGTTCATCCTTGTGGCCTCGAGAACCTGCTGGAGTGATCTTACACCGCTTTTGAGGCGCTCTCTTGTGGAAGTCATTTCGAGCAGTTCTTGTTTTTCATCTAGGGGAAGCCCTTCACTCCCCGACACCAGGAAAGACACAGGTTTGGCCCCCAACCCTTTCAGCTCCTCATAATCTCTGGGTATGCCTATGACCCTGTCGAGCGCCTTTAGGGACTCGATCCCTTCTCGAGCAAGCAATAAAAGTTCTCCGCTTTCCTCCTCTGGGACATCGTCGAAATGAACGACCCTGGCCTCAAAATAGGACTTGCCGTCATAGACCTCCTTGATCAAGAAGCGATTTCTCCCTAAAGTGATGATGTCCATTTCTCCACTTTCATAACGTTGTAACACCTTTACGATCTTGGCCGTACAGCCCACCTGCCTGAGTTCATCACCACTGATGTATACAATGCCGAATTCCTTATTCTGCTCCAGGCACTCTCCGATCATTTTCTTGTATCTCTCTTCGAATATATGAAGTGGCAAAGGCATGTCCGGCATGAGTACCACATTCAAAGGAAATAAAGGTAGAATCGTTTCCAGGTACATATTTCCCTCCCAAAAAGCCTCAGTCTGCTATTCCCCGAGTGAGCCGTCACCGATCCACCGGTGATGTCTCCTTTTGCATTGTTAAAAGATAAGAATCAATGCAGCATTTAGCAACATGAGCGGATAAGTCATCATGGTTATTTGAAAAGAAATGTCAAGTGACATAGGGGACGAGCGTCCCACCCGTCCCATGGGTGTGTGAAAAAATAATTAGGGGTGATATATGATGGGTCTACCGCTTCTTGTACTCATCCCGCATCTCCCGTTTCAGGATTTTGCCAGCCACGTTACGCGGGAAAACCTCCATGACCACCACGTCCGTGACGCGCTGGAACTTGGCGTCCACACGGCCATTTATCCATTCCTTAATTTCAGGGACTTCAATGGTCTCCCCTTTGCGGGGGACCACTGCAGCCACGGGCGTTTCTCCCCACCTTTCGTCCGGCACTCCAAAAACGGCCACCTCTTCGATGGCAGGATGCTGGATCACGATCTCTTCAATGTCCTTTNNCTTATGATCATATCTTTGAGCCGATCAACCAGAAACAGATACCCGTCCTCATCCACATAACCCGCATCGCCCGTATGGACCAAGCCGTTGACAATGGTCTGTTCTGTAAGGTCTTTCCGTTTGTAATAACCGGTCATCACAGTGGGCCCCGTGCCACAGATCTGTCCAATTTCACCAATGCCACATTCCTGCCCCTCCTCGTTGAGAATCCGCATCTCAAAAAATGCGGGCGGGACACCCACAGAACCCACCTTTCGAACAGCGTCGTGCTTGTCCAGGACCGTGATGAAACCCTCAGTCAGGCCATAAAGCTCATAGAACCGGCCTGGAAGCAGTTCGTTTAATTGGTTCTTGTATTCAAGGTGAAGCGGGGCGCCCACATTGTGAATCATCTCCAGGGATTTGAGTGCCTTTGGCTCAAATGCCGGACTGTTGAGAATGGCTATAATCTGAGAAGGCACCATGACCACGTGGGTAACCTTTTCCTTCTCTATGTCACGGATGACCGCTTCCGCATTAAAGGACTCGTGGAGAATATAGGTGCATCCCAAGTACATCCAGGGCATGAGATCCAGCATGGCGCCGTTAAACACGATTGAACCGGCATGAAGCACCACACTCTCGGGTGTCATACGCCAGGCGGAAGCGAAGAGTGTGCAGTACATGGCTCGGATGTAATGGGTATGAACGATTCCTTTGGGCGCGCCGGTGGTACCACTCGAATACATGATGTTATAGACATCCGAATCGGTCAATCCCGGATCTTGGGGATTTTCTTCGGAGGCCCTACTTATTAGTTGGTCGTAGTTTTGGAATCCTTCGCGCGGCTCGGCACGAACCAGGACGAAATGCCGGACTTGGGAGAGCTCACCGCGGATGCGATCCAGGCTATCCGCAAAGGAGCTATCCGCAATGACCAGGACTGTATCCGAATCCTGAAGTAGGTTTGATACTCCGCTTTCCTGGAGCAAAGTACTGCACGGAACGATGACAATGCCCGTTTTTGCTGCGGCCCAATAGGCCGCCATCAATTCCAGGCAGTTGGGGAGAAGGGTGGCCATCTTTTCTCCTTTGCGAACACCCAGATCAAGCAGTGCGTTCGAGACCCTGTTCACATAGGCATTGAATTCACGATAGGTGAACCGTTGCTCCCCAATGACAAAGGCCGGATGATTGGGTCTGTAGCGGGCATGCCGCGGCAAGAGTGTGCCGATGTTCATGGTCTCCTCCTTCCCGTACTTTAGGGTTTTGCTTCAAAAGAGGGGCTCTCAACTTAGCGTTTGGCCCGGGATTTCACATTTTCTTTATATATGAGAGTGACGCCCTCATCCACCCTCCCACTACCCAACCCATAAACCCAATATTCGAGTGTGATGAGTGTGGATGGGAACCTCCAAACTCTGCTGATTTGGTCTTGTCCATAGCCATTTTTGCCCAGCCTTTGCATGTCAACGTCCTCTTTGTCCCTGAAGGTTACCGGACCATACTTGGTGACAAGTTTTTTTTCTAAAAGTTCAAAGAGCACTCTGAAGTGGCTTCCCTTTGGTGTGAGCACAACTTCCCTGAGTTGTTTGCTCTTCTCATCCATGACAAAGCTCACCGTGAATTTTGTGTTGGCAAAGGTCAGCTCATTGATTTCCTGGCTTACATATATCCCCTCTTGTTTGTCTATGATGGGCTCCCGCCTCTGTTCAACTTTTCCTTTGAACGCAGTTTCGATGTCTCGCTCTGTCATCCCCCACCGGGCTTTGTTCCACCCCATCACATCTTCAGTTCGAGCCGAAATTTGCAGTGGCAAAATTGCCACCACAAACACACCCAACATGATCTGAACAGACCTGAAATAGCGCACTTTATAATCTCCTTTCCCAGTTTGCAGGGCTCATCAACTAATCGGCGGATAACTTTTAATAACGAATTACCGTCTTGAAGAAGGCGCAATTTCCTCTGGAACGAGCACGATTTCAATCCGCCGATTCCTGGTCCGTCCCTGTTCGGTCTCGTTGGAGGCAATGGGCCGATAGGGTCCGTACCCTGTGGCTGAGATTAAGCGGGGGTCCACTCCAATTTTTTCCTGCAAATACCGGGTCACAGCAGTTGCCCGGGCCACAGAGAGTTCCCAATTTGTAGGGTACATTTTCGCCAGTTCAGCCCCGATGGGGACGTTGTCCGTGTGCCCTTCAATACGAATGGCCTGATCCTTCGCGTTCAACAATACCTTCCCGACACGCTCCAATACCTTAACGCCCTGAGGCTTTACGGTGGCTCTTCCCGAGTCAAACAGGATCTCATCCACCATGTTCACCTTGAGTTTCCCCTTCAATTGCGTAATTGTGACTTTGCCCTTTTTTATCTCCGACTCCATATCCTGCACCAAATCTTCATACATGGTCTTGACGCCAAGTATCTCTTCTGTCTTCTCCACCTCCAAGGCCTGTGTCTTCGCACGCAGGGATTCATTTTCTTGCGTCAGGTCCTTGTTCTGCTTTCTCAATTCGGCAATCTGTTGGCTCATGGTGTCCGATTTGGCCTTTAAGATCTCTTCCAGATTGGTATTGTCCTGTTGCAGTCGAGCCATTTCCCCCTCAAGGCTGAGGACCTTCACCCGCAAACCCCTTATTTCTTTTTCCAGGGCATCCTTTTCTGATTTCAAGCCCTTCACCTGATTGGATAATCTCTCACTCTCCCGCTCCTTGATCCGATACTTCTCGCTGCTCACACAACTGCCCGAGACGAGGACCGTCAAACCGAGCAAAAACAAACAGCAGACTCGCATGTTCATTTTCATGACACCCTCCGGAGCTCACAGCGGTGAGCTCGTCAGTTATTCGTTATATGTTATTGCCCCCCAGTTGTATGACTTCCCGGTCCAGCAGGAAAAACATTGATTTCCCCTGCCTATCACCGGTGCCCTGAGCAGTCACTTTATACCGAATATGTGATCCTACGTCAAACAGATGGCGTCCTTAACATTTCTCGGTCCAGGCCCAATAAAACACGCCTTATCTAGAACAGGGCTGGTAGCGACTGGAAAGTGTTTTCTGAACTTGATATAATATCTATTGTCACTTTGGTGATCTAGAGTGCTGCAGCAAAGAGAGGTGAGATGGATTTTTTAGGCACATGGAAAGCGAAAGTCTAGTTTTGAATATCGTACGTGTGGGCAACAATATAACTTTCAGCAGCCTCAAAGAAATCGGAAATAGGATCTTGGAGGCGTTTGAGGGCATTATAGAGGAATTTAGTCTGTCCCATCATGATACCCCCATGATGGATAGTATTGATGCCTTTCTGTTAACAAAAGTGCTCCACGAAGAATTTGGCGGACACATCCTGGGGATCACCGATGCAGACTTAACGACCGATGATGAAGACGAGTTCTACAATACGATCTTTGGCGGCAAGAATCCTCAGAATGACGTGGCCGTGGTCTCCACAAAAAAGCTTACGCCCTTCGAGATGGACTCATCAAAGGATTATGACCTGTTTATCGAAAGGACCCTAAAAGTGTCTCTACACGAGGTGGGCCACAATCTTGGCCTTATAGATCATGGTTCTTACATGACAACGAGAGACGGATCCTTGTGCCCCATGAGTAAAGGTGAATTTAACAAATTCGGGTATTGGGGGTATGTGAGAGCGATTATTGATGGCAGAGGTCTGCAATTTTGTGATGCCTGCTCGCATTTCCTGGAAAAAATCCACGCTTACAGGAACCAATTAGGCAAATTACTGGAAGACGGTCTCGCGGTCTGAGCCGGAGGACAGAGGTAGGATTGGAGGCGTGAAAGCGTAAATGGATGAAATGAGGATTGTTCTCTGCGTCGTTTTTGGATTCGGGGTTTTCCTGGAATCTTTACTTTTGGTCGGGTTTACTGCAGAGGAACTGGGCACTGTTATTTTGCTGTCTCTGGGTGCAGGTCTTATATTCTTTTTAGTGGGGTTCTTAAAGGCTCCTGAAGTTGGTCTTTACACGCATATTTTGATAGGCTTTGGCATCTATTCGGGCGTTTTTGGGATTTTATTCCGAAAGAAGATCATGCCCGTCGTCAGTGAGAAGACGTTGCTTGTCCTCAACATGGCCCTCTGGTATCTCTTCTTCACTTATTTCCCTATGCTCTCCTTCAAGATAAAGCTTCTCATCTGCCTGATCCTCATACCCATGACCATAAGCGTTAACTTGATGGCATTCATTGATCACGTTGTGGGGTTCGGATTGACACTTCTGTTCTACACATGGTTCCTTATCATGCTCGTATTCCTCGGTCTGGCCCAGTTTCCGTTCTGGAACCTTTCCTTTTTCTTTAATAAGCTAAGTGCAGCCCGACTGGGATTTTTGGATGTCTTGCTCACAGGGATGGTCTTTTCTTACATGGCCATCAACGTGATTTATGTTTTGGCGTTGATACCAATTCCCTACCACAGAGGACAATCCTTCGGGGAGAGATGGAGAGAAGTCAGAAGGCACGCCGGGGTTCTCATCGAGAAGTATTCCCATCAACAGCTCAGGCAGGAAGAGGCCTTGTTGATAATGCTGATTGTGGGTGGGTTTCTCGCCACAAATCTCTTTCTTGAACTTATACCTCACCATTTCGCTATCAATACCTTGATAGTCATCGTCCCACAACTGATTTCAAAACGTTTTAGCATGGCAGCCCAGAGAACCGATGAACTGATGAGCTCATAGGCTATTAGTTTGATGGCCACCACCCGAGCCATTCCTCATTGCAGTGGCGCGGTGGGCTGTTCGGTGGGTTTCTGCGAAAGATCGGTGACCTCCTTTTCCATCAATTGAGACTCACTAAAGTCCAACACAACGGATTGGGCTCCGAAGCTCTTTGCCAACATCTCCATGGTTTGTCTTGCAGATTTTTCAATCTCCGAACTTAACTGCTCGATCAGTTGATTTGCCATGGAAGAGGCCTGCATTTTTGCCTCGTCTTTTAACCTGTTCTTATCCTCTTCGGAAAAGTCCTTTGAGAACACTCTACCAATAAGCGGTGGCAACAGCCAGTCCAACAGCTTGGCACTCTGTTCATCATAAAAGCTGATATCTTTTATATTAATATTATACAGGCACTTTGGCATTGTTATCATGAACCGGTCCTGGCCCGCATCCGTCACCCTAAAATCAGGGCTTTTCAGGTCATACCAGAAATTTATTTCAAACTGAAAAACCATGGCCATCTTCATATTGGACATCAGCCACGTAAGATACTTCTTTCCCACTTTACCAAGCCAATTCTCAGCCGTCGTGACGATCTCTTTGGTAAATGCCTTGAACACGACCAGTTCACCCACAGATTTCATATTTTCCACAAAGGCGTAAATCTGGTGTTCCTTTGTGCCCTCGCCAGGGGCTTTCTTGCCAAAGGCCTTCTTTACTATAATTGATCCTAAGACCCCCAAAACAATGCCTATCACTACTGCGATGAGCGCCATGTCCATTTTTCTTCTCCCATTATTTCATATGCAGGGCCCAATTAACTAAATTTCCGTCAGTTTGTCAAAGAAAACAACGCGTGAGTGGCGTGGTTTAGCTGGTGAGCTGGTAACGGGGGATGCCATTCTCATTTATCCCCAGTTGAATAGGCTGCGCATTCAACAGGGCAAGCATTTCACGGGGCAGGCAAATTTAAAATTTCCAAAACTTTGGAGCTCTCAGCTTCCCGCCAAGAAAATCTCTGAAATCCCTTCCAATCCACAGATTACACAGATTCCGCAGATATTTTTCTCTCACAGACCCGCCTGCCTCACCTGAGCAAGCAGGCTCGCGATGGCGGGCAGGGCCCCCAGAGTACTCAGAGTTAGTAAATGAATAGAACTGTTAAACCAGATCGCTTGAAAGCTCCCCACGCACTAGCGCGGGGAGGCCTTGATGAGCAACATCAAGGCGCTTGAAAAGCTTCACGGATTAGAAACAAGCTAGCTTGTTTCTATCCGAGATAGCTTCTTCAAGCCACTTTTGAGCGATCTCTAATGCATTTCCGATAGAGCGTCTGTGGAATCTGTGTAATCTGCGGATCAGGAGTAGGGAAGCTTTGGGGCAACCCGTTTTTCCAGCCTTTTAAATCCATGAAATCCTGTCTATCCTGTCCAAATAAATTCTCTGCGGCTCTGAGAGCCCTGAGAGAGATATAGCAAGGAAGGTTCTAAAGGCAGTATTGTTCGGCTATTATGCTTCTACTCTTCTTGGGGTTCGCTCTTTCTTGGGGATTTAGCATGGCGAGAGATTACATCGGCAAGAATCACCCGGTCGTCGTCAGAGATCTTTATGAAGGAAAACCCCATTCCACGGTAACTGCTCGTTTCCTCCATGCTATCGAAATTGGACCAAACCACCCGCCCCTTGACCAGGATGGACTCCTGTTTGGGTATCTTTATAATCATCTGATGGACTTCATTCTCGTGGATTTCTTCCTGGCAGTGGATAAATACGCCGGCGACAGTGATATTTCTGGATTCTCCCTCTATGGTTCCCTTCTCTGTAATAATTGTAACAGGCCATCTCACAGGGATTCTGGGATGTCTCCGTTTCTC
>JABAHP010000777.1_pt1 | contig 15853 bp, 13 predicted proteins | sample 7062081 | NCBI WGS metagenome assembly JABAHP01 (sample SAMN14534357, study PRJNA622989) | marine sediment metagenome | biome: marine biome [ENVO:00000428]; feature: marine pelagic biome [ENVO:01000023]; material: deep marine sediment [ENVO:00002113] | place: India: Gulf of Kutch | collected...
GTGAGGATGCCCCCTCCCGCGAGCCAATTCCCGTAGTAGAGCAGGACGCCCGCATGCGCATCCGCGTGAGACTGCGCGACGGCGAGGTGCGCGAGGGCTGGGTGCGTGTGCACGTGCCGGAGCCGAACGAACTGTTGAGCATCGGTCAGGCCAAGACCAGGATGGCCGGTGGGCCGTGGAGCCACTTGGATCCCAATACCCAGGGGACCATCGAGGCCATGGTTACGGTTCAGACGATGCTGCTTGAGCAGCCCTCGTGGCTTCGAGACGCACTGTCGAAAGACAACGCCGTCCTGGTGCAGATCGCCGAGGTTTTGCTCGGGCACCAACTCTTGTTTTTTCGCCGGGCGCCGCTTCCTGGCTACGATACACCAGAAAGCGGCCTCGGCATCATCGTCGACATCAAAGCGGACCCGTCTACCATTGAAACCTTCGACGTTCCCGAAGACGACGGAGACGTGGGTCAACCCGAAGTTCAAGGACCTTCTGGGGGCCCGGTAGAGCCGGTGGAACCGGTGGAGTTCAATCCGCGAGAGATGGAGCGCGCGAGTGGCTGACGGTGACGTCACAACCCGCTTGAACTTCGAGGTCGGGCCGTCCGGCCTGGACGACCTTGAAAACCGTCTTGAGCGATTGGCGAAACTCGCCGAGAAAATCCCGGCGTCCCTGGCTGGCGGGTTCGGCCGTGGTGTTCCCGGAGGCGGTGGCCCGTCGTCTTCGCCCGGCAGTTCCACGAACTCGCGTGCCGGCGTCGCCGTCGGAGCCGGCGTTGGCGCTGGTGTTGGCTCAAGACTTGGCAGGGGCGGAGGTGGAGGTGTCGGCCAACTCCCGATGCCGAATGAGGGCCTGGTTGGACGTGCTCTTGGGTCTCTACCTCTCGTCGGCGGTATCGGTGTCGGTACATGGTTGGCGATGCAGCAGACCTACCAGGCGTTCGAAAACTACCAACTCGCTCGCCTTCAGACCGCGCCTTTCGCCAGACCTGGCGGTACCGGCATGGGACGCAGACAGGGCTATCTTCCAGAAGAAGCACTCAGTTTCCAGCGCGCTGTCAGCGCTGGCGCCGGGTTCGGCATCAACCAGGGGGTCATGGAATCCACGATCCTGCCGGCCATGCGAGGAATGGGGCTTGAGGCTGGGCAGCTCGGTGCTTTTCTTCGTCCGTTCGCGGCTGGCGCCGGCGGCACAATGACCGGCCAAATGGATCCCGCTGCGGTCCTTCGCGAGGCGATTGCGTCGGGTATGGCGACCGGATTCCAGAAGGCTAGACTTGGTGAGTACCTAACCGGGATCGCCGGCATCGTCACCTCGCAGGGCCGAATGTTCGACACGAACGTCAGCGAGACACAGCAATTGGCCATGCGTCTGCACGCAGCCGGAGGAAAATGGTTTGCGGGGCCGCGTGGTCTTCAGGGTGTGCAGGCACTCCAGCAGGCGGGACGCGGGATGCTCGGGCCAGGCGGCGGGATGGACCCGTTCCGGGGCATCATGCTGCGTCGCGTCGGTTTTGGAGTCGGAGGTCAGGGATACCGAGAGTCCATGCTCAAACTGCAGCGGCTTGTTGCAAAACCGACAGAGTTTGCAAAGGCCGTGATGGACGCCACTCGAGGCATGGACCAAGAAACTCGGTGGATCTTCCTGCATCAACAACTCGGCGGGATGCTGTCACCAGAGCAAATCGACGCACTTCTGAGAGGAGAGCAAGCGCTGGGCCAAGAGGCAATGCCGGCCGGTGTTGACCTCGCCGAAGAAGAGAAGGCAGCCATGCAGTTCGGCGGCGGGGCCGCGAGACACCGCCGCCAGATCCGTGTGATCCGCACAAGAACAGGCGCTCGGGCTGCTCCTGCCGTCAGGCGAGCAAGGGTTGCTGGGGCTGAGGCTACCGGGGCCATGGTTGAGGCACTGGCACCCGCGATGGGCGCAATCGCGGAAACCGTGGGAGAGCTCGCAGAGACAACAAAGAAATTCTCCGAGATTGTTCAGAAAGAAGGTCTCGGAAAGGGCATCAAGTTCCTCACCGAAGAGGCGGCCAAGGCTGTCGGAAACATGGCCAAAGAGGCCGTTGAGGCAATCGGGAATACGATTAAGGAGTTGGGAAAACAAACCGTTGAGGAATTTCTTGAGGGCAAGGGGCCATCGAGGCGCGCTGGCTCAAGAGCGTTCGAGTTCTACATGCCGCAAGATCTCGGAGCAGCGTTCTCCCAGCAAATCGCTACCGCTGGATCGCCAAAAGAGATGTTCCGTCGTTGGAAAGCGCTGGACATCATGTACACCCCAATGATTGAGCTCATGGCTCAGTCTGGCAGAGAGTGGCAGAAGGGGACTGGAGCCCCAGAAGGGTTCGAGGTTTTGTCCCCAATCGGCCAGACCCCAGAGGCTCTCGAAAAGATGCGCGCCTGGGTGACCAGACGACGCGCTGAAGTACAGAAGGAATGGGTCGAAGCCTGGAAAGCCGGGAAGCAGACCCGTCCAGGAGCTCTTACTGCCTACGGCCTTCCGATGACGAAAGAGGTTCTGGAGCAGCGAAAGAAAGAACAAGAGGAGCGCGAGAAGCGCCACGAGGAAGCTGAGCGCAAATACCAGGAGCAAAAGGCAGAGCGGGAAAGAAAAGAACGGGAGGAGCGAAAGAAGAAAAAGGCGGAAAGGCAGGGGCAGACCGCGTCTGTCGGCAACGTCAACATCCGGGTCTTCGGCGTGACGAATCAAGCGCTCTGGCTACGCCGGCGCTCTGACGGCGTCGACATCATCCCGTCTCAACAGGTGGGGATGGCCTGATGGTAGTGACGAACCGCGAGAAGTGGGAAGCGAGCCTCGTCCGCAACCCCGAAATCCGCGTGCTCGTCCACACGATCGATCGTGGCATGGTCGACGTGACCCCCTGGGTTGTCCAGGCTCAGTGGGGCAACTCTCTCTCCCAAGGTGCCCCACCGTTCTCTATCACGCTTCTGGAGCCAAGATTCGCGGTCCGAGGGCCGCGTCTCGTCGACCAGGTCGAGGGAGCCGAGCAACCGGCCCTTGGACACTGGCGAACCGCAAAATCTCTTCACTCCATGATCGAGGTCGGGGACTGGCTTGAGGTCCTCGTCAAGGTGGGAGAGAGCCTTCAGCCGAACTACCTCGGATGGGTTGACGCTGTCTCGCCTTCGTCGTCTGTCCAAGACGACGGCGCCTACGGTATGACGACCGTCATCTCTGGCGAAGCCGCCAACAGCGTCCTCGACATGACCATCGTGGCGAATCCGTTTCTTTCCGCGTTGCCGGCCTACTTCAACTGGAACGACCCATCCATCCAGAGCGCGTTTGCATCGGGTTCCGTGGGTGGTATCGTCACGTCAGTCATGGAGCAGGTCTTTGGCCTGCTCGGCGAGTCATGGCCAGAGATCCCGCCGTCCCTTATTTCTCCAGGCTCCCCGGTCACTATCATCGGTCTCCTGGACATGGTAACTGAAGTCGCCGGTGCCGACGAAATCGACGGGTACGTTCAGTATACCGGCCCGCAGATGCTCGCGAGTTTTGACCAGATGACGGCGCGTGAATTCCTCGCTCCGTTCATTGGTTGGCCGGACTTCACGGAGATGTATATCGAGGCGAGGCCACTGCGCACAGACCCAGAACAGTGGGACTACCGCTTCGTCTTTCGGCAGCATCCATGGGACGAAGACCCATGGTACGACCTGCCAGTCCGGACGGTCGACTGGAGCGACCACAACCTTTCGAAGGGCAGTGGAGCCTACTTCAACTTCTTCAACGTCATTCCGACGCTTCCTGGACAGGACGTAAGGGCCTACTTCGACGCCGGTCCGAATTCTGTGATTCCGATCGTTGATGCTGAGTCGATTCGAAGGTTTGGCATCCATCGTTATCAGCCGGAGTTTCCTTGGGGTCCTACCCCAAGGGACACATGGACCAAAGAGTTCCATGAAAGATGGAATCGCCGACTCTGGGCCTGGCACTCCCTTGGAAAACACTACCTCCAAGGCTCGATGACTGTCCGCGGCTGGCGTCCGGACGTTCGTATCGGTGAAATCGTTCGGACAACCCTGACCGACGACCAGATCTGGTCGTTCTACGTGGAGGACTATTCGCACACCGTGAATGTCGATCAGGCGACCGGCCTTGCTGTTGGAGAGACGCAGCTGGCCGTCACTCGCGGTCAGGTCGGTGTGTATGCAGACCCTGGAGATCCACCCGTTGGCGGTGTGGCTGTGGCATGACATGCGTTACGTGAACGGAAAACCGGTCTCCGATGGCCTAAAAGAGGCACCCCGACGCACACGCCCTGGCTCTCAGATGGTCTGGGGACCGATGAAGGCATACGTCCTCGCGACGTTCGGCCCAGACCATGAGCGCAGCATCCGCAAGGCTGGTGTCGAGTGCGACGTCGTCTTGGACCATCCAGAGCGCAGGATTTTGCTCAACGTTCTCGTGTCCGTAGAAAGCGCCAACCGTCCGGATGAGGTGGCTGCATGGCGTCCGACTCCCGCGGCCAAGAACCTCGACACGAATCAACCTCTGGTGATGACCCACCCGAGCCTGTACTCCGAAACGATTGGGGCCTTGCCCGACCTGTCCGCGCTCGATGGCGCGTACGTGCTGATCAACTTCATCGACGGCCGTCTGAATGGCGCGACCATCACCAGGTCGATGGCTCATCCCAGGACGCCGGCGACCGTCGGCGCCGAGCAGTCCGAGGACTGGCCGTCTGAACTGGAGCCCAACCCGGCATCCCCAGGCGGATATGTGGTGTGGCGGACACACGCTGGCACCAAGTACGGCGTGGACGCGTCTGGCACCGTCTTCGTCGACACGACAGAGGCGCCCAAGACACAGGCCGGAGAGCCGTCCACACTGGACCCGGCCGCCGGCGTCGAACTCAACATCAAGGAAACCTCCGCCGTTCAGATCCGTTTCAATGGGCAGGCCCCACTGTTCCGCATCAGCGACGGTCTAGTGGAGGTCCTGAACGGCAAGGTCGTCATCGGCGACGGCGCCGAAGTCACCATGAAGGGGAACAAGTCCGTCCAATGGATGGACAAGCACATCCACCTACAGGGCACAGCGGCCGGCGGAGGGCCGACCGGTCCTCCGGACCCTAATTCCCCGGCCGGTCTGGCGAGCACAGCCGGCCTGACCTCTGACGATTTGACGATACCGGGGGACGCGTAATGGTATTCATCGAGCGACCAGGGTACGCGCAGTCGTTCCCGCTCCCGTTCGCGGACGCGATCCTCGGGACGATTGGCCTGCCGTCGTTCATCGTCCTGGAGAAACAGCGCCAACTTCTCGGTCCCGGTGGTTTGTCCACCTGGGTTACGGAGAGCAGCATCGCGCTGCCGCTACCGCCAGAGATGCACCGCACGATGCTACGGCCTGCCCTGATGCTCCAGCGCGGTTACCAGGCCGACACGGTCACCAGTGGCGGCATCCGCGGCGGAGATTTCAGTTTCGAGGGGTCTGCCGGCCTGGCCTTCAAACTGGGATGGGATGACCAGGGCAACGTCGTCTACGCCCAGGGTCAGGCGCTCAGCGCGAACATCCGGGCGTGGATCGCGAACTATGCCAACGAAGCGAAGGGCGCCGGTGGCGAAAGCGTTCGTCTCGTGGCCCGTAACATCGACCAGGGCGACGCCTACATCTGCATCCCGACGATCCTCGACTGGAGCCGTGGACATCGCGAGGAGTACCAAATCGCCTACGGGTATTCGGTGGAGTTCGAGATCGCATCACCCGTCGAACCGGACCCGCTTTTGCCCGAGTGGCTTCAGGCCGTCGAGGACGCTTTCCAGACGTACCAGAGTGCCGCGCTCATCGCTGCTGNNTCCTCGCGGTACTGGCGACGTCTGTGGGCCGAATCATCGGCAGCGCGGTGGATACCCTGGTCACGCCTATCAGGGAGTTCGGTAACACGGCCCGCGATCTGGGGACCGGCATCCGTTCGATCTACACCCAGAGTCTCGCCGCTGGGCGCAACGCAGTTGACGCCGTTCTCGGTACTGGTCGAGCTCTGCGTGAGATGTCAGGCATCATCACGGGATCAAACCTGCAACCAAGGCCGGTGTCGCCGTCTACGTTGCCGACGTACGCGTCTGAGGTCCCGAAGTGGGCGACCGCTACAGACCCATCTGATGACCCGAACCGCGAAGTAATCACGCCCGGCGTGCTCGCCGACCAGCAGACGATCGGTGAGGCTGTCGCGGCAATCGAAACGGTTCAACTCGCCATCAGCAAGGTGGTGGAGCCGTCTCGGAACCCCCCGTACATCGCCACCGCCGCAGATTCAATTCACACCCTTCCCGGAAAACTGGGTCTGACCCCAGAGTCCCTGATGCAGTCGTTGGGCGGCGAGACGCCAGTGGTAGACGGAGAGGCAATCCTTCCGCACTCCATCTGGCCGGGCTCAAGCCTGGCGCCGGATTCCGATGGTCAGGGCATCGGTCAGAACGCCGGCGACGGAACATCCGGCGCAAACCTCGACGTGCTCTACGGTGTGAACTTCGAACTGAGCCCGGACGGTGACCTCGTTCCGGAGGACGGCCCCAACCCGAAAGATGTGAGACTCGTCGCCGGCGAACCGAATCTCAACCAGGGATTGCGAATCACGCTGGAAACGATTCGGGGCCGCAACCTGACGTTCCCGCTTCTCGGCATTCGGGCGCCCATCGGAGAGCCGAACTACCTGGCACCGCTGGCCGCCGCGGCGAACATCGAAGCACTCCTGCAGGATGACCGAGTCAGAAGCGTCAAGCCCTTGTTCGAGGAAACCGACGGCGACAGACTGAACATGGCCCTTCAGGCTCAGCCGTGGGGCGAGTCTGGGCCTGTGAACCTGGAGTGACCTGATGGGATGGACACCGCGAGAGGCTGCGGCCATAGCGGCCAGAATCCTGAGCCACGTGAAAGCCCGCACGCGGCTCAGTGACGTGCGGATGAACGGGCCCTTCGCTCAGCTCACTCACGCGTTTGCGCTTGAGTTGGCGGAGTCCGACCTCGGTGTGGCGTTGCTCGAGGCACAGATCGATCTGGCCAACAACTCCGGCGACGACCTTGATGCTCGTGGCTCCGAGATACTCCCGGATGGGCTGGAGCGAGGCCCTGCAACCCGGGCGGTCGGATTCATCGAGTGGGGGCGCTCAGAGGCCGTAGGAACGCCGCTGGACGTTCCGGCTGGCACAAGGTGTGCGAGGACAGAAGAGGGACGCGAAGTCATCTACAACAGCACAGCGGACACGACGATCGCCGCCGGAGAGACAACTTCGCCATCCGTCGCCGCTGTGTGCTCCGAGGTTGGCGAGATTGGCAACTGTGAACCGCTGGCCATCGGAATCGTCAAAGGGTCCCCGGCCGGAATCACGTCTGTCAGCAATCCGACGGCGTTCTCACTCGGAACCGAAAAGAGCAGCGATCAGCAGTACCGTGAGGAGATCAGGACGCACGTGGCTGGACTCGGACGGACGCATGCTGATGGAGTTCTGGCAGCAGTGCGTGGAGCGTCCACGGAGTATCGGACAGTCGAGCACGCCGCGGTCGTCGACTACCCTGGGGTCCAGACCGAGGTTTCTGTCATCATCGACGATGGGCTCGGGACACTCGACACGCCGGACCAATGGGCGTTGCATCTTGGCGGCACGCTCATTTCTTCGGCCGTAGGCGGCGAGCAGATCCTGCAACTGCCCTACTGGCCATGCAAAACTTTGCCGACGATCATCATCGATGGTGCTCCGTCCCAGGCATTCCTGACGCTGTTCCCACAGTGGGGTGTCATCTACCTGGACACACCGCTGACGGTTGGCCAGGTCGTTACGCACAACAACTACCAGTATTGGACTGGTCTTGTCGCCGAAGCACAACGCCAGATCGATGGCCGCCCAGCAGATCCTCTCGAAGACATCGGGACTCGAGGCGTGGGCGCCTCTCTGCGTGTGTATCCGGCCGACGTCTACTGGGTTCAGAACACGTTCACGGTTACCTTTGAGGACTACCAGAGCGTGGATACTGGGCTCGCGGCAGTGAAGAGCGCAATCGTTCAGTACATCAACGGCCTTGGNNCGCTCAGCTCATCAAGGCCGCCACAAGCGTCGAAGGCGTAGAGGACTTCAGCGCCGGAGATCTTGACACGATCTACGTCGACGAGACGACAGTGGCCAGAACCCGACCGTCGATGATTACGGTTGGACTCGCATAGGAGAGCGCGATGGTAATGCGACTCGTCAACTGGGTGGAGCGGATACGCGTCGACAAGCCCGACATGCGCGGCATACTCGACGAGGTGGCCGAGGGGTTCAAGCAGCTGTCGTGGCGCATCCTGGACCGCGAAAACAACGGCATCCTGACCGACCTGTACGGCGGTCACGTCGTGCACGGGTTCAACTTCGACTTCGACACGTTCGGTGTGTCCAACGTCCAGATCGGCAATGGCGTCTACATGGACCAAAACGGCGTGCCGATCTACGTCCCGGACAAGGCCATCGATCTGTCGCCTTGGGCGACCGGCAACCGGATTTGCCTGTGGGCGAAGTGGTCCTACGTCGAGACCAGTCTGGCCAACCGCGTATTTCACAGCCCGATCGCCAATGACGAAGAACTGCAAAGCCATTTCACGCGCGAGGACGTCCAAGTCGTCTTTGGTGCGTCGAGTTCGATTCTGTCTCCACCGCCTGGCCTTGGTGACTGGACACTTCTGCTCGTCATGGACAAAGACCCGGGCGATTCCTGGCAGAACTCGGATGTCTTCGCCAAACCAAACATCGTGTTCGGCGATCGGGATTCGACGGAGCCGTCTCTCGGTCTTCAGATTCCAGCGCTCACTGACGTGACCGGATGGCCAATCTGGGGGACGCTGGAGAAAATCCGTAGAGAGATAAAGGAACTTCGCGGGACTGACAAGTGGGACGAGTGGAACAGCGGAACCCCGCCAGACACGTGGTCAATCCAGGATCTGCAGTTCTATGTCCAGGACACGCTTTCAAACGTGACTGATCTTCAGAACAGGGTTACAGAACTAGAAAAGAACGACGTGCGGGCGGCTGGCGAGTACAACCATGTCACTGGGAACGCTACAAACCTCTTCAACTCTAGTTTTGTTCCGATCGTTGCGGGGCATCATCAGTGGGACATAGCCCCAGCAATTCCGGCGGCCGACATGGCTGGACGCGGGCCCGTGAAAGTCAATGTACAACAAATCTTCTATGACTCGCCACCGAGTGGATGGAACCCAGCAAATTTCGGCGTCGATGCTGATGGGGCTGGCACAAAACTAAACCCGTCCGCTCCGCTCAGCACGTTCCATGTAAACTCTTGGCATTACTACACAACCCCAGCCGGATGGGCTCTTGCCGATGTTTCATATATCTGGTGGATCGAGGTCTAGGGGGATACCATGCCAGCGCAAATCGCAGCGTCCATCGTAGCCGTCCCGGAGCCTCTCCCGATCATCAATGCGAAGATCGGCGAGACCATCCGCCTGACGAACAACGACGGGTGGACGGGCGTCGACTCCGTCCAGTGGACGATGTTCCCATGGGGAAACAGCGCCGCGTCGCTGGTCCCGGTCGGAAACGATCGCGACCTGACTCCGGACGTTCCGGGCGCGTACCTGATCCACCTGAAGATCAACTACACCGGAGGCGCCGTATCCACGGATCGTGCGTTCATCGGTGTGCCAGAACCGGCCTGGGGAGGCCAGAAGTTGACGGGCCCTGCCAGCTACGAACGGGGCGCAGATCCGGACGCCGACGCGCCACTGCCAACCCGTGACACGACCTACGGCTACTCGCGCGACATGCAGCGCATCCTCGAGCGCGTTGCCCAGAACCTGCTCGTCGGCAACAACGTGATTCCGCTCGTCAACAGCGATCCACTCCTCGTGTCCAGGGGTACCGTGGTCTCGACTGGAACGCCACAGACCTACAAGGGGTGGCCGGACGACCCGGGAAGTTCTCCGGCCATCTCGAAGCGCAAGTACCTACAGGTCCTCGCGTCCGCCGGTGCGGGAAGCGCGTACAACGTCGTCGAGAACAAGCCGCTGCTGATCCTGCTCGAAGACATCGACGCGGACGACATCGGTATGGCGCTGATGGAGGGGTACTACTCGGGGTTCGACACGACCGGCGCGGCCCCGGGTGACCCGGTCTACGTCGACGACACCGGACAACTGACACTGACATCGCCAGACGACCTCAGCGGATACGTCGCGCGTCAGGTCGGCTTCGTGACCCACGTGGCCACCGACACCGCAGACCCTCCCGGCACGATCTACTTCTCTGGAAAACCGCGCTGGATGGCGCGCAGCGCGGGTGGCTACCCGTTGTCTCTCACGNNTCACGGCCGGCGGCGATGCGAGCATCGGAACGCCAACGGCCCAGCAGGCCATGGAGACGTCGCCGAATCCTCTTTATCGCTGGCGGGCCACCGCGAACGCCAACGGAGATCAGTGGGTCAACTGGCATGCTGGCGCGGCCCGCACATGGATGCTCCAGTGGCCGAACGTCAACGCGCTGATGCGGTTCTGGTACCGGATGAGCCGGCCGGAGTCCGGTACGCAGATCAAACTCACGATCTACAATGGCCGCGGAGACACGCTCTACGATTCGGTCCTGCCGACTCCTGGCGCGGCCGACACCTGGGTCGAGAAGACCATCACCTGGGGTGACGTACAGGTCGCGGGCATCGCTGCCGACTATGACCCGCTTATGGCCGGCGAGCTGCTCTACTTCAAGGTCGAGGCGACCTTCGGTGGCGCGGGGGCTGTCAACGGAGACACAATCGACTGGCAAGAGCCCGAGATGGGCTTGCCTGCGCCAGTCGGCGAGCACTGGCACCAGTAGGGGTGACGCATGACGGCGGACATCAAAATCGAACGGCTCAGCGTCGAGCAGCCCAAGCCATTCCAGGACGCTGCGATCGGGCTGGCCTATGACCTCACAAACGATGGCGGATGGCCCCCGGGCGCGTCTGCCATTACCTGGCAGCTGATCGGGCCAGAGAACTCGTTGGCCACGCTGGTCGACACCGGAGGCAACAACCGGTCCATCACGCCGGACGTCCCGGGCACCTACATGGTGCACCTGACCATTGAGTATCTGACGGACCCGACGGAGTACGATCGCAGTTTCGTCGCTGTCCCAGATCCGGCCACTGGTCTGGTGCCGCCTGGCGTGGGCGAACTGGGCGCCGACTGGGAAGACCCTGACCCAACCCCTACACGCCCGGGAGGAGCCGGCTGGGGGCACGCTGCGGACGGCTACCGGCGCATCCAATCTGACTCCATGATGCTCGCGAGACAGATCGTTGCCGTGCACAATGCGGAGGTCGGCACGCTCAACGCGGGGACAATCGTCAAGGCAACGGGCCCAGTGGTCTGGACCGGCGGCGCCGGCGGTGTCGGCGGCTCGGCTCCGGCCCTCGCCGTGCGCACGTACGCCGCGCAGATCGAAACCGCCAACGGCGACGACCCGGACGACGCCGGAGACCAGGTCCCGCTGTACTGGCTGCTCGAAGACATCGCTTCCGGGGCCACGGGTCTTGCCGTCGCTGAGGGGCTCATCTGTCCCGTGGACACGACGGACATGTACGGCGGCATGCCGGTGTGGGTCGACGACGACGGCAGCCTCGCGTTCTACGATCCGCTCGTCGACGGCGATTTCATCGGCCGACAAGTCGGCCACGTCGTGAGCGTTGGCGCTCCGACGGACACGCCGCCGGGGTCCATCTACTTCTGTGGCCGCCCGCGCGCGTTCGAGATGCGCGCTGTGCACGTCCCGCTCGGGGAAACGGGAGTTGAGGTTACCGGTTCGAAGGTCGGCAACCCGACGTTCCAGCCGACCCTCGATGGCTCCGGACCCTACGATCTGTACTTCCGCATCACGGCGGACGCCAACGGCGACGTGTACGTGCGATGGTGGCACTACTGGGCGCTGGCCTGGCTTGGCCTATGGCCCGACCAGGATCGGCTGTTCCGCCTCTCTTGGAGGCAGAGCCGTCCCGAGGCTGGCACGGTCCTGCACCTGGACGTCTGGGGGTCTGAAAACGACCACCTGATTGACTACGATTTGCCGACGCCGGGCGACGCGAACTGGGTGACCACGGACTTCGCTCGTGGCGATCTTGATCTGACCCGGATCAAGGCGGCAATCGAGGCCGGGTCCGAGTTCCAGTGGCAGATTACGGCCACGTTCGGCGGTGTCGGTGCCGTCAACGGCGACACAATGGACTTCCGTGTACTGATGTGCGGCCTGAACAAACCGAGGTATTCTGGTACACCGTTCCCGTAGGAGCCTGAGCGATGCCATTCGGCGACGGACCATTTGGAGACCAGCCATTCGGAGATGGCGAGCCCGGTTCGCCTCAATCCGTATGGGTCGGCTCTGAGACGGACTGGGAGGTTCGTTATGAGGTCGGCCTTCGCGGCGGATGGGTCGTCGAACTCGAAGGCGTATGGCAGGCGCCAGCAGCCGAGGGCTACACGGTGCGGTTTTTCCAGCTGGGTGTCTACCACAACGCCCTCGGACTACCGGGCGACGGAAATCTGTGCTACCCGCGTACGCTCGCCTTGCTCCCGGTCGTCACTCCTCCGCTGACTCCTGGCTTGTGGCGCATCGAGGCCACCGAGGTAGAGAGCGGTAAGACCGTCGTGCTGCAAGAGGTTTTGCGCGCCATGACGGACGACAAGCCATGGAACACCTTTGCCTACCGCCGGATGAGCCCGCACTCCCCGTATCGTCTGTTCGGGCCACGTCGCGCCCAGGAGGACGCATAGATGGCCAACTGGTACCAGGGCGGATACGGAAACTTCGGGTTCGGCGGTGGCCCGTTCGGCAGCGGCGGAAACTCCTACGCGCTACCGCCAACGTTCCAAGTAGACTTCGCGCTGGCCATCGCGCCGGACGGAGCCGCGCTCAGGTTCAACGAAAAACTCGACGTGACCAATGCCGCTCGCTTGGACGCTGCGAGCTACACGCTCGAGGCCATCACCTTTGGGGCGAACGAGCCAGACGTTCTCGCTGTCTACGACGTCGGCGACACCAGACAAGTTGGCCTGCGCTTCGACGGTGTGTTGACGTACGGTGCCGCGTACCGGATCACGGTCGTCGGGGCTGTGACCTCGGAAAGCGGNNGATGACTGGGTGTTCTCGCAATGGGAGTGCCTGCACGCAGAAGTTCCGCGCAACCCGGGCCAAGAGCCCATTCTCCAAGCGTACAGCGACGGCATAGGCCGGTCCATGGCGGAGGTCGCCGGGTGGCACATGACCCGTTTGGCGCGCGACCTCGAGTTCGGCGACACGGAGATCGTGCTCGACTCGACGTTGGCCATGGCCGACTCTGGAACGATTCTCGTCGGTGGCCGGCGCTTCGATTACGACGGCCGCGAGCCGTACCGACTGCTCAATCTCACGCCGCACGACCCCGACGATCGCCTCTGGCAGGACCCGGCGGATCCGTACAATGACACCGAGGGGAAAATCTCGGCCGGGACGATCGTGCTCGACTGGGGCCGCAATTACTCGCACCGCGACTTCGGCCGGCGTTCCAGCTACCTATCGTGGTCCGATGGTGTCATGCTCAACTGGCTCGGAGCCAGAGCGAAGATTCCACGCTTCCGCGGCCTGTCAGACGACGTGTACCGCAACATTCTGCTCGCCTTGGTCTATCAGGAGCGGTCGGTCTGGGCGACGCTCTACAAGGTGCTGAGGGCCATCTTTGACCCGTACGCAATCGACATGACCGGGGTGCAGGCCCAGGATGACTACATCGGCGAGTCCGGAGTGTTCACGGCAGCGAAATGGATGCAGCATTGCTACATCGAGAACGAGGATCGGACGCAGCTGTATCGCGTGCGTGCGATTGACGACGGAGTCGTCGGCAAGGTGTATCCGGACCCGAACCCTTCGCCCTGGGCGCTCGGATGGGACTGGGTGTCAGATCCGACGCTGCGTAACCTTCGGCTTCAGCCCTTCACGATCACGGAACGGATGCCGGAGGACGATGACCCCGACCGACGAATCATTGTGGGTATCGACGTGTGGCTCCCGCCAGAGGTGTTCCCGCTCGCAACGTACCTGCTCGACCCTCCGGTCTACTCGAACCCGGTGTCGAACTGGCAAACTCCGCCGACGTGGCCGTTGCCGCCGCGTGGGTTCATCGAAGAAAGCGCCGAGACGTCTCCAGACGAGGACTCGAACTACACACCGCTGTATCTGAGCGCGTGCACACTGGAGTCGATCTTCGGCGATTGGATACTGCAAATCTTGCGTAAGGCGGTTCCGGCTGCGTGCCGCCTGGAAACGAGCGCGTGCGCTCAGTGAGGTAACCATGGCTGACCCCATCACCTTCGACTCGGAACAGGTGCAGAACGACAATCCCAAGACTCGGCAGATTGTGATCACGCGCTTCATCGACTTCGGCGTGGACGCGATCGTCGACGGGGACCTGGAGTTCGAAATTCCGTACGGCTACCACACCGTCGTTGTCTCGTCGGAACTCGCCGGGGCTGCGACCCTGGACGTGACCGGGTTTCTGACCGACGAAGCCAATGAGGTCGGCTCACAGTCGAGCCAGCAAGGCGTCGCCGGCCGTACGAACTGGACGACCAGGGGGTTCCGCAAGCTGCTGCTCGAACTGCGTGGCAACGGCAACGACGCGCTCCTGATGCTGCGTGCGTATGACGCGGTGCTGCCGTAAGGCGGGGGGAGGCTACTCATGACGTGGGGATCTCAATTTCCGCAGCGCGGTGAGCAGTACGGGGAGATCGGCGGTGGCCCCGCCGGTATCTCCTGGACTGACACCCAGGTTGACCTCTACATCGACGGTGCTTCAGGCGACGACGCCAACACCGGCCGGTCATCCAGCGCACCGGTGAAGACCTGGGGCAAGATCCTGTCCCTGCTCCCGGAGCCGATCACTGACCAGATCGTGACAGTCCATTTCGCCGGGGCCCTGTACGATTGCGACGTCAATGGCGCCATCGACCTGACGATTGTGTCGACCATCGGCAAAGGACTGCTGAGGCTCGTGGGCGGATACACCCAGCAGTTCACCGGCACCATTACCGACGCCGATCCGAACTCGGACAACTGGGGGTTCGAAGACACCGGCGTGACGTTTGCCGCCGCCAACGAGGGCGATATCGTCGAGTTCACCAGCGGACCGGCGAATGGGCTCAGGTACTTCATCGCTTCTGTCCTTGACGCCAACACAGTGCGGCTGGACCGACCCGCAGAGAAGGACAACGGGTCAGGGGGTGCTAGGACGTGGACGACCGGAAATACCTACAAGGTCATCCGCGTCGACACCAACATCCAGGACTCGACCGGATCTGACATTGCGGCGCTCTACAACAGCGAGATGCCCGGGTCGCTTCCGTCGGAGCCGTCGAATCTCAACCTCAGCATCGAAATGCTGGAGTTCGAGGGCGGGACCACGGCGACCCTCATCCTGGGCTACGCCATGGTCGACCTCAAAGACGTTCTGGTGCGCGAGTCGTCCGGATGGCGTGGCGGCCTGTACGCGTTCCAGTGCGATATGTACTGTTCGAACGTGGCCGCCATTGCGACAACAGGCACGCCGTTCGTCATGGGGTTCTACACGACGGCCGTGACGTTCCGGTTCAACCGGTTCTACGGTGGCGCGTCTACAGACCCGGATCGCACGTCTCTCACCACTGTCAATATGGGGTTCGGCGCGTTCTGTTGGGTCGCACCTACCGGCCTGCCGGCGCTGGCCTGCACCGGTGGGTTCAGCCTCAGCCTGTCGGAAATCGACTCCGGCGGTGGGCTTGTCGCGGCTCGCGGGACCGAGGTTCTGTGCACGGACTGTAACGACTTCCGTCCGTACATCCTCCGACTGATCGATGCGAAGT
>JABAHP010002880.1_pt3 | contig 15853 bp, 13 predicted proteins | sample 7062081 | NCBI WGS metagenome assembly JABAHP01 (sample SAMN14534357, study PRJNA622989) | marine sediment metagenome | biome: marine biome [ENVO:00000428]; feature: marine pelagic biome [ENVO:01000023]; material: deep marine sediment [ENVO:00002113] | place: India: Gulf of Kutch | collected...
GACGTTCGTCGGGCTCATCACCGGCTTCCCACTGGTCATCGAGGCGCTGGTGTTGGCCCTTCTCATCGGGGCAGGGGTCAGCCTGATCTTGCTGGTCGCCCGTGTGCGCGGTCTGCGCGACTACATTCCCTACGGACCGTTCCTCATCGCCGGCGCTGTCGTCACCCTGCTGTGGGGCTACCCCATCGCCGGGTGGTTCCTGCGCTAGGCTTCCCGCCCGGCAGGACAGAGGTCGAGATTCGCATGCGGAATACCTGGTGTCAGGCCGATGAGGTTTAGCAGGGCAACTCTCTCGCTCACAGAGCAACTTTTCTCAGGGTGGTGCGTATTGTAAGTGTGGGACCGGCTTATCATCGAGGCCTCAGCCCTTGGCAAGTCGGCTCTCTTGACAACGCGCACTATCTGCGCTATAACATAACGCGGCAACACATCTCAAGGAGGAACTGGAAATGGCATCTCTGCTAGAAAAAGTCTCGACGTTGATCTCCGCGAACTTGCACGCTCTGGTCGATCAGGCGCTGAAGAGCAACAGCCTGGCCGTGATAGACCAGTATATCCGACAGGTGGAGGATCACCTGGAGGACCTGGAAGACGCCGCAGCCACGGTGGGCGGAGAGGTCAAGTCCATCAAGCGCAAGCTGGACGATCACGAGCAGAAGGCGGCCGAGCTGGATCGGGCCATCGATGCCTTCCTCATGGAGGGCAATGAGGCGACGGCTACGGCCGCTCAGAGCAAGCTCAACAGCACCCAGCGGCTGATTGAAACCTACGGGGAGCAGCTCGCCCGCCTGGAGGTGGAGTACCAGAAGCTTCTGGAGGCCAAGGTCAAGCTAGAGGCTCGCCTCGCGACGATGAAGCAGCAGCGGCAGGAACTGCAGGCGCTTCTGGAGTTGGCCAAGAGCAAAGAGATCGCCGTCAGGGCCATGAAGGGCCTGGACGATTTGGTGGGCTCGGGCGATACCGACATCAGCCGCATCGCCCAGAGCATCTACGCCCGGCTGGACAAGGCCACCACCGCCACAGAGATGCGGGCCGCCAGCCTGGACGAGCAGATCGACCAGGTGCTGGATCGCGGCGTCATCGATGCCCAACTGGCCGAGCGCAGGAAGAGGCTGGGCTTGAGCGAATAGCCACTGGGCACTTTCGACGCAGAAAGCCGGTTTTTCCACCCAGGCGGGGGGATCCTGGGCTAGTAGGACGTTCTAAGCTGCGCGACGGCACGTTGATCGGCTAAAAACCGGGTTTCTCATCCCTGCCGCAAACACGGGCAGGATATTCGTAAGAGAGAGGCCGAATGAACCGCACCCGATGGGTCTTCGTAGCTATTGTGCTCGTGGCGCTCCTGATCGTCGCCGTCTCCCTGATCTGGCGGGCGCTCGGCGATGGCGATCGCAGCCGCACCGATGACGGCCTCACCGTAGAGCGGCCCGATGTCGTCGTCGTACGCGTGCTCACTGCCCTCCCGGTGGAGCCATGGGTGCGCAGCGCCGCTGAGACCTTCAACGCCACCGACCCTGTCGTGGACGACGTGCCGGTACAGGTGGAGATTGTGGCGATGGACGGTCTGACGGCCCTGGGTCGCTGGGATCGCAATGACTTCGGCGCCCTCCCCGCCGACGTGCGGCCAGAGGACCTGAGCGAAGCGGAGCAGGCTGTCCTGGAGGACTTCCCCACGGCTTGGGTTCCCGACAGCCGCTATCTGGTGGAGCTGGCCAACGCTTCTTACAAAGAGCGGTTGGGTCGCGACGTCTTTCTGACCGACGGTGAGTACCGAGCCCGCCCCATCGCTGTCAGCCTCTTCACCTGGGGCATCTACGAGAGCCGGGCCGATGTATTGAAGGACCGTTTTGGCGCCATCACCTGGGGCACCATCCACGACGCCGCCATCGCCAAGGGCGGATGGCCCGAGCTGGGCGGCGATTCCTCGTGGGGCTACTTCAAGCTGGTGGTGCCCAATCCCCGCAAGAATGTGGGCGGCCTGACGGCGATGATCGCTGCCGCCGGCGAGTACTATGACCGCACCGGCGTCGGTGTAGAGGACATCACCGATCCAGAGTTCCAGGCCTGGCTGGGCGAGTTGATGGGCTCCGTGACCGATTTCAGCAGCGCCAGCGCCTACACCGCCGAGGATTTTGCCCTCTTCGGGTACAGCGTGGGCGACGGCGGCCAATTGCTGGAGAGCGACCTGCTGCAGAACATGCAGGGGATCCTCACGCGGTGGGAGGACCCGCTGGTGGTGTACTATCCCCGCTACGTCACCTGGTTCGACTTTCCCTTCACCGTCTGGATCGGGCCGGAGACCAGCGCGCTGGAGAAGAACGCGGCGCTGGCTTTCCAGCGCTTCTTGCTGAGCGAGTCCCAGCAGGAGGCGGCCCTGGCCTACGGCCTGCGTCCTGCCAATCCCAACGTGGCCGTTGACGCCAGCCCAGAAAGCTTGTTCGTCAAGTGGCAGGACCGGGGCGTCGAGCCCATCGTGCCCCGCGCTGATCGCATGCGCAGCCCGGACCGGGACGTGCTCTTGGCATTGCTGCGTTGGTTTGACCTGAATGTGGCGGAGTAGGGTGACGGGTATGAGGTCCTCTCCCCAGAATCCCCGACCAACTGGGCTTACCTCCGATCCGCGTAACTGCCTGCTGGCGGCTCTCATCCTCCTGTTCGTCGCGTGCGTGTGCGGGACGCTGGCCGTCATTGTGGGGAACAGCGTCTGGGACGGCCTTGTCGCCCGGTTCGGCCAGGACGACGTTGCACAGCCTGGTCCGTGGCCTGCTGACAGCGCTGAGTTGACGGTCGCCGTCTCACCGGGCATGGCTTCCGCCTTCCAGGAGTTGGCCGGGCAGTTCAACCGCCAGCAACGGCGGACTCCCGATGGAAAGGCTATGCAGGTGCAGACGATGGTCCTGGCTCCCGAGAAGATGGTGGAGCAGAGCCTGGACCTGCCACCCTTCCAGGCCCTATCGCCAGATAGCAGCCTGTGGCTGAATCAGTTGGAGCAGCGCTGGACAGAACTCCAGGAAGCGGGGGCGGGCGAGGACGCGCAGATCCCCATCGGGGATCTGCGGTTCAGCAACCCCGTGCGCTACGCCACCAGCCCCGTCGTGATCGTGGCCTGGGAGAGCGTCGCCCAGGAGTTGGGCTGGCCCGAGCGCCCGATCGGCTGGCATCAGGTTCAGCGCCGGGCTACGGAAGATCCGAATTTCAAGTGGAACCACCCCAGCACCAGCCATGCCAGCGGCCTGCTGGCCACTCTGGCCGAGTTCTACGCTGGTGCTGGCCTTACGCGAGGGCTGACCACCGAAGCGGCCACCGACCCACAGACGCTGGAATACGTGCGGGCCGTGGAGTCCACCGTCCGCTTCTACGGCGAGGGCGAGGAGGTGATCGTCGAGCGGCTAGCCGCCCAGGGGCGGGGCTTCTTGGATGCCTTCGTGGCCCAGGAGCGGGTCGTCATAGCCTGGAACCAATCACAACAGGGCGAACGCCTCGTGGCGATTTACCCGGCCGAGGGCACGCTGTGGGCCGATCATCCTCTGGCCCTGCTGGAGTTGGGCAGTCCCGGCGAGGCGCCCAGCATCGCCGTTACCGACAATCAGCGGCGCACCTTCCAGACGTTTGCGGAGTTTCTGATCTCCGCCGATGTCCAGCGCCAACTGCTGGCCGCCGGGTATCGCCCGGCCGATCTGAGCATTGCCCTGGACGAATCGGGGAGCCCTTTTGCGGGCACCGATGCTGTAGACTGGCGCCAGCCTCGGACAACGCTTCAGATTCCACCCGCCACGGTGGTGGAGGTGGTGCAGAACGTCTGGTGGTACACCAAACGGCCCACCAACGTATATTTGGTAGTGGACACCAGCGGCAGTATGGGCGGTGCCAAGCTGGAACGCACCAAGGAGGCTCTGACAGCCTTTGTGAGCCAGATCCGGGGCGATCGGGACCAGGTGGGGTTGATCGAGTTCGGCACCGATGTGAAGCAGTTTCAACCGCTGTGGCCCGTGGATGACCGCAGTCGCCGAGACCTGAGCACGCGGATTGACGGGATGGAGGCTTACGGGGAGACGGCCTTGGTTGATGCTGTCTGGGAAGCCTACCACAATCTGCAGCGATCGGGTGGGACAGAAGCGATCAACGCTATCGTGGTCATGACCGACGGGCGGGAGAACGCCAGCGTCTACAGCGTCTCCGACCTGCAGCGGCGTTTCGAACAGGAGCGGGCTGTGACAGTGGTTGTGTTCACGATTGCCTTTGGCAGCGATGCCGACGCGGACCTCTTGCAGCAGGTCGCCCGCATTGGCAACGGCCAGTTCCGTCGAGCTGATGAGACGGATATCGAGGAACTGTACAGAATCATCTCGACCTATTTCTGAACTCGCGTCATACGCATCACACATTAGGCCATGCCTACCGCCCGGTCCGAGCTTCGGAAAAAAGCCCAGAGCGCCATTCTGCAACACGCCTTCTTCCGCTGGGAGAGCGCGGTGGTGCTGGCAGGCACGCTCGTGCTGGCGGTGATGCTGCCCCGGCCCTTTCCCTGGTGGCCGGTGTGGGGCTGGCCACTCCTGGGATTTCTGGGTCTGATCATCTTGGTCTACACCAGCCTGACGGATGCCGAAACCAATGCCCGGGTGGTGTCAGAGCTCTTGCAGCAGCAGTTTGACGCCCGTAAGATCAAGGATGGGGCGCTGCGCCAGGAGGTGGAGACCGCGCTGGAGTACCAACGGCGCATCGAGGCTCAGGCGCACAGCCAGCGGCCCGGTGTGCTGCGGGATCGGATGGAGGACACGGCCGATCAACTCAGTGATTGGATCGGCAACATCTATGAGCTGGCTCTGAAACTGGACGCCTATCGGCGGGATGAACTGCTGGCCCGTGAGCGAAAGACGGTGCCGCAGGAGATCGAGGAGCTGACGGCCCGGCGCCGATTGACAAACGATCCGACTACCCAGCGAGGGCTGGACCAGGTACTGGAAAGCAAGGGCCAGCAGTGGCAGATGTTACAGGCTCTCGATGCCCGCATGGAGCAGGCCGAATTGCAGCTCGAACAGAGCATGACCGCCCTAGCCACGGTCCACAGCCAGGTGCAGTTGATTGACGCCCGGGACGTGGATAGCGGCCGGTCCGAGCGTCTGGAGGCGGACATCCGTGAGCAGGTCGAACGACTGAACGATCTGATCAGCAGCATCAACGAGATTTCTGGCCAAATGCCAGGGGGGACTTCCGACATATGAGGAGATTCCTGCTTCTCGATCGTATTCTGATATTGGTTCTCGTCGTGGGCCTGCTCCTGGCTGGTTGTGGTCGCGGCCAAACCCCTACCAAAGGCGACGTGATCGTCTTTGTGGCTGTGCCCTTGAGCGGCTTTATGGCCAACGGCGGCCAGACCGTCCTGGGCGGCGTGCGCCTGGCGGCTGAGGAGATCAACCGCAGCGGCGGCCTGCTGGGGTACCGAATTGTCGTCCGTCCCCTGGACGACGAAGCGGACAGCGATGTGGCGGTGGCTCAGGTGGAGCGGGTGCGACAGGCCATCAGCCAGGGGGAACAGGTGATTGGTGTGATCGGCCATCTGAACAGTGGTCAGACCCTCGCTACCATGGAACTCTACAAGGACATGGATCTGGTGGTGATCACCCCCACTTCTTCGGAGCAAAGTCTGACCGAGCGAGGGTACGACAACTTCTTCCGGGTCAACGCCAACGACGCCGTGCAGGCCGCGGTGGATGCCCGCTTTCTGGCAGAGGAGCTGGGTGCCAGGCAGGTGGCGGTCATCTTCAACGACACCGAGTATGGGCGTGGATTGGCTGCTTCGTTGATCCAGGAACTGGAGCAGCGCGGGGCTGAGGCCGTGCTCCGGTTGGAGGTGGAGGAGGGCCAAAGCCGCTATGAGAGCGAGGTGGCTCAGACGATACGGGCCGATCCCGACGCCATCTTCTACGCGGGTTACGAGATCGAGGCCCCTTATCTACGGGCGGCCCTGGTGGAAGCAGGCGTAAACGTGCCTATGCTGGCCAGCGATGGGGCCTTCCTGGGGGCCACCATTGACGAGGCGGCTGGCGCCGCCGAGGAAATGTACGTCAGTGCCTTCGCTCCCAGCCCGCGCAATGTGGCGGACGCGCGCTGGCTCGAGGCCTATCAGGCGGTCGAGTATCGCAATCCAGACACTTACTCCGTCAACGGCTACGTGGCTATGCAGGTGCTCGCCGAGGGCGTGCNNCTACGTTATCAACCCAACGGTGACCTAGTCGATCCGCAAATATGGATCTACCAGGTCGTGGGCGGGGAGTTTCAGCAGGTCGACTGGGAAACGGTGAGATAGTCACGCTGGCCGACGCTCCTCACCCGCTACTCCGTCCGAACTCCTGGGCCAGTTGCGCCACGCTCAGGTGGATCATCGTGGGCCGCCCGTGCGGGCAGGTGCGCGGGCTGGCACATCGCTCCAGTGCCCGTACCAGTTCCTCCATCTCCTCTTGCGCCATTACCTGACCCGCTTTGACCGCAGCCCGCTTGCAGACCTGACGCGCCACGGCCTCCTCGACTGTGCCCGCCAGCGGCGTGTCGCCGACATCCAGCGCCGCCGCTACGTCCGCTAACACCTGGCTGGGGTCTATATCCGCTACGATCGCCGGGAGTGCCCGCATCAGTATTGTCGTCCCCCCAAAGGGCTCGACCTGGAAGCCCAGACCGCTCAGCGCCTCCAGGTTTTCGTCCAGCAAGCCTGCTGCCTCGGCTGACAGTTCCACCGGCTGTGGCTCCAGCAGCGCCTGTGAGGCGACGGCTGCCCGCTCTCGCTGCGCGAGCAACTCCTCGAACAGCACCCGCTCGTGGGCGGCGTGCTGATCGAGCAGATACATCCCCTCCGGCCCCTCCGCCACGATGTAGGTTGCCCCCAGTTGCCCTACCACTCGCAGCGGTGGCATCCGGCCAGCAGGTGGTGCCAGGACGCGCCCGGATGATTCGACGTCCGGTGTGTCCGCTTGAAGGCGCAGTTGCTCGCCGGCCGGTTGCAGTCTCAATCGGGTCAGTCGTTCCTGGCGCTCCCCATCCGACTGGGCGGGGAATGCAGGCCAGGCAGTCGGTGGGCGAGTGGTAAGGGGTACCGGGGAACGCTCAAGCAGCGTGCGTCGCACCGCCTTCTGCACTGCCCGGAAAACAGCGTCTCCGTCGCGGAAGCGCACCTCCGCTTTGGCGGGGTGCACGTTCACGTCCACGTCCTCCAGAGGAAGACGCAGCATCACCACTGCCAACGGGTATCGCTTGGTAGGGAGGAGCGTGTGGTAGGCCTGGACGATGGCGTAGGTCAGGCGAGCGTCCTGCACCCACCGCCCGTTGACAAAGAGCGTGATGTAGCCCCGATTGGCCCGGTGCAGCGAGGGAGGACTGGCAAAACCTGTGACCTGGATATCTGACGCTGGTGGCAAGTCGTCGGGTGTGATCTCGAGCAAAGCAGCGCCGACCTCCAGGCCATACACTGCCACCATCACGTCGCGCAGGCGGTCACTGCCCGACGACTGGAAGACGGTTCGCCCGTCGTGCACCAGTGTGAAGCGCACTGCTGGGTAGGCCATCGCGTAGCGGGTGAGCCACGCGTCAATGTGCCTCCGCTCGGTCCGCTCTGAGCGAAGAAACTTGCGGCGGGCCGGGACGTTAAAGAACAGGTCCTCCACCGTCACTGCCGTCCCCGGCGGTCGCCCGCTGTCCTGGCGGGCTACTACCTGGTTGCCTTCCAGCCGCAGCAGTGTGCCAATCGCTTCATCGGCTGCTCGCGTGACGAACGTTACCCGGCTGACGGCAGCGATGGAGGCCAACGCCTCCCCCCGGAATCCCAGCGTGGTGATGCGCGCCAGGTCGTCCGCCGTACTGAGTTTGCTGGTCGAGTGGCGGTGGAACGCCAGCTCCACCTCGGTGGCCGAAACGCCGCTGCCGTCGTCCGTCACACGGATGTATCGTTTGCCTCCGGCGCGCACCTCCACCCGCGTGTCTTGTGCGCCAGCGTCTATGCTGTTTTCGACCAGCTCCTTGACTACAGATGAGGGACGCTCCACTACCTCGCCCGCGGCGATCTGTGAAGCGACCTCCTCCGTTAGCACCCGAATGGGCATGGAAGACCTCCTGCTTTCATTCTATCACACAACCCCCCTCAGGCAAGAGAACTGGTGATTTGACATTTCGTCCCCCCTGCGGTAGCATGATGACGGTCGTGCTAGACGGGGAACTGGCGGTGCCCTGTACCCGCAAACCGCCATAGCGGGGTCGAATTCCCCCCCGAGGGTCGAGCCGTTCGATACTGCCGGGGTCAAGCGGTGTTGAAGACTGGGTCCTGCGCGGCAGGAACCTCCGAACCCCGTCAGGTCCGGGAGGAAGCAGCGGTAAGGGGCCCTTCCTGGGTGCCGCAGGGGTGCCTGGTCGGAGCTGGTTGGTCCCGGTAAGACGGATGGTGTGATTCGACGGGGGGTGCACGACCGCTCACCAAGGGAGGCGGCGAGATTGCCGCCTCCCTTGCACCGATAACGTATGCAGACTACAGCAACTGTTTCATTCGAATCCCTACACTTGCCACGGGGCCTCAGGGCGCTGCTGGCCCTGGTGTTCATCGTCGGCACGCTGGCGGCCGGCTATCAGACTGCGCTGACGCCAGTCACGCTGGTGGTGGACGGTGAGGCGCGGCGGCTGCGTACTCACCAGGATACCGTCGCTGCGCTGTTGATGGACATCGGTCTCACGCTTGCCTCCGAGGATATCGTTACCCCTGGATTGGATACGCGTCTGGAGCCAGGATTGGTCGTGGCGGTACAGTTGGCCCGCCCCGTGCTCATCAGCGCCGACGGACACTCTCTCATGATTCGCACTCACGCCGCATCAGTCGAGGCGGTGTTGCAGGAGGCGAGGGTATCGCTGGGACCGCACGACGAGATAGAGGTCGAAGGGGAATTCGTGCCAGCCAATCGTTCGGCGGGACGCATCTCGACGGCTCGACCCGGCGGCTCAGCTAAGGTGCTCGCTGGAGTCTCACGCCGAACCCCCGCCGCAGCCGAACCCCAACCTGTCCGCATCACAGTCCACCGCGCTGTCCCCTTCAGGCTGCACGAGGATGGTCAGGCAATGACCCTCTACACCACTGCCTCCACCGTGGGGGAAGCGTTGCGGCGGGCTGGGCTGACGCTCTACCTCGCCGATGGTGTCCGCCCTGGGCTGGGCGAACGCATGTCGGCCGGGATGCACATCTACATCGACCGTTCCATACCCGTCACGGTGCAATTGGATAGTCAGACGCTCCGTACCCGCACGCATCGACAGCGTGTGGACGAGGTACTGGCCGACCTGGGCATCGTCCTCACCGGACAAGACTATGCCATCCCCCCCCTCGACGCGTCCCTGGGAGAGGACGTCACCGTTCGGGTGGTGCGCGTCAGCGAACGCTTCCTGATCGAACAAGAACCTATTCCCTTCGAGACGGTGTGGCAGCCGGATCCGGATCTGGAGATCGATGGCCAGCGGGTGCTGCAGGAGGGGGCGCGTGGGATCCTGGAACGGCGCGTCCGCCTGCGCTATGAGGATGGTCACGAGGTCGCGCGGACGATTGATGAGGAGTACGTAGCTGTCCCGCCCACAAGCAAGATCTTCGGATATGGCACCAAGATTGTCGTCCGCACCCTGGACACGCCGTCTGGCCCTGTTGAGTATTGGCGCGTGCTTCGCATGCTGGCGACTTCCTATTCCGCCTCGACGGCCGGCACGCCGAGGACAAGCCCTTGGTATGGACACACGGCCACCGGGATGAAGATGAGGCACGGCATCGTCGCCGTGGACCCACGGGTGGTCAACCTGCGCAGTCAGGTCTACGTGCCTGGCTACGGCGTCGGTATCGCTGGGGACACCGGCGGTGCGATCAAGGGACGACGCATCGACCTGGGATATGACGACGATAACCTGGTGCTGTGGTACCGCTGGGTGGACGTCTATCTCCTGACCCCTGTGCCCAGCAGTATCAACTACATCCTCGACTAGGACCCGGCGATGGATGTGCGCACATTGCTGGCCCGCTGGGACCTCCGGCCGAGCAAAGGGCTGGGGCAGAATTTTCTCGTAGATCGAACCGCGCTCGAAAGGATCACCGCAGCCGCTGAACTTACCTCCGACGACATCGTCCTGGAGGTCGGTGCTGGATTGGGAACGCTGACCAAGCGGTTGGCACCGAGGGCCGGGCACGTGGTCGCCGTCGAACTGGATCAGCGGCTGATGCCCGTGCTGCAGGGCGTGTTGGCCGATCTACACAATGTCACGTTGATCCAGGGCGACATCCTAGCGCTCGACCCCGCGGCCTTGATCGGCGAAGCCCGCGCCCAGTATCCTGCATCCAGTATCCGGTACAAAGTCGTAGCCAACCTGCCATACTATATCACCTCGGCGGTGCTGCGCCATCTGTTGGAGGCCAGCCTCAAGCCACAACGGCTGGTGCTTACTGTGCAGCGGGAGGTTGCGGAGCGCATCGTCGCCAAGCCAGGGCACATGAGCCTGCTGGCGGTGAGCGTGCAGTTCTATGGGCGGCCGCAACTGCTCTTCCGAATCAGGCCGGGCAGTTTTTACCCTGCGCCGGGGGTGGAATCGGCGGTATTGCGCGTTGACCTCCGCGCCAAACCCCTCGTATCCACAGGGGATACAGGCGCCTTCTTCCGCGTCGTCCGGGCCGGATTTGCCCAGCGCCGCAAGCAGCTCCGCAACGCGCTGGCCGCTGGTCTCAGACGATCACCCGGGGAGGTGGCGGTCAAGTTGCAGGAGGCCGGCGTGGATCCCCGGCGGCGCGCCCAAACGCTCAGCCTGGAAGAATGGGCCAGGGTGGCCTGTGTGCTGGGTGACCTCGGCGGTGGGTAACGAAAGTGACCGCGATGTCAACCAAGAACCGGGCATTGTCTACTCTGATTGCGTCAGGCCGGGATGGGCGTGTAACCATGGGTCGGATAGGCACCCGCATCGCTAGAGTGCCCCGCTTCAACCGGGGAATCGCAACCTCGACCCTCTTGCTGGGGCTTGCGCTGTTGGCTGTAGGCTGCGCGCGCTTCACCTACGATGAGATACCGGCCTCGGTGCCCGAAGCTGCCTCATCGCCGATGCCAACCCCCACCGCCGCCACTTCGCTGTCTGAGCGCGAGGACGAAACCCCGATGCCGACACCAACCGTTTCTGGGCCCGTGGTGTTGCGCCTGGAGCCCTCGGTGGCAGATCTTGCCATTGGCGAGGTGCATCGGCTACAGGTATGGCTGGACAACGTGGACCGGTTGCACAGCATCGAGTTGCACATTGGCTTTGAGCCCAGGTACGTGCGTATTGAGGACGCTGATCCAGACACTGCAGGGGTTCAAATCGGTGCCGGGGTAATCCCTATGGCAGTGCAGGTGGTGAAGAACGAGGTGGACAATGGTGCCGGCTTGATCGTCTATCAGGTGGCAGGGGCGCCAGGCAGCCCGGCCAGCGGGAGCGGAGTGGTGGCCTCGTTCATGGTGCGGGCGCTGGCCGAGGGAGGCACTCCTCTGAAGTTCAGCGTTGCCAGCCTCCGCGACCCTGAGGGGCAATTGCTGTCAGCGCCGAAGCAGGTAGATGGTCTGGTCGTCATCGGCGCTGGCGGCACCGTGCATGAGCCGACGACTGCGTCGCCGTCTCCCGCGACGGCCACGCCTGCCTCCTCGACCGACGTCTATCACACCGTCCAGCCAGGGGAAAACCTATTCCGCATCGCCTTGCGCTACGGCACGACCGTGGATGCCATCGTCGCCGCCAACAACCTGCCCAGCTCGGGCGCTGTGCAGGCTGGTCAAGTGCTGCTCATCCCGGTCAGATCGCCAGCCACCACGGCGACCTACGTCGTGCAGCAGGGCGATACGCTCTACTCCATTGCCCGCCGGTTCGATACAACGGTCGAGACGCTGGCAGCGCTCAACGGTCTTGCCCCGCCCTACACCATCGAAGTCGGTCAGGTCTTGATCGTAACCCCATAGCGTCGGTGCAGCACCGTCCGGAGTGCGATGGTGCAGGCACCTGCCATCAGTTTAGCACGTGCACCTGCGGTTTGAGCGGGATACGCTCGATGAGGTCGATGAAATCCTCGGGCGTGATCTGATCGTCGGGCTTATCCACCAAGCAGCGGCACATGGCTTCCATCACGTTGGTGCCGAAGGAGCGTCCCGCCAGGCGGGGCGTGGTCGTCACCAGGATGTGCAGGTTGCGCTTCTGGAGCTCTTCCACGTTCTGGGCCGTGGTCGTGTTGGTGATGACGATTTTGCCGCTCACGTCGTCGGGCAGGTTGGACCAGATCTGTAAGAAGTCGCCGGCGATGATATCGGCTTCCTCGTAGAAGCGGCTGTACTTCTTGGATGGTTCCTTCTCCTGTTCCTCGCCCACGGGGTAAACCCAGGCAAAGGGCAGATTGGTGAGCACCGGCATGAGCAAGGCAGCCAGGATGTGAACCGTGCGCAGGCTGCGGATAGGGATCGGTACGTCGAGTGCGAACATGAGGTCACCGAAAGTGACGTCACAGCCAGCATCCACCAGCGCCTTCGCCATCCCGTACCGATCCACGGCCGTCGTCTTGAGCGCCTTCCTGCCGCTCAGTTTGACTCCGTGTTCGCGCAGGGCCTGGACCGCGTACGGGGCTAGGAGGTGCTTGAGGCCGTTGCCATCGCCGACCTTGGAGTGCTTGATGGCCTCGCGGACTGGCTTGAGCTCACGCCAGTAGTAGCGGCGGTCGTTGACCAGGCAGTAGAACTCGGCGCCACCGATGCCGAAGGCGTCCACCTTGCCGTCATTCTCGCGGAACATCTCAAGGTACTTCCTGAAGTCGCCGTCGGTGCCCTGGCGGCTGAGCCAGAAGTGTTGTCCCAGGAACTCCGCCTCGGTGGTGTGATCGCGGGTCGAAGATCCCAAACTGATGCTGAGTACTTTTTTCATCAGACCCTCCTGTGATTTACGATCTTTGCTCAGGCCAAACCGGCATGAACATGGCCCACTGCTCCGGCCGGGCGCGGATGTACTCCTCCAGCTGGGCGGTCGCGCGTCGCAGGTTGACTCGCAGGTCTTCTTCCGCGTCGCCAGTGCGGACCATCTCCAGCGGCGGAGAGAGAGGCACCACGGTGCAGCCCTGCGCGTCACGATAGGGACCGGCGACGAGGATCACCGCGTCGGTCTTGAGCGCCAGCCGGATGTGACCGGTGGGCAATGGGGCCAGGCGGCCGAAGAACTCGACCGGCGGCCCCGTGCCGCCCACCGGTCGGTCCACGCCCGTCCCCACGGCCCCTCCGGCGCGCAGACGGCGAATCGCCTGCCGCAATGTCGGGATGCTGATGGTCGTCAGATGCACGCCTATGTCAGCCCTCATCTGATCCATCAGGTCAAAGCCCCCGGTCGGCGGCATCGCCAGCCCTAACACCTGCACCTCCAACCCGTGTGCCGCCAGCGCTAGGAGGGCCAGGTCGAAGTTCCCGGTGTGGGTTCCGACCAATATCATCCCCTTGCCGCGCTGCTGGGCTTGCTCTATGCGGTTCCAGGTCGCGGGTGGGAGGTGCACGACTTTCCGTAGTGCCTCGTGCCCCCGGCTCACCACGCGCCATAGGTCGTAGTTGTTGCGCGCGGTGTTGCGAAAGACCTGGCGCACCAGCCGGTGCAACGCCACTTCATCCACCCGCGGCCCCATCACCTGCCGCAGATTGGCGTGTACGATCCAGTAGATGTCCGGCTTGGACCAGTTGATCAGCCCGGCAATGAGGCCCGCTATGGCGTGTCCCATGAGCGGGGGCGCGTATTTGCTGAGAAACATCCCCAAGCCGGTGACCATTTGGCTGCTGAGGAAGCGCTGGAGCGGAGTGAGTTGTGCTCGTTGCTCAGTACGACTGTCTTGGACCATATCACATTGCCAGCATTGGCTCCAACGTCAATCTACCTTCTGCGCCATCGTACATCATCCGTCGCTATCTTCGGCGAAAATCGCTTCGGCGTGCTCCAGCAGCACCCTGGCCCGCTCTGGGTCTGTATTCCTTGTCTCTAGATACTTGGCCAGCAGTTCCCGGTCGGTCATCTCCTCCGGGGCCAGCTCGCCCAGCCGTACGCGCGCCTCCCGCTCCACCTCCCGGTTGATGCCGCCCACGAAGTAGGCATCCGATAGCAGAGCACGCACGTCCCGATCGCGCACCAGTGGCTCCTGGTCGGCCCGCATCCGCAGAATCAGCCGCACCACGGCGTCGTGTAGGTTGTGGGCGGCGACTGCCTGCTGCAGCGCCATCAGCGGGTTGAGGGCCTCTCGCACGTCGGCCCGCACGGTGACGAAGGGGCGGGCGTCCACCTCGACGAACTCCCACGTCGTATCGCCGCGCGCCAGTTGTACCCAGCAGAACCCCTTAGGCTGCCCTTCCTCGCCGAAGTCGATCCGCTCCAGGCTGCCGGCGTACACCACGGGGGGGTATCCCTCGTCGTTGAGGCTCTGGTGCTTGTGGATGTGCCCCAGCGCCACGTAGTCCCAGGCCGGGTCAGCCAATGCCGACTTGAGGACGACCGCGTCCCGTCCGATCATCACGCTCCGCTCGGAGCCGAAGGTCGCCCCAGAGACGCTCAGGTGGGCGGTCAGCACCGCCGGGATGTCTGGATCCAGTCTGGCCGCCAGCGCCCCGACGAGGTCCGTGACGATGTCGCGCAATGCCTCGTCCAGTTGCTCGATGGATAGGCCCCGATACTCTTCGTGGGCCAGGAGTCGTTGGCGGACCGGGTAGGGGACGGTGGCCACCTGCACCGGGCCATGGCGGGTCTCGATGCGGTGTACGTCCTCAGCCCTTCCCACGACGACGTTGGGCACGTCCAGCGTGCGGAAGATGTCCACGCTGGAAGCCCGCTGGACCATCGTCGGCAGATCGTGGTTGCCTACCACAAGGACGACCGGCACGCCAGCGTCGGCCAGCCGCTTGACCCGGCGGGCGAAGGCCCGCTGGTAGGTAGGGGTGGGATTGCGGGCCTTGAAGGCGTCCCCGGCGAAGATGACCAGGTCTACCTCGCGCTCTAGCCCGTAGTCGATCAGTTCGTCCAAGCGGTGCAGGAAGTCCAGCACCCGCCCGTTGACGCCGGTAGCGGGGTCCAGCCGACCGTAGTTCTCCGTGCCGACGTGCAGGTCGGCGAAGTGGAGCAGGCGGATCTTCGTCATCGGTGTCTCATTTGCGTATCCGAGTCAACAGTGCGCGACCGTTTCTGGCGCGGTTGTTGTTCCAGCGATGCTAGGCTTCAGCCCCAGATTATAGCGCAACGTTGGCACTCGCACAAACAAACCGGGCCCGCTCTCCAGCCTTCTCCAGCTCAAGCGGCCTACGCTCTCCAGCGTGCACAAGGCGGGAAACTCTGCTATAATGGGGCACATTCCGGCAGCCGTTCGCCCGACAGCCCCGGAGGTTTCATAGATGAGATTTCCGCGCCGTAGTGGCATCTTGCTCCACCCCACGTCGCTCCCCGGCCCGTTCGGCATCGGTGACCTGGGCCAAGCAGCCTACCGATTCGTGGACTTCTTGGCGGCATCTGGCCAATCTTACTGGCAGGTGCTTCCCCTGAGTCCCACCGGCTATGCCGATTCTCCCTACCAGACCTTATCCGCCTTTGCTGGCAACCCGATGCTCATCAGTCCCCAGAAGCTGATGGAGGCCGGTCACCTTTCAGAACTGGACCTGGATGACGTACCCGCCTTCCCCAACGACCGGGTGGATTTTGGGCCGGTCATCCACTACAAGACGCGCATACTGGACCGGGCCTTCGCCAACTTCCGGGCCCAGCACCTTCCTGCCCAGCGAGCGGCCTTCGCCCGCTTCTGTGAGGTGCAGGCGCCCTGGCTGGAAGATTTCGC
>JABAHP010001204.1_pt3 | contig 15842 bp, 12 predicted proteins | sample 7062081 | NCBI WGS metagenome assembly JABAHP01 (sample SAMN14534357, study PRJNA622989) | marine sediment metagenome | biome: marine biome [ENVO:00000428]; feature: marine pelagic biome [ENVO:01000023]; material: deep marine sediment [ENVO:00002113] | place: India: Gulf of Kutch | collected...
CAGGCCCAGGCGCCGGGCCGGCGCGCGTTGCAGCATCTCGCCCAGCAGTTGGCCGGTCACTGCGCCCAGCGTCGTGATGGTGCAGTTGATGGCCAGCTTGCTCCACAACACACCATAGATATTGGTCGAGATCGTTGTCGGCGCTGCGGTATCCAGCGTAGCTTTCACCCGCTCCACCCGCGGGGTCTGCCGTCCGTCTAGTTCGCCGACAACCAGTTCCCCGTGCGAAGTCATCTCGTAGATGCCTGGCGCATGCATGGTGGCGCCCCAGCCCACCAGCGAGCCAACCACGCGCTCCCGGTCCAGCAGACTGCCTACCCGGTCCTCAACCACACCGTTTTGCAGGGTCACGACATACCCGTCGTCCGACAGGCGATCGGCTACGGCCTGCGCAGCCTGCTCCACGGCGGTCGCCTTCATGGCCAAGTAGGCCGCGTCGAACGTTCCGGGGACGTCTTCCAGTGAAGTGTGGGCCGTCGCCGGCACAGTGAACTGCTCCTCCGGGGTGGTGACGCGCAGGCCGCCGGCATTGATCGCCTGCGTGATCTGTTCGTTGTGGGTGACAAGTTCCACCTGCTGCCCGGCCCGCAGCAATCCTCCGGCGATCACGCCTCCCACAGCGCCACAGCCCATGAGCACCACTCGCCCTGCTTCCCGCACATCGGATCCGACCATGTTTGCCCTCCCTACACCATCTTGCAGACGCTATAGCTCCTTAACTTCGAAGAGAGGCTGCCGTTTTGCTGCGCAGCTAGACCGATGAGCATCTTCGGCCAGGCCGGCACGTGTCGGCCCGAGAGATGGTGAGCAGCATCTACTGGGACACGTGTGGCAGATGGATGGAATAACGCGGGCAGCCCACCAGGTCGCTGGCAGCCAGCAGCTTCTCGTTCTCGAGTACGCCCAGCACGGCCTGCTTCTCATCCAAGCCCGTGCCGGTCAGGGTTTGAGCAAAGGTACCGCCGGGGTCCACGCTTACGCCGTCGTATTGCGCAAGGAGATCACAGTCGGACCGGCGCCAGATGCGTACGCTCAGATCCGAGTGTTGGCCGGTGACCTGCACGGCTACCTGTAGATCCTGACCGAAGGCCTTGACGCCCAGGGCCAGCTCGGCGTTGGCCATGGTCAGTGCCGGTAGCCCCTGAAGCGGCATCCAGGTTTCGGACCATTCGAGCGACTGGCCTGCATCGAGCGTGAGGGAATCCCAGAAGGTGGGCGAGGGACCGCTGTGTAGCTCGACATAGTAGGTGTAAGGTAGGTCAGTCCAGTTTGAGGCATCGATTGGGTTGCTCCAGCCCATGGCAAAGCCTTTGACGCCTTCCGCCACCTGATGGGGAAAGACTCGGACCACGCCGTGCTTTGCCCCTTCGTCGTAGACGCCCGCCCAACCCTGCACCGCCTGCGGGCGGGCAAAGAAACCGAGCCACTGGTCCCAGTTCCCCAGCCGCGAATAGTCAACTCCGTCGTAGACGGGCCAGGTCATAGCACTCCCGGGGCCTGGTAGCCGGCTGTCTCCGGTGCTGTGCACCGTCACCCAGTCGATTGGAACGACGAAGCGAAGATCGGGGCCCACTGTGTTGGCTGGGCCCGGCGCAAGCATCGCGTTGGCCCAGAATTTCAAGCTCGCCGTACTGCCGGTGGGGTTGTCCAGCCGCGTTGTTAGCCGAAAGGCGGCTTGGTCGGCCGGGAGAAAGACCGAAATCGTCGCTCGAACACGGTCCAGCGCAGTGGAATCGCGCAAAGTGATGGTCGAGCCCTCGGGGGCGCTGGATACATCGTAGGTCCAGAATAATGCCGATTCGTACCCGTGTTCCTCGACCGGCAGGCACCATTCGATCCCTCCGGCTGCCAGCCACCAGCCCTGCTCCGGTGGCCCCCAGTGCGTCGGTTTGATCACGGGATTCTGATAGAGCAGTTCCTTGCCGGTGGCCTTGATCGTGATTCCGTACAGGCGGCCGCCCAATTCGGGGAGGAAGGTCAGCCGCAGCCAGTTGTTCTCAAGCACGATGGCGGTGTAGCTCTTGTCTGCTGGGTGAGGATTGGAGGACTCGTAACCCTGCCAGTCGAGAATGGGAAAGTCCATGTTGTATACAAGCGAGTGGCCCATGGACAGGAAACTGGCATAGGGGTAGGTGGGAATGGAGATGGTAGTACTGGTGACTTGGACTGCGGATGGTACCGCTGCGGGAGCATCGACCTCATCCAACCGCGAAGGCTGCGCCCGTCCGCCCACGGGGACAAGGGCAACGACCAAGGTGAAGACGCAGATGAACAGCAAGAATCGCATAGTGATGCCTCTAGCCATCCGAACGGAGGGGCCAGGCGGGAATGGTCCCGGAAGAGATGAGGCGACAGCAGGCGGAGCAGTGCTCCGGCCACTCAGTACCAAAGCCAGGCATGTCATCGTTGGGGATATCACGCATTGCGGTGGCTCCTCTCCCCTCGCAATGGGTTTGCTGCGCGACCGCTTCGCAACCATTATAGCCGCAAATCATCCCCAGATCAAGCCTCCGGAAATTCCTCCGGAAGCGGCATCGTGGACCTTCAGCTAGTGGTGGCGACTACCTCCTACGAATCGTACGCGGCCTAACAATCCTGCTAGCGCTTGGATGCCTGAGGGCAGAAGTGGCGATACGGGTTGGCCAGGATTGCTGCCTGGTCGGCATCGAGCAGCCCGCCAGGGACGCTCATCTCCACAGTGTTTGCCAGCCATTGGCTCTGGTTGGTCGTGATCGTCACGGCGTAGCGTATGATCACTTCGTGGTCGTCGAGTGGGCTATCGCTCCAGCTCAGGCGGTGCTGGCTGCCGTCGTAGACAGGTTCGATGGTGGTGCCCTCCAATTCGAAAAGAGTCGGTGCGCTGACTCCCTCGGGCAGCGTGTCGACGATGGTGAGGACTTCTCCCGTCCCCCAGAACCTGAGGGTGTATGTGACGGATTCGCCCTGATCGCCACTGTGTGGGATGACTGTTTTGTCGAAGGAATCACCCGCCTCGATGGTGGCTACGAGGTTCTGAATGTAGAATAGATCTCCAACTTGCACGGCCGGCACGTCGAGGTATTGCCACAGCTCTTGCCGGGACTCTTGCAGGATGAGGGCTCTGGCTGCAAAGACCGCACTGGGATCGTAAAAGTGCTGCGTGACGCCCTCACCGTAGGTCGCCTCAAAACTGGACACAAACCAGTAGGGCGCGACCTCCTCGTACTCGTCAACTGCATCTTGGACCTGGGCTCCAACCGTGTCACGCAGGTACTGGCCCAACTCGGGCACGAGGAACATGAAATTCCTGGACACACTGAGTGCCCGGTTGATATCTCCTCCCGTGAACGGTGTATCTTTGGAAAAGCTGTTTGATCTCAGGGCAAGCAATCGATTCAGTTCTGCTCGGACGGCCGTCGATTCCGGATAGCCGGCCAACCCCTCCAATTCCAGATATCCAAGGTAGCCCGCGATGTAGGCATTGTGAATGTACGGGTACTGGATCAAGTAGCCGTCATCAGGAGGGGATTCGAGCCTGGATTTGGCGTTATCAAAGATGTCCCGAGCAGAGCCAAAGACCTCTGCATACTTCCACAGCCCGTAGAACATGTGGGGGGGCCATGTCCACCCTGGGAAACCATACCCGCTGACGCCGGGTGGGTGGTTGACCCTGTCAGCTTCGGCCTCGCTGGGCAACTGGAAAGGTTCCCTGGGAGCGCCGTCCCGCCATCCTGTGTGAGAGTACGCATGGGGCGGATAGTTGGCATACTCAGCCTGCAAGTAGGCTCTGACCGCATCTTGCATGTGGGCGGGCAGGTGCGGCAGCGCGATGCTCAGCGTATGAAGCGTATCGGATGGGTGGTGCCAGTAGTCGATCAAATAGTCTCCGAATTGGTCCCGGGTCCTGTGGTCGAACAGGCCCACGCTTCGATAGCCCGGGCGCAGGTGGCCCGCACCCAGGATCTTTTGCACTTCTTCGGCCAGCTTCTGCTCGAGTGCCGCGGTCGTGATCGCGCTACTGGTGCCTCCGCCAGGTACCAGATTGACCATCGGCAACGCTGTTGCTGTGCCGTCATAGTCCCTCAGCGCGACGATAGCGTTGCTGCGGTGCACGTACAGCGTCCCCTTGTAGGGGATGGGTGCGTTCTGATCCCCGTGCTGCCCATAGATGCCGTTCTTGCTGTCGTTTGGGCCCTTGAACAAGCTGTTGATCGTATAGTTGTCGGGGTTCACACCTTCGTATAGCACATTGTATCCGGGAATAAGGTTTCTCAGAGTAGTGCCGCCGCTGTACCAGTAGCCCCACTCCCTGCTGGGATCCGGTAGATCAGGATGGATCCGGGTGTTTGGTATGGAGATATCGAATGCTCCAGCCGAGCGGTCGTTGCAGTGGTTCCAGTAGACCAGGTTCCCTCCAGACGAGTAGGCCAGGGGCTCGTCCATTGCTTTCCAGAACGTCATAGGAGTTTCGATCGAGGAGTGGCCCACCTGCCAACCGACTATCTGGCTGCCGGCAATATAAGGGTCGGACATGTACATGGCGGCCTGGTAGATCTTGCCATCGGCGCCTACCACGGGAGGATAGCGGTTCCCACTGTGCGTGCCCTGCCAAAGCATGGGGGCATATTCAGGGTTGCCGTCTCCGTCAAAATCGAACGTGACTTCTTGTCCTGTCGCCCGGTCTAGAACCAGGTATGTTCTGCGCCAGGGTTTCCCCTCATAGTACTGCAGAGCGCGCGTGGCATCCACGCTTCCATCTGCCAGGCGCGGGCCGAAGGGGGTACCCTCCGGCTCGGTATCTCTGTTGGGGAAAATGTCGTCCAGCTCCCTGTTCTGGAGATCATGGCCGTAAGCCGGTTCCAACAGATACCGGTAGTTGTTGCTGCCGGCAAGGACGACCACATCCGCGCCGCTGGCAGGGTCCTGGTACACGACCGGCCACCAGGAGTGGAAACCCGCGCCGGGCAGCTTGCTGGATTTCCAGACGAGTCCCCCGGTGCCGGCGTTCAGTGCATACGCGTGGGAGTCGTTGGAGGCAAAGTAGATGGTGTTGTCCTGGTAGGCAGCGGAAAAGAGGATCGGACCGAGTGTCTTGTACTTCCACGCCAGGGTCCCCTTTTCGGGGTGGTCATTGGCATAGATGGCATACATATAGCCATCCCGGTTTCCGGTATAGACGATGCTGCCGACCACGAGGGGATTTGTCTGAAAGCCGGCCCCAGCTTCGAACGTCCACAGACCCTGCCCGGTCTGGGCGTCGATGGCATGGAGTTTCCGATCGAGTCCGCCGACATAGGCCACACCATTGTGGATGGTAGGAGAGTGCCCCAGGGGGAGCCTGGTGGGATAGACCCACGCTACCTGGCCCGCGTCGCCGCCGGTCCCGGTCCCGGTATGCAGCGCATAGAGTCCGCGGGCGGTAGAGACAAAGAGCAGATCGTTGCTGGCGATGAGCTGGATCTTTGGGGCGATGTAGGCTTCGATGGGCCGGTACCAGACCGGCTTCAGCCTGCCCGGGACTTCCTCTGGCGACCAGGACGTGCGCTGCGGATTGGCTGCGGCCATCGGCCAGGCTGCCGCCTCGGCGGTGCTTGCCGTGAGGGAGTCCGGTCCAGGATCCGCAATCCCTGTGGGGCTCAATAGTTCGCCGTTTGTGGTCTCTTCTCTACTGCCTGCCGCAGTAGCCTCCAGATGCAATCCCGCGGCTAGAGCAGGTTTCTGGATAGCTCTGCCAGGCAGCAGTGATACCACAATTGCCAGAACGGCAAATATGGGGAACAAGGTATGTCTTGATCTCATCGCATCTCCCTGTTTCCGGAAGGCAGAATCTCTGCCTGGTGCATTCAGTCGTTTTTGAGTGTCAGGGGCAGATAGACTGGATATGGATTGGCAAGGACGGTGGCCGTGTCACTCGTAGCCGGGCCGCCTACTTCCTCCAGCACGGCAGAGTTGACGAGTGCTTGTGGAATGTCCGTGGTGATGTTCACCGCGTAGCGGATGGTCACCTCCTGCCCGGATGCGGGAGCGTCGCTCCAGGTCAGGTGATGCAATCCGCCGTCATAGGTGGGTGCAACGGTGGTGCCTTCCAGGCCATACCAGTACGGTTCGCTCACGCCGGGGGGCAGCATGTCGTCGAGGGTGAGCGTCTTGCCCGTCCCAAGGAAGCTCAGCGTATAGGTGATCGGCTCGTGCTCGCGCCCTGAGTGGGGAGAGGCAGTCTTTTTCACCGTGGCCAGCGGGCTGCCCAGGGTCACGACAAGTGTGGGACGGCCCTCTCCGTCCATTCCGCCGATGTCAGAGCTATAAAAATATTTGCCGGCATGGAAAGCCCAATCAGCCTCGTAGAGGGCCAAGCGCAAGGGCGTACCTTCGGCATACGCGTCGGCAACGGCCATGCTGACGTCCCAATGGCGAGGTATGCCGGGCCACTCCGGGGTGGTTTCCAGGGGCTCCACCCAGGTGCCGCCGATGTTCTGCCGGGCGTGGGGGGCATTGTTCCAGGTAAGGGTCGCCTCATCCCAATCCTCGCTCACGGTGAGTACCTGGATAAGGGAGGGCTCAGGGCCCGGAGTAGAAGTCTCGCCGGCATTCCCGAAATGATACAAAATCAACTCAGCAGCAATGATGACCTTGCCGGGCGGCAGGCTGTCAAGCGGAAATGTAACATAGTACTTGGACAGGCACGGCCAATCACCTATGATAGCCAGATTCTGAACGTTGAGGAATATCTTGCCGGCGTAGTTCAGTTCCCCCCACGAGGGGAAATACTCGGGCGCCGCCAGCTCACCACAGTCAGAACTGCCCCCCACATCAGCGTCCGGGACATCTGCTCCGTTCACCCCGTGATATATGCTGATGGTTTCGTCAGGCGTTGCCGGTGGAGGTGTGTAGGAGGGCAGCCCAAAAGACAGTTGGCCCCAGGTGTTAGGCTGCTCTGCTACCAGGGTTTCCGGCCATAGTTGATCTGGAATCATGGTTCCGGCGACGTCGTCCCGATCCTGAAGGGATAGGGCCATTCCCCAGATGGTATCCGGCTCCGGCGGCCCACTCAGCCCCAGGCTTGTATAGGGGACGTAAAAGATGGTGGCCCAGCCCAGGTCGTCTGTCTCGTCGTTGGGTGCATTGCCCGCCCAATACGACGTGGTGGTGAAAGGCAAGGTGGCAGCCAGCCAGCCACTACCGTCACCCGTGTAAGAAGCTTGGTAGTCGTCCCTGTCTTCCCACCAGTTGAGCTGTGTGTCGAAACGGAAGGCACTTGCGGTCGGCACACTGCCTACGTTGCCGGCGGTGTTGAGATACAACGTGACCGAGTCCCAGGATGTCAGGTCCTCAGATGAGGAGGACATGTCGTACCACAGGAGCCGGTCGAAAACCGCGACGTGTACGAACAAGTACTCGTCCCGGTAGCCCACCCGGACGTCAGCATAATTCTCCGTGGGCGTTACCCGCCCAAACCAAAAGATGGCGGCCTCCTCGCCGGGTACATCGTATGGAGCGTTCACCCGGCGCGCCGTGGTGCTCTGGGTCTGTGTATCGGGTTTGGTGGTGGGAAGATCAAAGGCAGGTGTTGAATTCTGTGCGGAGTTCAGCCTACTATTCACCAGCAGCACACCAACGAGCAGGATGAATGCCCGCGTGTGTCGGAAATTCATGTCTCCTCTCACGTGTCCGTGCCACCGCCGGACAACATTTGATAGGACTTGCCACTTTTGCACGCACTGAGCACTTGAACTGTCGAGCGGGATCTGAGGTGTGAGGCCAGGTGCAATGCCAAAGTGCAGAGAAGCATACCATCAAGTCGACTTCAGGTCAAGTGGCTGCGGATCGCAGAACCGCAGGGATATGCACGATAACAGGCGAATTCTTGTCTATACTGCCCCTTATCCCGGTTTCTGTTCGCCCCGCTTGCAGAGTGTGAGGCTAACCATACACCGGCAGGTATCGCAACTCGCCCTTGACATTGGGCCAATCTGCGATATTATGACGGGAGAATCGGATCGGACTGGGCCAAGAGCCCCCATGCAGCTCGAGGAGGAACCTATGAAGCGTTCAGTTGTTAGCAGAGCCGTCTTTGTCCTTGTTGTTGCCGGGCTGCTGGCGGGCAGCTTTTTCGCCGGGCGGCTACTGGCGGGCCCCGACGGCGCTACAGCCCGTGCCGTGGTCGCCCCCGCCTCTCCGTCCAGCGTCGAGGCGAGTCACTACTGCTGGATCAACAACGTCGCCGCCTTTGACAACCGCATCCACGTGCGTTGTAACACTTCGCCCGGCGATGGGATCTGGTACTTTGCCCATCCCACTGCCTCATCGAGCGGCTACACCGCCAGCCGCATGCTGGCCGTAGCCCAGACCGCCTACGCCCTGGGCAAGCCGGTGTGGGTCTACTATGTTTCCAGTTCGAGTTCGAATCCGCCGGGCTGCAACCTCGGCGACTGCCGCCTGCTGACCGGCGTATCGATGGTGAACCCATGAGGGAGACACGGCGCACCCTGACCATCCTGCTCGTCGTGGCGGGCCTGGTGCTGGCCTTTCTGGCGGGGACGGTGAGCGCCAGCGGCAGCGCCCCCGCGGCAGTCGAAGCGCTGACACCCAGCCAGTGGGCCGCGTTGCAGGCCTCCAATGCGTTGCTGTTGGACCAGGGGCCGGTCAGCGCCTATCTACCGGTGGTGCTGCGGAACCAGTAAGGTTGCGGGGTTCTTTCTGTTCCAGATGCAGGGGGCAGCAAAGTGGCCTGCTTGTCGGGTAGGTCTACGTCTCCGATTCCCTCGGAAGGAAGCGCGAGGCTAGGTCGCGAAGCTGTTCATATCCGACCGGCTTCAGGATCACCAGGTCGGCCTCCTGTTCCACCTCTTCGGCTCCCTGCCAGTGAGTGGTGGTGACGATCACGCGCGTCTCTGCCAGCCGTTCGTCACCGCGAACGGTTCTCAGGATCTCGGAACCGTGCACGTGGGGCAGGTTCAAGTCCAAGATGACCATGTCCGGCACGATTGCGGACAATCGAGCAATCGCGTCCTGACCATCTTGGACGATCTCGGTTGTAAACCCGCTCTCGCTCAGTGCTGTGGCAAAGAACTCGGCGCTGGCAAGATGGTCTTCGACGATCAGGGCAAATGGCTTCTTCAAGTATGAGCCTCCGCTTCCGAAACAGTGGATAGGATTGGCCCGGATGCTGCCGCATACCAGGGCCCTTCCGACGCCCCCATTATAGCCGCAATCCCCCTGGAGATCAAACCGGCGGCACCACCTTGAGATGGCTCGCTGTGCCGAGTGCGTCCCGCAAAAGCCCAATGCGGGCATCTGGTCGCGCAAAAGCCCCTTGCCCCAGACTGGTTTGTGCAGTATAATGGATTCGGAAGCGCCCGGCCGGTTTTTCTGTGGTAACCACCCGTACGAGTATGCCTCTGCTCCCTGGGGGATTCGACGAGGGCAGTCATGGATCGCAAGAGCGTGCTTGTAGCTGCGCTGGTGATGGCTCTGCTTCTGGCCGGTTGCGCGACACCATCCGAGCCGGTCGACGGCCCCCCGGTCGGTGAACCGCCTTCCGCCGCTACGCCTGCCGGTTCTTCTCCCACGTCCGCGCCTCCCCCTGCCGCCGGAAATGGAAAGGCTATTGTTGTTGATCACACGGCCACTGACCTGGGACAGGTTCCGTCCCAATGGCTGGAGTGGGCCAAGCAGGACGTCGTCTGGATCTATGGCTCCACCTCCCACGGCACCCAGGTATGGACCGGGGCCGAGTACCTTGGCAGGCAGATCGATGCCAATGCCTACTGCTTTGTCAAGGAGTGGTGGGATTCTCCCGCGCAGGGCGATCCGGCCTGCCTGCGAATGGGCTACGATGACGGCTGGTCGTGGAATCCCGGCGATTTTCTTGACATGGCGCGCGAGATGCTGGACAACGCGCCCGGGGCGACCGCCTTCATGTGGTCCTGGTGTGGGGAGATGTCTGACGAGGACACGCCGGTGCAGCGCTATCTCGACATGATGGGCAAGCTTGAGGGCGAGTATCCTGGCGTGCGTTTTGTCTACATGACCGGGCACACAGAGGAGGATGTCGACACCTTGGTCCACAACAACAACCTGGTGCGCCGGTACGTGCGCGAGCAGGGCAAGATCCTGTACGATTTCGCCGATATCGAAAGCTACGATCCGGCAGGGAATCATCACCCGAACGCCGATGATAGCTGCTCCTGGTGCGATTCCTGGTGTGAGGCTCACCCGGAGGATTGCATCGACCTGCCGGGTAACGACGACGAATGCGCTCATTCCCATGGGTTCAACTGCAAGCTCAAGGGACAGGCATTGTGGTGGCTGTCCGCTCGCCTCGCAGGCTGGGATGGAGTCCCGTAGGAGAGACTGGCCGGGTGCCCTGCTGAGTAAGGGCAATTGACCGTAACTGAGAAAGGAGAAGATCGTGCCGACCATTGATGACTTCGTCCGGCCCGTGGAGTGGGTTTCCGAGTTCGTGACGGATATGGGAAAGGCCATCAGGACCTGGGGCCGGGATCGCTACATGCCGATCCGCCAGGAGATCGACGAGGACTGGCAGGAACACGCGCTGGTCAAGCCCTTGCTCAAGGAGGTCCTGGTCGATTTCGGGCTCAACAGTGCCTTCTTCCCGGCAGAAGCCGGGGGCATGGACATGCCCGAGGTGATGACCATCGCTAACGTGTTCTGTGAGGAGTTGGCCCGAATCGATGCCGGCTTTGCTGTGGCCTGCATCTGCTCCATCTGGGGCTTGATGCCCATGCTGCTGCCGGAGCACCGCAACATGGAATTGTGCATGGAGTTTGGCCCCAAGTTCTGCGGCGACGAGCTGTATATGGGCTGCCATGCCATGACCGAGCCGTCCAGTGGCGCCGACGTTGAGAACTTTGGCCGGCTGAAGGGCAGGACCATACAGACCACGGCTACGCTCGACGGAGATGAATGGGTGATAAACGGCCACAAGATCTGGCCCAGCAACTCTGGACATACCGGGAACCTGTATGCCGTGGTCTGCACCACAGAGAAAGGTTCTTCGAACCCCGATGATTTCGCCCTGATCTTGGTTCCGGCCGATAGCGAGGGCGTAGCGGTCGGCAACCCCTACCACAAGTGTGGCATGGCGGCGGACGTGAACACCGACATCTGGTTTGATCACGTCCGCGTGCCCAAGAGATACCGGATGCACGGTCCCGGCGACGACCTCAAATACTGGAAGCGGGCCATCTCCATGGGCAATATTGGCTCGGCGGCCATGTGCGTGGGGATCATGAAGAACGTGTACGAGATCATCAAGGGATGGACCACCGAACGGGTGGTCGCCGGCAAACCTCTCAAGGAGCACAGCATTGTCGCCGATATGCTGTCCGAGGTAGCCATGCACATCGAGTCCACCTCGGCCTGGATGTGGATGTACACCAGGGAGATCGATCATCCCGAGATATATGGCTGGGAACCATGGGACGAGAGGTTACTGCTCAAGACCAGGGGGTTGGCCCTCTTTGCCAGCAATGCGGTTGAGAGAGCTTGCAGCCGGGCCATGGACTATATGGGCTCCTACGGCTACGCTCGCGAGTACGACCTCGAGAAGCACTGGCGCGACCAAAAGGTGATCGGGCTGTGGATGGGTGGCAAGGGGCTCAAGACCCTTGAGAACGCCCGCTACTGGTACGATCTGGAGACCCTGTAGGGGCCATGCTTGCCAGGAAAAGCTGGCCTGGCAAGCGTGGCACGCAGTTGACTCTCCGGGCATCCGGTGTTATGATAATATCCCCAGGCCGTACTGCGCGCGGGCTGGTGTTCTGCACGGCACGGGGCCAACCTCCCAGGATCGGTAGCCGTATTCGGAACTAGTCGATTCTCAACGTGGAGAAAGGAGTGGTAGCGATGGCGGATTTCGGTCAGAGGGCGGCTACCTTGACGGTGCACCGGGGCCCTGGAGGTGTCCGAAGCTTCACACTAGATGCGCCGACGATCACCATAGGTCGGCACGGGCAGTGTGATTTCCAGGTGAATGACACGTGGGTGTCGCGCCAGCACGCCCGCATCACCTGGGGTGGGGCGGGCTACCTCATTGAGGATCTGAACACCGTCAATGGCACCTACATTAACGGAGAGCGCATCAACGCACCACGTGCCTTGAGAAGCGGCGATGTCCTTCAGCTCGGGACACAGGTCGTCCTTGGCTTCCAGGCCGGTGCGCCAGTGGGCACTCCCGAAGCTGCACCGGTTCCTGCAAGCCAACCCGCTCCGCCGAGCGAGCCTGTTCCCCCGAGCGAGCCTGCTCAGACAAGCAGGCCAGCTCCGGCTCCAGCTTTCCCCAACGCGGCGCCAATTCCTGAGAGCGCCCCCGCTTCTCCGAGCGGGCCTGCTCCCACGAGCGGGCCTGCTCCGCCCGCAGTTGTGCCGGAGGTAGCGCCAGCTGCTGAGAGTGAGCCTGCACCATCTCCAGCCGCAACCGCTGACACCGCGATGGAGGAAGCGCAGAAGGCTGCCAGCAGTGCACTCACCTCCGCCATTGTGGGGCTCATCATCTGCGGGCTGATTCTGGAACCGAGCGCCATCATGCAGGCTCGCAAGGCCAGACAAGTGCTGGGGTCAGGCGATCCGGGCTACGGAAAGGCGATTGCGGCAGAGATCATCGGCTGGCTCGGCCTTGCCTTGTGGATCGTAGTTATCATTTGGCGGTTGTCCAACATGTAGGTTGGGTAGGGGTTTTGCATGGGATGGCTTTCATGATAGGTATGCGCGAAAAGTTTGTCAGGATCGCGACGACCATGTCGCCTGCCACGGGACAGGGTTGTGAAGGGCAACGCACTCGCCTGTTCTACCTCGTCATGGCATTGGTCCTGGCAGGCATCCTGCTCGCGAGCAGGCCGCTGGAGCCTTCCCGGCTGCCCAACATGTGCTTGCCTGATATGCTGGCAGGCATCCCCTGCATCACCAGTGGCCTGACGCGGGGGTTCCATGCCATCTCCCTGGGCCAGGTGCGCGCGGCCCTGGCCTATCATCCCCTTAGTCTGCTTTTGTACGCGGTAGCGATCTTTCACCTGCTCCTGGCTTGCCTTCGACTCCTGGGCTGGAAGTCCCGTCTGCTCCGGATACCAGACCGGGTCCAGGTGATGCTCTGGGGAACCATTGGCTTGCTCGTTGTGTTCTGGATTCCGCGCGTACTGGCCACGTTGCTGGTGCGGTAGGATGGCCTGAATGGCGAAACACCTGGTACTAGTTGCTCTATTGGCGCTCCTCTTCGTGGGCAATGTCGTGGTGACGCACAATGTGCTGACCGCGCCACATCCCGGTCACAATGATTTCATGTCTCGTTGGGAAGGGGCGCGTTCCTTTTGGGTGGATGGGCTGAACCCCTACGGCGACGAAGCAAGCCTGAACATCCAGAAGCGGATCTATGGTCGGGCTGTAATAGGGAATGAAGACCCCGGTTATTTTGCTTACCCCTTCTATATGGTCTTTTTCCTGTGGCCCCTGTCCTACATTCCCTACGCCTGGGCCGCGGCCATCTGGATGGTGTTGCTGGAAGCCTGCCTGATCGTCGCGCTCTTTTTCATCATGGATATGTACCGGTGGCGACCGCCGCTCTGGCTGAGAGCCGCGCTGGTCGTGTGGATGCTTCTGGTCTATTTCGCCGCGCGGGGGCTGCTATTGGGCCAGGTTGGGATCGTGGTCTACCTGTTCCAGGCACTGGCCCTTTGGGCGCTGGCCAAAGAGCGTGATGTCCTGGCAGGCGTAGCGCTGGCCTGCTCTACCCTGAAGCCGCAGATGGCCTTCTTGCTCGTTCCCTTCTTGCTCCTATGGGCATTGCGTGCGCGCAGGAAGAAGATGGCCATATCCTTCGGCCTGACCTTTGGTCTCCTGATGGCGGCGTCTTTTCTGTTCTTGCCCTCCTGGCTTGGCGACTGGATAGCGCAGGTGCGTCTCTACCCCCAGTATACGGCTGCCGCCTATCCCGACACAGGCTCGCCAGTTTGGATTGTGTTCAACTACTATCTGGGCCTGGGCGCGGCGGGGGAGTGGGCCGTGAATCTGCTCTTCTATGGCTTGATGCTCTGGGCCTGGTTCGCGGTCCTGGTTCAGAACCGCCAAGAGCGTTTCATGTGGGTGCTCATGGTGACGTTGACAGTCACCCACCTGGTGGTGCTGCGGACGGCGACGACCCATTTCGTCGTTTTTGTCATTCCTCTGATCTTTTACCTGCAGCTCATCACCAGACGCGACCGTCGTCGAGGGTATCTGTGGGTGATGGGGATTCTGCTGGCGTCGATGGTGGTTACCTGGACCCACTTTCTGCTGACCGTCCATGATTCCCTGGAGCACCCCACGCTCTTTTTGCCTGCTACCTTTGGCATGGTGGCTTTATTGTGGTTCACGCGCAAATTGTGGTGGGACAGCGAACCTGTCATCGTGCCAGGTTCGCCGGGAGAAGGAAGCGGCTAGGGTAGCCACCCGCGGAGGTTAGCCGCCATCTGTGCATCCCACGCGTCCAGCATCGCCGCCAGTTCCGCGGCTGTCTCCGGCTCGGATTCGACCAGGCTGTACGATTCGTTCGGGTCGGCCTCCAGGTCAAAGAGGAACGGCCCCTGCCTCAGGGGGAAATAGCCCGCGTTATCGGTAGTGAACCGGCGGTGGTACTTCCAGTGCTGGTGGCGCACCGCAACCAGCGTCCTGGTGTCGTAGAAGAACAGCGTGTCGTGCGGCGAGGGTGCCTGCCCTGCCAGGAGCGGCATGATATCCTCCCCGTCGATGATCCGGTCTGCGGGCAGGGGGATGCCGGCGAGCCCTAGGCAGGTCGGGAACAGGTCAAAGTTCATGCTCATCTCATCGCTAAGCGCTCCTGCCGGGATCACGCCGGGCCAGCGGGCGACGAACGGCACCCGGAACCCGCCCTCGAACGTGAGGATCTTTCTTCCTCGCGTGAGTCCCGGGTTGCCCTGCCACCAGGGACCGTTGTCGCTGCCAAAGACCACCAGGGTGTTCTCGTCGAGGTCCAGCCCCCACAGCGTGTCGAGGATCTCGCCCACGCTCCAATCCAACTCCTCGACTGTGTCGCCATAGAGACCCGCCTTGGACCGCCCGCGGAAATCCTCTGATGCGTGCACTGGATGGTGGGGCATAGGATGAGCCAGGTATAGGAAGAAGGGCTCGTCTATGTGGTCGCGGATGAATGCCTGTGCTTCCCGGGTGAGGTCTCGAGTCAGGTGATCCTGATCCGCCGGTGCTTCGACCTCTATCTCGCGGTCCCGGTAGATGGCATAAGGAACGACGTCGTTGCTATAGAGCACGCCGTAGAACGAGTCAAACCCTCTATCATTGGGGCGATGGCCGGCCTTGTCGCCAAGGTGCCACTTACCCACCATGCCGGTGCGGTATCCCCTGCGACTTAGTACCTCGGGCAGGAGTACTTCATCCTCTGGAATGCCCCTCACGCCGTAAGCGTAGCGGCCCAGGCCATCCATGAGCAGGTTCATCGGATGCCCGGATGGGTATAGTGGGTTCGTCATATGCGTGCGGATCGGGTACCGTCCCGTCAAGAGGCCTGCCCTGGAAGGGGTGCAGAGGGACGCTGAGGCATAGAAACTGGTCAGGCGAATCCCTTCGGCGGCCATCCGGTCCAGGTTGGGCGTGTCGATTGGCTGCGAATCGAGATCGCCATAACCCAGGTCGTCGACCAGGATGATAACGATGTTGGGCAATTCCTCCACGTCGTCGCTGGGCCGGATGCTATCCAGATAGGCCGTCGCGCGGGCAGGTTTGAGATCCCGACCAAGGTGATTGTGGAGGTGCCGGTAGCCAATGCCGCCGGCGATCAGGGTCCCGCCCACGATCGCGCTACCCCTGAGAAACGCGCGACGGCTGATTCTCCTCCG
>JABAHP010000346.1_pt1 | contig 15823 bp, 11 predicted proteins | sample 7062081 | NCBI WGS metagenome assembly JABAHP01 (sample SAMN14534357, study PRJNA622989) | marine sediment metagenome | biome: marine biome [ENVO:00000428]; feature: marine pelagic biome [ENVO:01000023]; material: deep marine sediment [ENVO:00002113] | place: India: Gulf of Kutch | collected...
AAGAGCCATATTACGTCTACTCGACCAAGCTTTTGGCGAAGGATTCTGACGTTTTGCAACTCAGGAGAAGAGTGTCTTGTGGAATAGTTTCTTACTTAAATACTTCTGTCAAAATGCACGGATATTTGCCGAGGAGGATTGGCTTCCTCTGGCCCTGAGCTTTTTTCCTGGGCTCATTGATCTGTGCACAGCATCCTGAGCACTTCGCGCTTGGCTTGATTGAACTGGTGAAATCCGATTGGCCCAGCAATATCATCACACACGAGGCCGTTATAACTGACCTGGATCATGCGCAAAGGCGCGTCTTCCGTTTTGCCGGTCAACGCTGCCAAGCGGGCCAACCCTTCCTGGTCCCCCTGGGCCCGCAGACGCTGCTGCAGCATGTGGTAGTAAGCGGCATCTTCATTACCGTCCCGCAAACCATGCCAGATGGGAGAGTGAATGATACGTTCGGTCTCCTGGTCATACCACACGATCTGGTCTGTGGAATTGCCCCACCAATAAATCCACCAGGTGTAGCCGTGGGCGCCGATGGCGCAGGCACGCCAGGCCTTGGTTCGCCCCTCTTCATAGGGCTTGTTGTAATTTCCACCGTCATTGTACCAGACCTGATCCCCCTCATCCAACGGCACCGCTGTTGTGCCCTGGGTGCCTCGCGTGAGCTCAAAGAAACTTGGTGTGTTACCATAACCCATGTGCCAGGAATCATTCTGAGCATTCAACTGGTTCAACCACGTTGCTTCTCTGGTAAAATTACTCGCGTTGCTTGTATAGGTGCGATACCCGATAGTTTGATAACGACGCGCTGTCTGCACGTAATCCGGGATCGTTTCAGGAGTCAGTTGAGTATCGATTTTGGCCCAGGTTTCGGTCATGCCGCGACTGATTGCATAGTCTCTGAACTCACTGTGCAGCCACATGAGCATCTTCCAGCTTATTTCATCGGAACAAACAATATCGTCTCCCAGAACGGCTTTGGCAAACGCGCGTTCATGTTCCGACAGATACAAACGTCCATTTATTTCCAAACGGGTCATGCCGCGCTTTCCAGAACCTGCAATCCAGGGATCGAAGAATGAAAAGTCAAGATCCGGCAGGTTGTTAATGTCTATGATACCAGCCTGGCCGGCGGTATGCAGCGTTTGATCTGTTCCTGCTATCTTTACCTGGTGTAGGACATTGGCAGGATTATACGTATAGAACAAACCACAAACCGTATTGCGTAACATTGCCAGATCGTCGAGAAAAACCTCCAAACGCTTGCGTGCCTCTGGCTTGTAGCCGGCCCCCCAGGAGAGGTTAACTACGCATACATGAGGATTCATTCCCACGGTTCGCTCTTCGGGCAAAGCCACATCATGGATAGTCACGGTACCGGGGATTCGCAATTCAGTGCCTTGACCTGATGACAGACTGACTGTCAGTTCATAAACACCGGGATCGTGTTTATGGGAATCCACCTCCAGCCAGATGCGGGGGGGATTGGGCAGGCGCAGCGGCGCTCGATCGCCTGCGCGGAGCTGATAATCCTTTTCGATCCAGGATGTGCATAAGGCCGCCCCGGGCCCTGATACGCTGATAGACACGGTGTCCAGCTCTGACAAGCTTACGAGCTTAACCGGCACAAGATCGCGCTCATTGCGCCCGAGGTCTACCTCCAGCTTTTGCAATCTCGGGCGTGGTTCAGGCCTGCTATTGCCTTGCACGGCTATAAATCCTCTGGTTCGTTCTTCCATCGTGGGCGCATAAATCACTTTGTTTCCCTCTTTGAAGTGACAAAAGAGACGCCACTCGTTACCGTGGCTATGCATGGTTTTGAACACCAGGTGATTTTCACCGGGACGCAGGGTTACAGGGACTAAGTCGGTATCAGGCCAGGCGCCTCGTTTGCCCCAGACCTCATGGATTAGTCGGCCGTTTAGCCAAATTTTCACCGCGTCGGGTGAGCCAATACCAAGTACCGCCTCGGTTCGTTCGGACATAATGATGCGGGTACGACCATAACAGATCCCCGGACTTGACGTCCCATACACAGCCCCAAGATTGATGGATTGACCGTAATTTTGGTAATTGATGGTTTGACCGTAACAGCTTGTCCAGGCATACTCTTTGTCCTGTACGCGAACCTCAGGCGTAAAGGTACTCAGGTCCGGTATTTCGTCATCAAATGCCAGCTTTCTTGCCTTTTCGACAGCCGGCTCAGAGCTATAGGCATTGAAATCAAAACGCCCTAACAGAAGCCAGGGAATGACACGCTGCTCTAATGTAGATTGAGTCGCCAAATTCAGATCCACGACAGTCTTGGGGATACTTTCATTATTGGGTACGTAGTCTTGAGCTGATACCAGCGATTCTGTCAATTGTTCCAATTCGTTACTAGGTAACCACCCATCTACTCCCAAAAACATGAACTGTCCATCGGGTGATTCCAACAGATAACAATTGCGATTTTCTGCGGCTTTCTTATCAAGACTGGCAAAGAGGAGATTGAGTATGAATGCGTTGACATTTGCATCCAGATCATGGACTTTGAAACCATTCGATGTGGTGATGATTGCTTGAACTGTTTGAAGATTTACATTTTTCGTTTGTGCCTTAACGTAGCGGTCCAACGTCCGGCACTGGAAAAGCCCCACGGCAACTTCATGTTGAGTTTCATACATAATGACAAAAAGCCGCTCTGCCTGAGAGACCGGATCAATACTCTCAGAAATGGTCCGATGCACTGTACCATAGGGATCTTTTCCAAATATAAAAACAGGGAAAGTCGCACGTTCGGCCATTTCTTGAACGGTCAAACCTGTTCGACCGGTTTCATGGCGAACAGTCACGTCTGTAATCGGCAATTTGTGTGATCCTGGTAAAGCAGACAAATCCCAGCCTGTAGACGGAAGGACACCCGGAGTCATTGACAGATGATCGATGGTCAGGGCGGTTTTCTGGTTAGCGATAAATTCGATCCTGACAATAGACTGATCGTTTTTATCCACGGATAGCTGGACATAGGGAGACCCCATATCCATGATACCGAGATAACTGAGTTTGTATACATGTACGGCTTTGCCTCGAATGGTGGATTCTGTCGGTTTGCCCCGAATGAGTATGTCCTTTATCTCTAACAGTTTCCGAACCTCGGCGGTTGTTGATCCGAGAAATCCAGCAAGATTTTTGGGCGCCGAGAATGAGGCAGTGACCGGATCGCTCTGGATAATCAGTTTCCCCTGATCATCACGCTGGGCCAGATAAACATGGTGTCCATCAAAGGAATGGGCGAAGAGCACGCGATCGGTTCGAGTTAACAGTCGGGCATACCTTCCCGTACTCGGATCGTACCAGATATGATCCTCAATTGTTGCCTTCCCGGCCTGTGGGTCCACTAATTCCAGGTGGTGGTTATGACGATGCCCGTTCGGATCTAAAGAAAAGAACTCCATCCCGCGTGGTGTTAATAAGCGGCGATAAAAAGCATCGAAATTAGCCTTATCAAAGTTCGATTCCAAATTCTCCATTAAAATCCCCAGGTCGTTGGCGTCATGTTGGGGGGAAATAACGATTCGATTGACAATGTGCACTGTTTGCTCGCCTGCAAACCAGGCATTCTCTGCGGCAGTAGCTGCATTGAGCAGGTACAAGACCGTAGGTGTTCCATCGGAATTGCCCCCTATCTGATAATACGCCCAGAAAGCACTGACGATAACGGTAATCATGGCTGCTGTACGTGTAATAGGACTTCTCATAATGTGTCTCCATATTGAAGCAGGGCTTTCCTGCTTGATTGCAGAATGGCTCTGTTTCATGATTGTGGAGGCATCGTGAAGGATACGCTCATCCGTGCCGGCCCTCGGCCCTTCCTCGGGAAAGGCTGCCCGTATGAGTTGATGTAGTTGCTCTGACCGGTTCATCGTTCAAATTCTCCATTAAGCCGGGTTTGTAGTTTTTGTAGCCCATAACGGTAGCGACTTTGGATGGTTTGAATAGATACGTTGGACATTTTAGCGATCTCACGAAATCGCAGGTCACCGAGAACGTGCAGGGCAATCACTTGTCGTTGCTCTGCGGGCAGTTGCTGTAGGGCCGAGATAAGTGTCTCAAGTAATTCGCTGCGCTGGGCCGCCTGAACGGGGTGATTTTCTTCCTGATGTGAGATCCGGGCCTCTCGCAATCTTGCGGCATCAACGGGTCGGGCCTGCTGGTTAACATTGCGTGCCCGGTTGGCCACACATATTGCCAGATAGCCTTTAAGCGATCCTTTGAGACGGAATCGTCCTGACTGAGCTGCAAACTGGACAAACACATCATGAAGTACGTCCTCACACCCGGCTGGGTCACTCAGCAGTGCCCGGGCTACCCTGCTCAGAGTGATCTTATAACGCTCATAGATGCAATGTAGCGCGTCGGATTGGCCTGCATTAAACCTCCGGATTAATTCTTTTTCTTCATTCACAAATGAGCTAGCCCAATTTTCCAGTAAGATCTTACCAACGATAGTTCTACCTTAGAAACAGATGAAGACATTATATTAATTTAACAAAATAAATTTTTTTTACCAGGGAGTGCTAATGAGCTTGCTTTTGTGGATGTAAACGGCATGTGGAGTGAGGTGTTTGCTGATAACAGTGCAAATCCCGGCGTACATATCAGCGAATTGATGGTGTTTTGACAGGTTTGGGATTATAGGTAAATTTATTTAATGAGTTCAGCAACTATATTCACATCCTATTCCCAACTTGACTTCAGCTCATGAACGCGGAGGTATTCTGCTTTGACTTCGCCTTTACTGCAGGTCGCTCCGAGGGAGAGATTGTTCTCTTTCGGAAACACCACATGCGGGATGTAAACACGACCGTCGTTGCAGTACACCTCAATTGAAGCACGATCCAGGAGGATCCTTAGACGGATCACACCTTCCACCGGTATGAGTTTCGTAGGCTTGCCGCACGATGACAAGGTCTGGGTTTCGGAATTGTACACAATCCTGAATCCCCGTATGTCAAAGATTGTTTCTGAATCGGCTGAAGGTTCGAACTCAACTTCTAAATCAAAAAGATCGCTCTCAAGTCCGGAAAGCGGATTCTCGCCCGCCTTCAGCACCACGTCAACCCATTTATGCGTCTTTATCCGAAGCCTCTCGAGCTCCTGTATCGGATTCATGCGCAAACGCGGTCCATTATCAGTTGAGTGAAGAGTAAGCTCCGACGGTATCGTCATCTGCTGATTGAATGGCATCCCAGGATACCCGCCGCTCCGCATCCAGGTAATCTGTACTCGCCGGTCGTTCGGCATGTTGTGCCAGGTCTGGGTAGCATAGTAGTTCCCCTGAATAACCAATGACATTATACGGTCAGACGTGGTGGCAGGTTTACCGGCGAGCGTGTAAAACTTGTGGCCGTCAAATGTGCCGATGATGTAGCTGCCGTCGATCATTATCATCACCCATTTCTTGTTCCTGGGATCGCCATCGACGGGCAATTGGAAAAAATCGACACAACCACAGAGTTCATCACCCCACTTGTCCTGTTCTACACGACTCTCGTACTTCCAATCTTTCAGGTTCTCAGAGCTGTAGAAGCCCACGCACCTGAGTCTCTTCCCATTTTCGTCCTTGAAGAAGTCATACGTCGGAGCAATCCAGCTTTTGGTAGGCTCGTACCAGAACGGCCTGGGAGTGTCGATCCGCGCGCCTTTATGGATCAGGACCGGATTATCCTCGTAATCGGTCATTGAATAGCCGCGATCATTTGAATAAGCATAGCAGAGTCCTATCTTTGTCCGTAGATAGAACATCACGAGCACATCCTCTTCACCAATCTTGCGGCCAAGCTGGTTCTTTCGGTCGACAAACGCCGCGCCCGAAAAACAAGTACCCTTGGCATTCGGGAACAACACCTTGGGCTGTTCCTTCCAGTGCACCAGGTCCTTGCTGACAGCATGACCCCAAGTCATGTTGCCCCAAGGAAGCGCGACCGGGTTGTGTTGGTAGTACATGTGGTATTCGCCCTTGTAATAAATCAGGCCGTTGGGATCGTTGAGCCATCCGGTCTTTGTTGTGAAGTGAAACTGGGGACGCAGTCTTTCCTTGTAGAAATCCTTTTCACCGGGGATCGTGTCGGACTGTTTCACCAGGGCAAAGCCAGCATCGGATACCATTGAGACTTCAATCCGAGCCTTCTTGCCCCTGTATTTTTCAATTGTGAAGAACGCATACCAGTCTGTTTCTTCTGGACTCGACGCAAGAATTAAATTGTAGTCGAGGACACCCTTATCATCAATGTAGAGTTTCAGCTTTCCGTTTCTGCCCTTGTTCTGAATGGGCAGGATCAGATACTTGGCCGATACGGTGAATTGTTTCTCGTGGAGCTTGAGCTGCTTCGTTTTGTCCGCCGACCACGAATTGGCCGTTGCATAGCCTCGAAGCGTTGTAGCCATCACGCTCAATCCGATTGATTTGAAAAACATTCGTCTCGTGTACATCGTAAGTTTTCTATTCCTCTTCTTGTCGAACAACGGAGCTAAGGGGTGCGGTTAACCGCATTCCTTTCAGCATCTTGTTGGCCGTCTCTTTCTGAAGTCCGTCAATTAAAAAAGGTTAGACCTGATATTTCCCATATTAAACGTTGACCTACGCTGCTAAGCCTAACTTACATTAGAATATCAAACCTATCTGGTAAAGTAAAGGTTCTCCACTATCTCCTTTGTATTTACCTACATCATTACAGAACGCGCAGTCAAATCTTCGACATGATGTAGATTTAAAGCCCTTGACCTATTGCCCAAGAGATCGTAACGACCACCCATGAAGAGCTCAAAGTCAAATCTCTGTTACCACATTTTTTTTGAGGTATCCTCGTTACGATATATTAGCCAACGTGCACTACTTACAATTGCTCACCAATTGGTAATATTCATTGAATCCGACATTTTTTTTGAAAATTGCGTCCATGGCCTAATAATCCACATTTATTAGGACTTGATTCACGCACAATCAGCACCTGCGGAGTCAAAATGGTGATATGAATTTTCGGAGAATTCTGAACTTTTTGCAGCTCATCGGGAAGGTATCCTTCGTATGCACTTGTAGGTAAGTCGAACTAAACAAGCTGATAAACAAGGAAAACGAACTCAACCTCAATGACAGAGCTACATACATTTAATTGACTCTTAGTGTTGCCAATCGTTGGCCAGTAAAGCAAAATCAATGTAGTTAACCAAATCGTCACCATCTAAGTCTGATGTTAGACAGTCACCTTCGGCCAGCCAATCCTGCGCAAACCTTGACAAATCCAATCCGTCTGTAGAACCGTTTCCATCCAGGTCCCCAAGTTGCAGCAGCTCGGTAAGGTCGAATTCGATGTGATACCACCGGACTGTTCCTGCGGTTGGCGGATTAGTGACCTGTTCTATCCATGTGCGTTGAACACAATCCGGATGGTTGGTCCAATAGGCATATTTGTCCATATCGTGATGGTAAGTTTATTCAACGACCATCGGGAAACACACATCCAGAGTCCGCTGGAAGCCTATGTTGTTCAGTTTGGCCGTAATGTCTCTGTAGTGAATACGATAGAGGTTCGCGCCGGGTGTTAGAGATGTTCCCGGAGCTGTATTGCCGTCCTGGGCAAAATCATTCAAATCAACGAACGCCTGGTTCAACCCGTCGTTCGTATCTTCATAGTTTACCCAGAAGGGATATCGCTCATGCCACATACATTTGTTTTCCATGTACCAGTCCTCATGAAGCAGCGGCTCGCTTGTGACTGAATGATTTTCAGGAGAGAACATATTACCGAAGCTTGAACCGAGGTAACCGTATTCACGATAGTCGTCGGAGGCATTATTTGTCGCTATGCCTACCCAGTAGCCATATTCGCCCGGTTTTTGCACCCAGAATTCTGCGGAGCCAATCCTTGCCCTGGCGGGGATGTTGAGTGCGCGAAGAAGGGCAGATGTCAACCACGAATGTTCGACACAGATACCGCATCCGGCCTGCAGGAGTTCGACCGGTTTGTAAGCCCAGTCGTAGAAGTTACAACCCCAGCACCACCCGTCTTGTGCAAGCGTCTGATAAATGCCGCTGGTGACGTCACAATAAGGATTTGTCTCACCTCCAAAGACGGCATCGTGGTTTATGTTTCGGGCTATCCACTCGTAAACCGCCCAGGCCACCTCATACGTGTTGGCGCGGTTCGGCCCGGGCACATCGAGCAGAATATGGTTCGCCAGTGATACTATGATGGGATTGTCGGAGGTGATGTAGCTATCACTTTCCAAATAAGTCCTCACTCCGGCCGGATAATCATTAACGTCCGACGGAATCATTGCATCTTTGGGCACATCACAGGGTTCTTCGGAATAGTTCAGTTCTAGGAAAGCGAATTTAACATTGAGGTCATCATTTGGATCGCTTCCTTGCCTGATTTCAATATCAACGGTTGTAACCTGACCTTGTGATATATCGATATCACCGACCGGCTTGGTTTTATAGCCCTGCTTTTCTGCAAGCAATATGTAACGTGGAAAGGATACCGGTACGTCCTCTATCAAGTAAGAGCCGTTAGTGTCGGTCACATCATTATAGTCGCCTCCCCACGGCCGGCCTTGCAAATATACGAGCACGCCTTCAACAGGTGTTCCGCAGTTTGTGACCTGTCCGGTAATACTTCCTACAGGTGCTGGTCCGAAGAATATATCATCAAACCAGGCGCTTCCCACACCTTCCAGCAGACAATTGATCTCCGCTTTGAACGAATTCGGCGGTGCCCGAAACTTCAATCTGGCAGGATAATCAAACTCAAAACCGTGACTGCCGTAATGGCCAGGCAAATCTATAAATTCAATGACATCGTTATTAAATTTTTTGAACACGGCCTGCAGCCAACACTGAGCAAACTGAGGGATGTTCTCGAAAGCTATATAGCCGGCAAGCTCATAGACTGTTCCGGCATAGACGGTAACGGACTGCCGCCACATACTGACACCCGGGCCTATCCTCTCAATATTTGCACTGTAAACCCCTGTGTTTGATTTCGTGTTGTCCCAGATGAAATTTGCATCCGATGGTCCCAAAGTAACAGCCTGCCAGATGGCTGGTTGGCCGTCACTTCCATACTCAAAATCGGTGTTTAGCAATACGTTAATAACTGAGATCAAAGTAAGAATTTGCTAATTTGGAAACGAAAAGAAACAGATACTCAAAATCAACTCTCTTTCTTTCTTGCCTTGGCCACCAAATGCTGGTACTCTGTCAAGCGAACTTTGCAAGAGACAAGGGCAAGAAATGGCTTTTCTATTGGATAGTGTTATCCCGTGGGGTCGTAGTTTTGAAGAGTATGTCAGAATGTTCGACTTGACAGAAGATGATCTCGACCTTGGTATTGTGAGTTGTGGGGATGGGCCAGCAAGTTTTAACTGCCAGATGTATGCACAAGGCAGGAGAGTCGTCTCATGCGATCCGATTTACAGGTTTTCAGCTGAGCAGCTACGAATACAAATCGATGCAAGTTATGACAAGGTAATGACAGAAATCCACAAGAACAAGAACAATTTTGTGTGGGAAACTATTAAATCACCTGAAGAATTGGGGCGAGTCAGGATGGAGGCAATTGAAAAATTCTTAGCTGATTATGAGAAAGGAAGGCAAGAAGGGAGATATCTTCCCGAAAGTCTGCCTTCGTTGCCATTTAGAGATAAGGAATTTGATTTGGTTTTGTGTTCGCATTTTCTGTTTCTCTATACAGAGCAGTTATCATTGGATTTTCACAAAAAGGCAGTCACGGAGATGTGCAGAGTTGCCAGGGAAATTAGAATCTTTCCTTTGATAGATTTAGATTTGAATAAGTCCAGCTATATTCCTACTATTTGTTCTATACTACACCAAGATGGTTTTACTGTTGAAATTCTGGAAGTGCCATATGAGTTCCAGCGAGGCGGAAATGAAATGATGAGGATATGTAGTAAATAACCTTTCTTTTGAGCAGTACCTTGGGGCTGTAACATATTATTATTCCTCCCATCCCCAAACACCTCTCCAGAATCTCTATCTTCGGTTTTTAATCCCCATACGACAGCTTTCCTGTAAAATTGTCACTTAGAAAAATGACGATGAATCAATCCTTTGAATCCCGAATCTCTAAGCTCTTGCTTTATAATTCCTTTTACAGAACTGTCTGAAGCTTGTCTGTATATTTGTTTAAGCTCTCTCCGGGCATGGACACGTTCCCAGAATGAATAGAAATGCACTTTTCTGAATTCTAAAATCCTTACTTCCTTCTGGGCCTGTTCATACCGTATATATCTGATTTCGGAGTCACAGACACATTATGATACTTTCCAGCGTAAATTTCCTTTCTTTTATGGAGGGTATCGTGCAACTCAGCTATTCTTTCTTTTATTTCCTGATCGGTCATGTGACGGCCCCAAAACTTTTGGAACGTCAGCAACTCTATCACCCTTGAGTCTGGCGAATGTTGGCAGTGACACTCGCTGTCTCAACTCGTTGTCAATGCGTGCATCTCATCTGACTTTTTTTGCCGGGCCAGCACCTCGGTACTCAAAGCCCGGCGTACAGAACGGCTATCCAGAACTCCAACAAATTTGTCAATATCCCCTTCCACGACAGGAAGGTAATCCAAATCATATTGTTCTATCTTCTCGATTGCCTCTGCAAGCGGGACATCAGACCTCGTTTTGCCTGCAACAGGTTCCATAATGTCGAGTGCTATCAGCCACTCGTTCACCTCAGTACTCGCAAGTGTGTTTCTTATTCCTTCAATTGTAATCACACTCATCAGTTTCCCTCCTTCCTCAATCACCGGGTAGTAGAAAAAGTCCGTCTCACTGAATACTTTGATAATCTCACTCAAAGTTTGTTTAGTCAAAATCCCCAGCACTCTTCTGTCCATAACGTCTTTAACTGTGTACGTTTCTATCAGATCCTCCTCAGTAATGTTGAGGCCCACTTCCCCAGCTTTCTTAACGCCAAATTTGACAAATGGTGGCCCGAGTATTTCCACCACAAATGTGGAGGTCATAACAATCATAACAATCGCGTGAGCGATATCAGGCTGAAACAGTTGACCGGATATAATCGCCAGATCAATGGCAACCCCTGCCTGGCTGAACAGGCAGAGCGCGAGGTATTTACGTACTACGTCGGGAGCTTTCGACTACAAAGCGCCGAACCAGGCACCCAGTAATCTGCCAACTGTCCTACAAACGATATATACCACGACCATCACGATCATCCATCCGGCAACTTCTTTCAGTCTCAAATGGGCCCCGGCCAAAACAAAGAACAAAACATAAATCGGTGGTGCAAACTTTTCAACAAGCTTGAAAGTATCCTGTTTTTTTGCCGAGAAAAGTTGGCGATTGTCACTCCGAGGGCCATTGACGCCAGAATAGTGTCAAGCTTCAGCGCGATGGAGAGCCCTATAACGAGTATGACAGACGCTATCGTAAAAGTTAGTGTCTTTTCGTATTCTTCTTTAATCAGTTTTACTATAAGACTCAAAGATACTCCTGTCAGAATCCCCAAGACTATCGAGCCCAAGATCTCACAAACGGGCATCAAAATAGCTGACCAGATTGGGGACTGTCCCGTGCCGGTAAGAAGCACCGCTATACTGGAGGCAAAACCATAAAGCAAAAGCCCCAGGCCATCATCAAGTGCGACGATAGACAGCACCGCGGTAGTAAGCGGCCCTCGTGTTTTATATTCCCATAAAACACTGCCTGTTGCTTGCTGGTGCGGTTGCAGAGGAGACCGCACCAAGTACAAGACCCATGGCGATTGAACTTTGCAGGTCGCCTGTGAAACGCCACGCTACAAGCCAGCTTGCAATACCAACAAGTAGGAAAGCTCCGATGCCTTCCGAGCACAGGATGAGAATCAACTGTTTGCCATATTTCATGAAGACGTTAAGGCGCAATTGTCCGCCTATAATAAATCCTATAATTCCGAGAGCAAACAGATTAAACCAGTGCATACTCTCAACGGTATCACGACCAACCAGGTTAAGAAAAGATTCACCGATAATCAGCCCTATAACGACATAGCCGACAACCTGAGGGATACGCAGTTTTTGGAAAAGGTGAGCACCTATTATCAAGGGTAGGTGAGCTGCCTGATTGGGACCCAATCGGGGATGACGAAAAAAAAATATTACAGCACGGATATAATAGCCCTTTTGAAGAGGTTGCTCTGGCACTTGAGCTAACCAGTAAAGGAATTCCAACAACCTATCCACGAGCAATATATATGGCAGCAAGTAAATCAGATATGGATGAATCTCTTTGTGATGACAGTAGATACAACTCACATAAACATATAACCACACCCGATGGAGAGATGGTGCAAAGGAAAAACCATGATTACATAATATTCTGGGGTTACTGGAACGGCCCGGATGAATTACTCGCAGAAAAAGACGAAAGCCCATATCAGGGTATTGACTTATTGCTATCCTACAGAAAAAGGCTTTTGGGTGAAAAAATGTATCGGCAACTTATGCAAATAACAAAAGATAAATTGGCGGCAGTTGGCATCGAAGACCTTAATTTTAGGGGAAATCACATATTGCTGTCAGTAGACAGTACAGGACAGCTTGTAAAAGACCATAAAAAATACCGAAGATTAGAATTTGCACTTTTGAATTGTTAAGAAGGAACACAATGTGAATAAGCAATAGTATATGGAATCGGATTTAGAATAAGACATTGGTGAAATCAATCTTTCATTTCACTGGTTTATGGCTGTTCGACGGTATAGCTCAGATTTAGAGTTGTCTTCTGTTGTCTATAAGCTTGTGATAACTAAATAACATGGTATAATGTTTGCAGAATTCAACGTCTCGTAAGAAAAGAAGAACCTTGCCAATCAAACTGTCGAAAAGATAAAATGAAGGATTTTAAAAAATGGCAAGTGTGCAACCCAGCAGCGGATTACCTGCACTAGACAAAATACTCCACGGAATCAGATTTGGAGATAACATCGTATGGCAGGTGGATTCTATTGATGACTATCTGCCTTTTGTAGAATCTTTTGTAACCGGAGCACAAAGTGAAAGAAGGAACATTATTTACTTTCGTTTTGCGAAACATAAAGAGCTTGTATCAAAAGATTCAGGAACCGAGATATATCAACTTAATCCAGCAGCGGGATTTGAAATATTTATCACAAAAATTCATGATGTCATTGAGAAGACAGGGCGGGATACTTACTATGTTTTTGATTCCCTTTCAGAACTTGCAATCGAGAGCTTTAGTGAGCGCATGCTTGGTAACTTTTTTAGGCTTACCTGCCCCTATTTATACGAGCTCGACACTGTTGCCTATTTTGCCGTACTGAGAAATTATCATTCCTATCATGCCGCTTTGCCAATTTCTGAGACAACACAGATTCTTCTGGATATTTATCGATACGAAGATAAATTGTACGTTTATCCCCTTAAGGTTCAAGGTAGACATTCTTCGACCATGTTCATGCTTCATGTTTGGGACGGCGATGAATTTACTCCAGTTACAGAAAGTACCACTATTTCAAATATATTGACATCTGCACCCTGGCCGGGATTACAGTCTGCTTCCTATCGAATGGTAGGCATGTGGGATCGGAGATTCATACAGGCGGAAGAATTGTTGGAATCTTATAATAATGGCGAATGTTCCGCTCAGACCGTGGATAAAATGTTTCGTCGACAGCTAAAACAGTTGATTTCACGTGATGAGCAAATCCTTACCATTGCTGAAAAGTATCTAACTCTGTCAGATCTGATCTATTTCTGGAAACATCTCATTGGTTCCGGAATGATAGGTGGAAAAGCAGTAGGTATGCTTTTAGGACGTGCCATTCTCAAGAAGAATAATCCTCGTTGGGCAACATTGCTTGAGGCAGTAGATTCTTTTTTTATCGGCTCAGATATTTTTTATTCTTTTCTTGTTGAGAACGGTTGCTGGTCTATACGGCAGAATCAGAAAAATCCTGCTACTTTGCTTGATGGTGCCGAGGAAGCACGGCAGCGTATACTTGAAGGCGATTTTCCTGATTATATCGTTAAGCGGTTTTCAGACATGCTGAATTATTTCGGGCAGTCCCCAATTATTGTCCGCTCAAGCAGCCTCCTAGAAGATAATTTCGGCAATGCATTTTCAGGTAAGTATGAGAGTGTCTTCTGTACAAACCAGGGAACACATCAGAAACGCCTAGAAGAATTTATCAATGCAGTTCGTTTAATTTATGCCAGTAGCATGAGTGAAAAAGCGCTTTCTTATCGTGCTCAACGAAATGTTCTGGAGCAGGATGAACAAATGGCCCTGCTTGTCCAAAGAGTGTCAGGTAAGCCGTATGGGAAGTTTTTCTTCCCCCAGCTTGCCGGAGTTGGTCTTTCATACAATCCTTATGTTTGGGAAGAAAGTATTGATCCTGAAGCAGGTGTTTTGCGGTTAGTCTTTGGATTGGGCACAAGAGCAGTCAATAGGTTCGACGATGATTATACGCACATGGTTGCTCTAAACGCACCTGACAAGCATCCCGGAGCAGATTTTAATGAAGTGGCTCGATACTCCCAAAAAAAGGTGGATATATTGAATTTGGCTGAAGATAATTTCACATCCAGTTACTTTGCTGATGTTCTCAAACAGAGTTCGAAATTGCCAGTAGAATGGTTTGTCTCTTTTGACAGGAAAATGGAACAGTTTCTCCGGCAAAATATAAAGAGTGATACACGTCCTTGTGTACTTACCTTCAATAAGGTCTTTTCCAAAACGGCATTTATTGAAGATATGCGTGAAATGCTCAAGATTCTTAAACATGCTTACAACTGTCATGTTGATATTGAGTTTACCACAAACTTCTTAAGTAATGGTACTTACAAAATCAACCTTCTCCAGTGTCGTCCACTTCAAATTGGGGAGAAGGTAACCATCGAAAGTCCTATCCCTTCTATTTGTAAAGAAAACCTGATTCTAGAGGCGCAGAGCGGTATCATTGGACAAAGTAAAACACTTTCTATTGACAGGATTATCTATGTTGATCCATTTGCATACGGTGATCTTGATGACAGAGATCGCTACACCATTGCTCGATTGATCGGAAAACTGACACACTTGGAAGAAAAGGGGGAAACAAAAACTATCATGCTTTTTGGACCGGGCCGCTGGGGAACCAGTACCCCATCCTTGGGAGTACCGGTCTCATTTGCTGAAATTAATACAGTGTCTGTACTTTGTGAGATTGACACAATGCATGAAGGCCTAGTAGCTGATCTTTCACTAGGTACACACTTTTTTGGTGATTTAGTGGAAATGGACATGCTTTACATAGGCTTCTTCAGCCGAAAAAATGAAAATGTGCTCAATAAAGATTTCTTGAGTAAGTCAGAAAACCAATTACAGGGGATTCTACCCCAAGCATCTGCATGGTCTCAGGTCATCCGCGTGATTGAGGCCTCAGACGATCAAGAATTCCTTTTAAGTGCAGACGTAATGAAGCAAAGGGCTGTTGTTTATATCGATAAGAAAAAATAATAAACACAGATATTGATAATTTTTTCTATTTCCGAAATTTCTTGGTCTACTCTTAGTGGCCGTTAAAATGAGAAGGTACATAGAAGTATGTTATTTTCACGGATGTTACTGTCAGTTAACTATGCCAATTATAGGAAAGTTTTTAATTGATGTATCAAAAATACAATCAATATCCGCGCTTCTTGACTGAAGCATTTAAGCAGAAGACTTTAACTATAAAACACATGTATCCTGAGTTACAAAAGGTCAGGATTCTTTGATAAAATGATGATCGAGTAGACGTAATATGGCTCTTTCATTT
>JABAHP010004783.1_pt3 | contig 15810 bp, 17 predicted proteins | sample 7062081 | NCBI WGS metagenome assembly JABAHP01 (sample SAMN14534357, study PRJNA622989) | marine sediment metagenome | biome: marine biome [ENVO:00000428]; feature: marine pelagic biome [ENVO:01000023]; material: deep marine sediment [ENVO:00002113] | place: India: Gulf of Kutch | collected...
ATGACCGATTTTAGCCAGGGCGAAAGTAGCTGTGGCTTGCGCCTGAATAGCTGTCCCGCAGGGTTGACCGGTATCTGAATTTAGGCCCGATGGAATGTCGACCGCAAATACCGGAATGTTGGTGCGGTTTATAAAATTAATGACAGCTTTAAAAAAACCTCTGACATCGGATGTTAAACCCGTACCCAGGATAGCATCCACCAGCAGGCCCGAACGGACGATGTCGGATTTAATTTTCAAAAAGCGATCTTCATCCGGCACTTCAATGATCGGGACGTTGAGCGCAGCAAGGCGTTTAAGGTTAACTGCCGCATCCCCTCTGATTGCTTCGGTTTTGGCGAGCAAATAAACCGTCACATTGAAGTCTTTGGCGGCAAGCTCCCGGGCGATAACAAAACCGTCGCCGCCGTTATTTCCCTTGCCGCATACAATGCTAACGCCATCTTCGGCCTGATCGGCAAACAGGGAGAGCAGCACGATCGTAGCGCCTTGACCGGCGGTTTCCATGAGCTCCAGACCGGGAATTGAATGTTTTTCAATCGCCTGACGATCCATTTCCTGCATTTCAGCAGCGGTTACGAGAATCATTTGAGACTCCAATGAGGAAAGCCGTTTCCCTGAATAAATTCAATAAAACAACCACGAAAGCACGAAAATGTAGAAGCACGATTTTTTTTTCGGGTTTTTATGCTCTCGTGCTCTCGTGGCAAGGTTTTATTCTTTTTGGAAATGGCGCCAGAAGATTTAAAGGGCCTTTATCAGATCAATCATTTCTTTGACGGCCTTTTCCATGCCTGTCAACACGGCGCGTGAAATAAGACTGTGCCCAATGCTAAATTCGTCGATTTCACCCAGACCCTCGAATGCTTTAATTGTTTTGTAACACAGCCCATGACCGGCTTTAATGTTGAGATTGAGTTTATGGGCCAGTTTGACGGCGTCCATCATTTTTAAAAATTCCTGATGCCGTGTTTTAGATGTCTTGGCGTCACAGTAAGCGCCGGTATGGAGCTCGACAATTTTGGCATTGGTGCGATGGGCCTGTTTGAGCTGTTCGGAGTCCGGGTCAATTAGAATACCGACGGGGATGCCGCTGTTTTGTAAGGTATCAACGATTTCTCTAATTTCTTCTTTATAGACAACGAGGTCCAGGCCACCGCCGGCACTGAATTCCACCCGTTTTTCGGGCACTAAGGTAACGTGATCCGGCTTGATATCCAGGGCCATGCCGACCATTTCAGTGGTTGATGCCATTTCCAGGATCAGTTTACTTTGAATCGTCTGGCGCAGGATGCGGACATCTCTATCCTGGATGTCCTGCCGGTCTCCCCGCAGGTGTACGGCGATACCGTCGGCTCCGGCCAATTCGGCCAGAACTGCAGCGGCCACTGGCTCGGGAAATACGCTTTTTCTGGTTTCCCGTAAGGCGGCAACCATATTTATTTTAACTGCTAGACCGGCCATAGCTGAACCTCCCTCTTGCCTGGAGTTGACCCCACATTTAAGATGCATGTCACGATTTTACAGTTTCCCAGATCTCATTTGCCTTCTGCTCCATTTTGTGAGCTTCGGATTCGTCGTTTTCGTGGTCATACCCCAGCAGGTGTAAAATACCATGAATGAGAAGCTGATCAAAATAAGCCGCCATATCGATGCCGACGCTTTTTGCCTCTCGTTTCGCGGTTTCCACTGAAATCACGACATCACCCAGAAGGTCGGGTGTAATTTCTGTGAACGGGCCTTCCTGCATGGCAAATGCAATTACATTTGTGGGACCTTCTCGGTTTAGGTATTGTTGATTGAGGCGTGCAATCTGTTGATCGTCAACGATGAGAATGGAAAGTTCTGCGTCAGGATAGTCCAAGGCGTTTAAGATGGCCCTTGCTTTTTGCTGAATCTTCTTCTTTGAGATCCTGTGTTTGCCTTGCCGGTTTTCGATCTGAACTTCCATTCTTCGATTTCCCTTTTTCATTACCGTTTCCGGCTGTGCGGCCTTCACTATATTCGATGCGGTGATGATGGATGCCGTATAATATTTTATTGAAGCTTTTGGCAATATTATGCAGGTCTTTGAGGGTTAATTCACAGTCGTCCAACTGGCCGTCAGAGAAAATTTGGTTGATTAATTTTTGGACCAGACCCTGAATTCTTGATGGGGTGGGATTATCCAGCACTCGTGTGGCAGCTTCAACCACATCCGCCAGCATGACGAGGCCGGCCTCCTTGGTTTGCGGTTTGGGGCCAGGGTATCGGAAGTCATCGATATTGACCGCGGCCGCTCCCTTTTTTTGTTTAGCCTTTTCATAGAAAAATTTAATGATGCTGGTACCATGGTGCTGTCGGATCGTATCGCTGATCAATTGCCCCAGCTTATTTTCTCTGGCAATTTCGACGCCGTCTTTGATATGGGCAATCAGGATTAAGCTTGACATGGATGGCGCCAATTTATCGTGTCGATTTTTGCCTTCGGTCTGGTTTTCGATAAAGTATAGCGGTTTTCTGATTTTGCCGATGTCATGATAATATCCGCAAACTTTAGCAAGCATCGGGTTGGCATCGATTTCTGTTGCAGCGGCTTCCACCAAAGAACCGACAATGACCGAATGATGATAGGTGCCGGGCGCTTCGATCATCAAGCGGCGCATGATCGGCCGGTCCAGATGTGCAAGTTCAAGCAACGTAATATCGGTGGTATAATCAAAAGCAATTTCAACCAGCGGTACGATTCCGGCTGTTACAATCCCGGCGCTGATGCCCCCCAAAAAGGCAAAAGCCCAATCCCATATCAGTTTGGCAGTCGACAACTCACCGGTATAGAAGTGGGAGGCGGTGGCCAGCACAATATTTAACAGGCCCAGCTTGGCGCCGGCGATGATAAACGTTTTCCTCTCGCGACAACTGCGCAGCCAGTAGGCTGCCATTGTGCCGCTGACCAGGAAATACATAAACATTTCAAAACTGTTTTGAAAAATAAGGCCAAAGCCAACAGCCATTACCAGGGCCATGGGAACGGCCACGCCCATTCCCAAAAACAGGCAGATAATCATGGCCGCCGAAGTTAATGGAATCCCAAAATAGGTTGAAGATCTCGGGATGGAGACCGGTGAATTCTGGGTAAGCAATTCCAATAAAGAGACCGAAACCTCCGACAGAAAGAAAAACAACAGGGCTAGACTGGCAAGCAGCAGCAAACTCTTATTGTGATAATTGGCCATCAGGCCCTGCTGATTTAAATGTAAAATGTAAGTGGTGACCAGAAGACACATCAGTAACAGGGCAGCCCCGAAGCTGCTGAGTAAAATTTGTTCCCGCTGGGTCTGGGCATGCAGCGCCTGGAGTTTGAGCAAATCAAATTCAGTCACCAGCGAACCTTCTCTTAACACCATTTCACCGGCTTTGATTTTATACAGTACCGGTTTGACCTCGGCAGCAACTTTGTTTTGCCTTTCCTGGGTTTCGCTGCGGTTCAGGGTGATATTGGGCTGAATGAGTTCCTGAACAAAATCAACGACCAGATTCTTNNTTGAGACCATAAAATTGGTTTAAATTGGCCACAAATTTTTCATTCTTTGTGGCAACATCCCTCAGAATTATACCTTTATCCAGTTCCTTTAGCAGGATTTCTTTGTTGGTAACAACGCCCGTCGATAAAATAGCGTTTAGGATTTTAACAATGAGATCAGCAACGTCGCTGGAAAACGCCTCTTTGGCAAGGGCCTGGTAAGCACCTTTGCTGACACGGATGCCGATGGTTTCCTCGAATTGTGCCTGTTTTTCCCAGATTAATACCTGCTCTGAGGGCTTGTCCTCGCCGAGCAGGATCTGGTCTGGATTAGACGCATCCCCTGTTTCTTGGGTCGACTCCATTACGGCTCTCAGATCATCAAAAGCCTGCGTCACATTCCGCATCAGGGTTTTAGCCAGATTGGCATCAAAATCGTAAACCGTGAGCACCTCTGCCATGGCCTGCTGGCGGTTTTTTTCGGTGACGGCTTGATCTTCAATAAAAAAATCGCGGGATGCCTTAATATCCCGTTCGACCACATCTCCCAAATTATACTGGTGCTGGGTGATGACCAGACTCGGATATAAAATGATAATGAATAGGATCACAAACAACACCAGAATCCCCCAACGGATGCGGGTGTTGTTATCCAGCAGTTTATTGATCGATTCTTTGCTTCTATCGAAATTCATGGCTATTCAGCCGGCGCTGCCGGCAAACTTTCAAGCGTTGTCCCTGCGTTGTATGCAATGCAAAATGACGAACAAACGCCAAATTTATTCTACCCGGGGTGATCGGACTTACCATACTGAAACGATCCGGGCATCTCATGTCCCTGTCTTATACCGCTTTTGGCGGTAAGATCCAAACCATCCCCTTATGTGGGTAAGCGCTAACTCAGCCGTTTTCGGAGTGCGAATTTTCCGAGGGGGCTCTTTCGCTAATGATCTTATCGTTTCCCTTTTCAGCCTCTAATTGCTCGTAGGCATCAATAATGTCCTGGACAAGTCGGTGTCGAACAACATCCAATTTTGAGAAAAAGACAAATTTAAGGTCTTCGATTCCCTGTAGAATATTTTTAGCTTGAATCAAACCCGATGTTCTTCCTGCCGGAAGGTCGATTTGGGTAATGTCTCCGGTGATGACTGCTTTAGAATTAAACCCAATGCGGGTCAGAAACATTTTCATCTGTTCGGGGGTCGTGTTTTGCGCCTCATCTAGAATAATGAAGGAATCATTTAATGTTCGCCCCCGCATAAAAGCAATTGGCGCAACCTCAATGGCTCCTTTTTGCATCAAATTCGCAACTTTCTCGAATCGAATCATGTCGTGCAGGGCATCATACAGGGGTCTTAAATAGGGATCGACCTTCTCTGCCAGATCGCCGGGTAAAAAGCCCAATTCCTCGCCGGCTTCGACTGCCGGCCGCGTCAGAATGATGCGATCAACAATGCCTTTGGTAAGGGCGGAAACTGCCATTGCCATTGCCAGATACGTTTTTCCGGTGCCGGCGGGCCCGATTCCAAAAACAATATCATATTTTCGCATGGCATCAATATATTCTTTCTGCGCCGGACTTTTGGGGCTGATCGTCGTTTTTTTTGAGGTGATGAAAACCGTATCCAAAAAGATTTTTTTTAGATCGGCGCGGTCATTTCCGCTCAGTACCCGTATGGCATAATCTATATCATTGGCGTGGACGGGATATCCTTCTTTTAAAATGCCGTAGAGTTGCTCCAAAACATTTTGCGCCAGGCGCGCGGCAATCGTTTCTCCTTGAATAAATACCGTGCTGCCTCTGGCGTTCACAGCGGTATCGGTTGCAGCAGCAATTCGTTGTAAATGGCGATTGTGCTCGCCGAACAACTGCCGGGCCAGTTCAATATCGGAAAATTCGACGGTGGTTTGTTCGTTTTCTGACAGTGTCTTCATTTGAAATTACATGGCCGCAGGATCGACATCCTGTGATTAGCCGGGACAGAGATTCGCCACTTTAATGGCGGGCTCTATTTCCTATCACAACCTAAAATGATTGCAAGCTAGTTTCAAGTTCTAATTGTAGACCGAACTGGCATAAATTACAAATCAGAGCTTGCTTTGGGGCCATAAAAATACCTTGACTCCCCATATCGGCTCTGTTAGTTCAACCGGCGGATGCGCACATAAACGTAAAATGCCGCATGCATTCGCGGCAGATGTTGGAAAATCATGCACTTTGAAAGCGTTTTGAATGGCTTGCCTTTCATGTGATTAAATGAATCCTTTTGATATTTTTATCCTAATTGTGCTGAGTTACAGTATTATCCGAGGCCTTTTTAGAGGTTTGGTAAAGGAGGTTTCGTCAATTATTGGCGTCCTGGGGGGCTTTTATGCCGCCTATTCCTATTATCCGCTGGTAGCCAAATTGCTTACCGGTATAATAAAAGACCAATCATATCTTAACATATTAAGTTTTTTGATTATTTTTTGCGGAATCCTTATTGTCATCAGCATTCTTGGAGTTGTCATCAAATATTTATTGAATGTTGCCTTTTTAGGATGGATCGATCGCATCTGTGGTGTCGGATTTGGACTTATCAAAGGTGTTTTAATCGTAACGGTCATATTTATCATTCTCACTACCTTTCTTTCTAAGGGCACACCGCTCATCAAAAACTCTATCCTCGCCCCGCATGTCATCTGGATTTCTGAAAAAATGGTCGGTCTTGTATCTGATGATATGAAAAAAGACTTTTTTACGAAACTCGACGAATTCAAAAAAGCGTGGAAAATTCAAAAATAAAATCGGCCAGGAATTCACTCAAAGAACTGGTTGCCCTGGTTGAATCCCTGCGAGGTGAAGACGGATGCCCATGGGACCAAAAGCAAACTCCCAGAACCATGTTGGTCTATTTATTGGAGGAGGTTTACGAGCTTGCCGATGCCATCGAATCTGAGCATACTGGAGCTGTCAAAGAAGAATTGGGGGACGTATTATTTCATATTGTTTTCATAGCGCATTTGTTTCAGGAAAAGGGCGACTTTTCGATCGATGATGTTGCTCGCGATATCACCGCAAAAATGATCAGACGCCATCCCCATGTGTTTGGTGCAGCCAACGTTCAGAACACCGAAGAGATCAGACAAAATTGGCATAAAATAAAGCAGACCGAAAAAAAGCAGATCGCCCATAAATCCATCATCGATTCCGTGCCCAGAAACATGCCCGCCCTGATGCGCGCTTACCAGTTGGTCGAACGGACGGCACGATCCGGTTTTGACCGCAAGAATCGTGAAAGCTTGTTGACTGAGCTGGAGTCTGAATTCGATCAGTTAAAGCGCGCTGTTGAAAACAATGCCACAGGCCGGCTATTGGATGATTTTGGAAACCTTATGTTTTCGCTGGTAAATCTGGCGCAATTGCTAAAAATTCACCCCGAAACCGCCCTTTCTAAAGCTGTCAAGATCTTTGAAAAGCGCTTCAGAAAGATAACTGAAGAGGACCCCAGAGTATAAGATGATTGCGATTATTGATTATGATGCCGGTAATTTGACCAGTGTGAAGCGTGCCGTGTCACACTTGGGCATTACATGCATGATCACCAAAGAAAAAGCTGAGATTCAAGCTGCGGAACGCATTATTTTCCCGGGGGTTGGTGCTGCTGGAGCAGCGATGCAAAGCCTGCAGCGCTATGGTTTGGACCGGGCTATAAAAGAAGCGCTGGCCGCTGGAAAGCCGGTTTTAGGCATTTGCATCGGTTCGCAAATTATCCTAACTCACAGCGAAGAAAATGACACCCCCTGTCTGGGAATTTTAGATGGAACCGTGCGCGGTTTTTCGCCTGACAATCGATCCGAGGATGGCCAAAAACTGAAGACCCCTCATATGGGATGGAATGGGCTGGATATCAAACAACCCCATCCGCTGTTATCCGGTGTGAGCGCAACGGATGAATTTTATTTTGTACACAGCTATTACCCGGAGCCGCAGGATCCGGATTGTGTGATTGCCGTTACGAATTATGGGATTTCATTTGCATCCATTGTCGGGTTGAACAATTTGTTCGCGACGCAGTTTCATCTCGAAAAAAGCGGCCCGCCGGGATTGAAGATATTAGATAACTTCTGCAAATGGGTACCTGAACCGGTTGAGCCCGTTGCCCGTTAGCCCGTTTGCCCGTTGAAAAAATAAAAATCGACGTCCTTCCTTTTTAACGGGCGCAACCGGCTCAACCGGCCAACCTAAGGAGGTACATGGATTGGGAATGCATTGATCCCAGGATGAGTTGAAACGCCTGTATGTAAATATGTAAGGAGTGAACCGTGTTGAGTAAGCGAATCATACCGTGTCTGGATGTGCGTGAGGGCAAGACCACCAAAGGCATCAAGTTCAAAAATAATGTCGATATTGGCGATCCGGTTGATATGGCCCGGCTCTATTACGAAGCCGGAGCCGATGAAATTGTTTTTTATGATATCACAGCTTCATATGAGAAACGCGATATTATGCTGGATGTTGTGCGGCAGGTGGCAGAGACGATTTTTATTCCCTTTTCTGTAGGGGGCGGCATTCGAACTGTGGCCGATATGCGGAATGTGCTTTTGGCCGGTGCTGAAAAGGTCAGTGTCAACAGTGCGGCGGTTAAGAATCCAGAGATCATTGCTCAGGGGGCTAAAGCATTCGGCAATCAGTGTATCGTTCTGGGTATGGATGCAAAATTTGTCGGAAAAAGCAAACACATCCCTTCGGGCTATGAAATTTTTATCAACGGTGGCCGCACGCCCATGAAAATGGATGCCTTAGAATGGGCGCTTGAAGCCCAAAAACTGGGGGCAGGGGAGATTTGTCTTAATTCCATTGACGCTGATGGCACCAAAGCAGGCTACGAATTAAATTTGACCACATTGATTTCGGATAATGTCGATATTCCGGTTATTGCATCCGGCGGTGCCGGTAGCCCTGAGCATTTGAGGGACGTCCTGACGCTTGCCAAGGCCGATGCCGCCCTGATTGCCTCTATGGTTCACTATGGAACGTATTCCATAAATGAAATTAAGTCATATCTGGCAGAAAGCGGCGTAAAAATTCGCAAGACCTGGTAGAATATTATACGCAGCGACAGGGCAGAAAAATACAGACAGTCAGTGGACTCGGCAATAGTTTGGGTACAGCTCTTCGGTGGACGGGAATCTGATACAGTCTGGAGACCGGCGATTACACTTTTAGGTTATGAAATGACCCCAAATGCTTCATTATGCCATTTCATTTGACAGCACATAGCCGGGGGGCGTTTTACGAACGATTTCCCCGTTTTCGTTATATTCCTCAACGATAATACGGCCGTCTTCGAAAGCGTTTTTTCTTCGGGTTTCTTCTTCCTCTTTTAGATTCTGTTCGGATTTCGCACTGTTTTCCGTTTTTTCAACGGGCCTTTTCTTTCGGATTTCATCACTCTTTTTGACAGCGAGTTCTTGGTCATGCATCTCACTGTCATAGTTTGCGCGCACCGTTTGCTGCATGGCGGCGTCTCCAATAGCATCCAGCATGGTGTCCTCCTTTTGTTTTAATGAGCCCTTCTGACTCATATATCTATGCTACGCATTGTTATTTGGCAGCATCGTTCTCGACCGCGTCTTTTGCAAGCTGCTCGACCCTGTTGATCAGAAAATTCGTGTCTTTGACGGATAATGCGGTCGTTGTTTTTTGGTTTAGATCGTCGATAACGTTAAACACAAACGCTGTTTCCTTTTTGTTATCAGATTCAATCGTTTCTTGCTCACGACTTCCAGAAAGCAATTGCTCGCTGTCTTTATCTTGGCCACTGGCGCCATAATCCGAAATTTTGCTTAAAATATCTTTGGCAACTTTTTCGATCGTAGCGCGCCGTTTGCCCTCGGTCGACAGCTGAATTTGATCGGATAGCTGCTTTTTGGATCCCACCTCTTGCTTCTGCGTGGATCGGTCCTGACTGAGCTGCTTGCTGTAGACATTTAACACATTATGAATCTGATAACTGGAAACCAGCATAAAATACTTTCCCCCAGTCTTCTTTATCGGCTTACGCTCTATTAACTTTAGGGAAAAATGATCAATAACAAGTAAAAAATCTTATAGAATATTGTATTTATATGAAATATTGAAAAAAGAAGATTCTGCGGCCGGTAGGCTCTAATCCACCGAAAACCGACGGATTCGATTGAATTTTACATGGGAGGACAATTCTTTACAAAGCGGCTGCCGGCGATCGAATGACTCGATGATGCCGGCAACCCTCTGTGCTAATCATCAAAATCGCCGGCGGGTCCCTTGTCGCTATCAATTTGAGCAGCGCGCTCTTTGATGTGGTCGGGCGTCCAACTCTGGGGATCTTCAATGCGCTGTGCTTTCGGACCGCAGTCGTAAGACCCGGTATCTAGAATGGCTTCAATGGCCAGGGGTGCCGTATTTTCGGCATTGAAGACATTGACAATCATATTGTAGGCAAAATCCTCGACGCGCTGTATCATGCGCTCGCGCGTCTCTTTTGGTTGACCGAGCAGCTTGTTTTCAAAAGGCAAATTTAGTTTTTTAAAATTGCCGCCCTTGTATCCCTGGGCCTCGGCATAAGCCTGCATTTCAGACCAGATCGTCTCGGTCACTCCGGCGTCTTTTACTTTTTTGAAGTTACCTTCGGCATCCAGGATGGCATTGCCATAGTCATTGACCTCCAGGCCCCACGAAATCATTTGCAGAGCTGTTGCCACGTTTGCTTTGGTGGTTCTGGTGCGGTCCGCAATTTGGCGCAATCGATCCGAATTGTTGCCCGAAGTGCCATGCTGCGCCCCGGAGATGTGATATTCGGTTAAGGCCTCATGAATGCGAGCAGTCAGATCGACTTGTATGCCCTGACCGCTGGCTTCGATGCCATGGGTCGTTCCATTGTTCAACGCGATCCAATCGGGAAAAATGTCATGGGCGTTTAAACCCTGAATTAAAAACAGCGCTTCCTCTACTGTGGAAAGCCCTTCTTTTCCCTTGATTTCGCCGACTTCGGTTTCAAGGCCTGCCCATTTCGGCACGTAATCATTGAGCGCAATGCTGGCCAGTAAATTTTTATCATCCGCCATGTGAGAAGCATCAATGGCAATTGAGGTGATACCGGCGTCGAAAAGGGTAGGGATCTCTATATTAGCCGCCGCAATATCAGCGTCGTTTTTAATGCCATAATGATCGGCATGAATCGCCACGGGTATGGTGATACCTAACTCATTGCAGGCAGCGTCAACGATACGCGCGATATTCCAGTAATTGACGGCACAATAGGCATCGGCGCCGCCCTCGGATTTAGCAATTTCAATGATCAGAGCGGCATTGGCTTTGTGAGCGGCGCGCAGGGCTCCGCGGATCACAAAACTGTTTCTGCCATTGGCTGCCATGGCAATCGCCTTGCCTCTGGTCAGCATGGCTCGATCGATAAATTTACCGCTGATGATCAGAGCTTTTGAATTCGGAAAAAGCTTTACGATATTCGGTGGACGACCGATCTTAAGCGCTTCATCAAAGGTTTGTTTTGACATAATTGTGTTCTCCTGCCGCTGATGGTTCATTTTAAAGCGGTGATTTCAGTTTAACAAAATATAGTAAATAATCTAAATGACAGGTAATTTTACGAGGAATCGTCCTAGGGAGAGATTAACGCCGTCAGGCAGCGCTAGGCATAAATATCGATGCGTCCGCCAACCTGATAATCATCGGCGTATTGCCAACATTGGTTGCTATCGTATCGATCACAATAAATACCCGCAGGGTCGGCAGCGGTTATTTTAGCTGTTGGCGGCCGTTGAAAATGGTAACGGCGTTCAACCGGATCCTCTGAAATCACCAGTAAATCTTCTGGTCTCAGAGGCAGCATCGGATATTGACCCTGGTCGTAAGGTATCAGGTTGGCACGGGTTGAAATAACCATTTGTCGTCCACTTTAAGAGTTTAATGTAATGGTCTCAGTTATCCATATTGATAAATCTCATAAACGGACGCTTCAGTCAGCCTGGCATCAATCTCATTTTGAATTTCCATTCGGTCCCGGGAAACCAACCATTCCCGCCAGTTGTCAATAGATTGCCAAGTGCTGATGACCAGGTAATCACTAGGGTCATCCAGGTTCTTGAGCGTTTCACCGGATATATACCCGGATTGGTTGGTCGCCAAATTACGTAAGCGCCTGAAAAGTGGTAACAAGTCATTGGTCCGGTCTTCAGGAATTCTCCGCCTGATAAATATTTTAACGGCCATTGAATGTTCCCTTATGTCTATTGATAAACGGGTAGCAAAGAATAAGGATAAATGGGTGTTGCTGTCAAGAAAAATTTGCTTAAATACCCAATAATATTTTTATTCTGGTCGACTTTAATGAAGCGGCAGTGATCGTTTTACCACAGCCTGGGATTCTTTCGTTTTGCAGGGTCAATGGTTCGGTTTTGATTAAAGGGCGGGTGAAGAAAATTAAAAGCTAGCTTGGCAGAGCTGCGTGCGTGGTTCTCTGAATTGTTGACCGTTCAAAAGCCGGCGCTCGAAAACCGGAAGTGGCTTTGCCCAATCAGCTATACGGCCGTATTTTTTCGGAATTATTGCGCTTTTGCCGCATTCTCCCTATTTATTTCCATGATTCGCTGATTGTATGCATCTATACCGGCTTCATAATCCCTCTGTTTCTCATCAAACATGCTGATGCGCTTATTGAAGTCATTGATTTTGCGATTATAATCGGCATTTTGCTCGCGGGTTTTGACCTCTTCTGCTTCCTCTGCCAGCTGCGCCTGTTCTTCTTTTAAGGCCTTGTATTCTTCGTCGATTTCCATTTTCATCTGCTCCAGGCGCGCTCTGTGATCTTCGAGGTTTTCTGGTTCATTATTTAATAATTTCGGTACATTTGCCTGCTGCTCAACCGGGCTCGCTTCTTCCGGTTCAGCCTGATTGTCCACGGCTTCCTGTTGTTCGGGAACTTCTTTACTCTGTGATTCTACATAACTGCGAATATGGCTGCGTTGCGCTTCGGGCACTTCGTTGATATCGTCGGTATATTTGACGTTACCGTTTTCATCGATATATTTATAAAATTCAGCGGAAGCACTGGCTGAAAACAATAAAAAGACAATTAATATCAAATAGTTGATGGTTTTCATGGTTATTTTCTCCCCGGCTTTAAAGCCTTTGCCAATCGATGGTGTCTAATAAAAATTTATCATATGCGGCCGTTGAATGCAAATTTTCAGCTCAGTGAATCATTTGCTCGATGTCCCCATCCTGCGACCCACTATTTTTGAATCGCGCACGGATCCTGAAAAAATGTTGGCTAACGGACCCCTATATTTTAATTTTCGACCAAAAAAAGGTATACTTTAAAAAAATCAGTTTACTTTTTTCCCCCTTTAAGGGCATAACCTGTCCCAGAAAGGACGCGCCATGCTCAACGAAAAGGAAAAATTGGACACCCTGGCCAACCTGGGTATCGAACTCAGTCGCGTGCAGGATCTGGATATCGTCATGGAACACATTCTGATCGAGGCGCGGCGTTTTGTCAACGCGGATGCCGGATCGATCTACATCCGTGAAAACGATTTACTTCATTTCACGTATACGCAGAACAACACCCTGCAACAGCGTCTGGCTGATGGAGAGAAACTCATCTATTCAACCTTTCACATCCCCATCAACAAGGAAAGCATTGCCGGCTATGTGGCGGCTACAGGTAAACCGTTGAATTTGACCGATGTTTATTCATTAGATCCAAGCTGTCCGTATCATTTCAGCAAGGAATTCGACAAAAAAACAAACTATAAAACCCAGTCTGTGCTGACGATTCCCCTGAAAAATCATCATGATGATGTTATCGGTATACTGCAGATTATCAACGCCGAAGATGCATCCCGGAATGTGATTGCCTTCTCGCCGGATGACGAGCGTATGATGCTTCATTTTGCCAGCATCGCAGCGGTTGCGCTGGAGCGGGCGCAAATGACCCGCGCGATTTTACTGCGCATGATACAAATGGCGGAGATGCGGGACCCCAAAGAAACCGGTGCGCATGTCAACCGCGTCGGCGGTTATGCGGTGGAGCTTTACGAACGCTGGGCCCGAAGACGGAATCTAAGCCAAAAAGAAATTGATCAGTGCCGGGATATTTTAAGAATGGCGGCCATGCTGCATGATGTTGGCAAAATTGCCATTTCGGACCTCATTCTTAAAAAACCCGGACGACTGAACGAGTCGGAATTTGCAACAATGAAACAGCATACGGTACTGGGTGCCCGGTTGTTCTCAGACCGGCAGTCGGATTTTGATGAAGCGGCGGCTCAGGTGGCCCTGAACCATCATGAACGCTGGGACGGAAACGGTTATCCCGGACATGTGGATGTTCAAGCCGGTAAGGCCCTCAAAGGCCAGGCGCAACCAGACGGTCATCCGATGGGAAAAAAAGGCGAACAAATTCCGCTTTACGGCAGAATTGTGGCCTTGGCGGATGTATACGATGCACTTTCATCCGCGCGCGTCTACAAAGAAGCCTGGGATGAATCCAAAGTGCTGGATACGATCGAAAGTGAATCCGGGCGGCATTTTGATCCGGAACTGGTTGAAATTTTCTTTAGCAGCCTGGAATTTTTACGTGCGATTCAGAGGCGGTATCAGGATAATTAGGTTAGTGTTACAAATATACCTTCATAATAAGAATTCTTCATATTTGAGTTAGGGGTGTCAATCAACTGGTTCAGAGGTTCAACGTTCAAAGGTTCATGGTTAAAAAGATTGGAAAGAAGTCAGATATTAACGCAACAAAAATTAAGTTTCTGATCCCTAAACTGAAAATGATGACCCCTGAACTCCTGAACCTCTAACCCCTGAACCCGAAAGCTGAAACCTGACACCCCTTGATTTGATCATCGGGATTAAAATTAAATTGTCACCATTCGCTGCTATGAGAAAGACCTTACATCATATGAAGACCAACCGAATCATTCTTTTGTTATTGTTCCTATTGGTTATCGGCGCTTGCGCTCAAAAACCACCGGTCACCACCGGTCCGGTACCGACGGGTGTTGAAGACCAGCTTTTTGTGATGGGTGAGGCCCAGTTTGAGGCGGAAGATTATCCTGCGGCGCTGGCGTCCTATCAGGCTTATGTAAATCAGTATCCGGACAGACCACTGGCAGCGGCGGCCTGGATGAAAATTGGTAATATCAATTTAACCATTGGTAATTATGCTGAGGCGCGTCAAGCTTATCGTCATTTGATTTCAGAATACCCCGAGAGCCCTTACAATAAGGATGCCCAGGTAAACGTTTTGTTAACGTTATATGAGCAGGGAGATTACAGAGCGGTTATTGAGCAGGCACCTGAGGTTCTGTGGAGCATAGATTCGACACCCCATATTTTTCGCACCTATGCCCTGGTCGGTGATGCTTACATGGCGCTGGGCTCGCCAATGGAGGCTTTCCAATACTATGGCGAAGCCTCGCTGGTGGCCACAGAGCTCGATCAGGAAGCGTTAGACCGCAAAATCGAAGCAGCGATTGCTCAGCTGGATTCAGAACAAATCATCCGACTGCTGGAAAGCGGTGATCCCAAAATCCCACGGGGAGATCTCATGTTTCAGCTCGGCTTGAATTTCGCCATGATTGATCAATATGATGACGCGCTTAATGCGCTGGAAGATTTTTTAGGCGAATTTCCAGACCACCACAATGCACCTGTGGCCGAAGATTTGATGCAACAGATCAAACAAAGTGCTTTATTTAACCGGTATACTCTCGGATGTCTGTTACCCCTCAGCGGTCCGTATCAGAAAATCGGTTTTCAAGCTTTAAAAGGCATTGAACTTGCGCTCGACCAGTTTAGTTCCCAGAACAGCGGCCCTCAAATGAATATCATCGTCCAAGATTCCGGCGGCAACCCAGAGCAGACCCGGGCGGCCATGCAAGAATTAATCGAAGAACAGGTGGCCGCCATCGTCGGCCCGATCATCACTGCTGAGATTGCTGCGGCTGAATCTCAGGAAAATAGAATTCCCATTATGACCTTAACCCAAAAGGACAATATCACCTCAATCGGGGATTATGTCTTTCGAAATTTTATCACCCCCCGGATGCAGGTCAGTAACCTCGTTGATTATGTCACCTCTTCACTGGGTTTGTACCGGTTTGCCATTCTTTATCCGGATGAAACTTACGGTATTACGTTTATGAATCTGTTTTGGGACGAGTTAATTGCAAACGGCGGCAAAATTGTTGGCGTTGAATCTTACAATCCGCAGCACACAGATTTTGCCGAACCCATTAAAAAGCTTGTCGGG
>JABAHP010011306.1_pt1 | contig 15810 bp, 11 predicted proteins | sample 7062081 | NCBI WGS metagenome assembly JABAHP01 (sample SAMN14534357, study PRJNA622989) | marine sediment metagenome | biome: marine biome [ENVO:00000428]; feature: marine pelagic biome [ENVO:01000023]; material: deep marine sediment [ENVO:00002113] | place: India: Gulf of Kutch | collected...
TGAGCCCCTATGAGGTGCTAGATGGATGGAAGCAGGCCGAGGTGGTCAAATGTACTGTCGAATCTTACAGCGTCGGGTACACGGCCGCCTTCTTTGTGGTCATGAACCTGGAAAAGTGGAGATCTTTGCCCTACGATGTACAAGCGGTCTTCGAGCAGGTCAGTAAAGAGTGGATCCCCAAACAGGGCGAGGTTTGGGACGAGATGGATAGGAGAGGCAAACAAGCTACACTGAAGAAGGGCAACCAAATCATTCCACTTTCCAGCAGCGAGGCCGCCCGCTGGGCCAAGGCTGTTGAGCCTGTATTTGAAATGTACATCAAGAGTGCCTCGAAAAAGGGACTGCCGGCCAGAGATTATGTGAATTTCTTAAAAGAGGCCGTAAAGAAGTAGATTCTTTCCATATAACCTATCAAACAAAAGGGTTGCCAGAACTGACAATCAAGGGCAACCCTTTTTTCTTCATGGGTCCTGAAGAGATTGCGCACTCAGTACCCCCTCTAACCACGCTGCACGAGATTATCTGGTAAATGTGGCGGAAAGCGATTCAATCTCAAGACCGGCATTTTGGCTTGACACACCATATCCGATTGGCTAGAGGTCTTTGAGAAGGGAGAGAAAAATGCATAAACTTCTTTTAGACTCACCAGGAAAAGAGATGCTCTTATTGGGTAATGAGGCCATAGCCCGTGGCGCCCTGGAGGCGGGCGTCGCCTTTGCAACCTGTTATCCCGGCACACCCTCTTCCGAGATCCCGGAGCAGTTTTTCGCAATCNNCATGGTCACCATGAAGCACGTGGGTTTGAACGTGGCTGCTGATCCCTTGATGACTCTGGCCTATGAGGGCGTAATAGGGGGCATGGTCATTGTGAGCGCAGACGATCCCTCCCTATTTTCTAGTCAGAATGAGCAGGACAATCGCTACTACGCGCGCCTGGCTTCTCTTCCCATGCTGGAGCCGACAAACACCCAGGAAATGAAGGATATCACCCTAGCGGCCTTTGACCTGTCAGAAGAACTGCAACTCCCCGTGATCTTGCGGACCACAACGAGGCTGAACCACATCAGAGGGGTGGTGAAGCTGGGAACCCTAAGGCCGATTGAAAAAAAGGCGACCTTTGAAAAGAATCCCTTCCATTGGGTGGCCGTGCCCGCCGTCTCAAGAAAACTCCATCAACTCCTTTTGGAAAGATATGACCATGCCGCGGATCTGTCGGAGAAATCCCCTTATAATGAGATCCTTGGTGAGGGGAAATGGGGGATTGTGGCCAACGGCGTGAGCATGAACTATGTGAGAGACGCGGTGACCGATCTGAATGTGGCCGACCAGGTGAGTTTCCTCAAGCTTGGATTTTCGTGGCCCCTTCCAAAAAAGCTTTGTGCAAAGTTCCTCAGCCAGGTGGAGAAGGTATTGGTGGTTGAAGAACTGGAACCCGTCATGGAGAATGACCTGAAGGCGATCGCCCAAGAGGAGGGGCTCAGCCTTTCCATAGAGGGGAAGGGGGTGGGCAGGCTTTCGCGCCTTCTTGAATATGACCCCGGTATGGTCAGGGAGGCCCTTGCCGAATACCTGGGTAGAGATTACGAGGCACCCACTATGGTGGACCTCTCCGATCTCCCTGAGCTTCCCGCCAGACCTCCCACCCTCTGTGCAGGGTGTCCCCACCGGGCCACCTCCTATGCCGTGAAGGAGGTATATGGTCCAGCGGCCGTCTACCCGTCAGATATCGGTTGCTACACCCTCGGAATGCTCCCTCCCCTTTCAATGGCCGATTTTGTGATCTGTATGGGCGCCTCTGTAAGCTCTTCATGCGGCTTTTCCAAGGCCACTAACCAGAAGGTGGTTGCTTTCATCGGCGATTCCACCTTCTTCCATTCAGGAATAACAGGACTCATCAATGCGGTGCACAACAACCACAAATTCACATTGGTCATCATGGACAACGGCACCACGGCCATGACGGGACATCAACCCCACCCCGGTGTTGACACCGAGCCTCTGGGCATCGAGCGCACTCAGATACTCATTGAAGACATCGTAAGGGGATGCGGCGTCAAGGACGTCCACGTGGTGAAGCCCTTCAAGGTGAAAAAGACCATAGAGGCCGTCAAGGCCTCACTCGCATATGACGGGCTTTCCGTCATCATTTCGAGGGAATTCTGCCCTTTGTTTGCAAAGGCGATCGGCGAAAAGAAGCCATCCAGGCCATTTCATGTGAATCTCGAGAAATGCAAAAGCCATCATCTCTGTATCGATAAACTGGGTTGTCCCGCCATGTTTCTGGAAGAGGGCCAGGCAATGATCAATGAACTCCTCTGCACTGGCTGTGCCGTCTGCGCACAGCTCTGCCCTGAAAATGCCATTCTGAGGATGAAATAATCTCCACTGCTGGGTGCTGAGGCCTTTTCTCTCATGCCGAGGCTCCCGGCCTGGTCTTTTCAGCGACTTATCTGCGGGGGAGTCTTGCCCCCTCCGCATTCTCCCGCGCTCCCTGTCGGCGCGTGAGCTGCGGTTTCCCCCACTAATAAGTCGCGAAAAGGACGAAGGCCTCCCGCCAGGCATTCTAGAAAAGGCCTTAGCACCCATTTTGATATCTAATGATCGGTCCCTCAATTGGAATAGAATATGAATTGATAATCCGACGCGGCGGGCAACAGCCTGTTAAAAATTGGCACTAAACACCTCATTCTGACTCAGACAGGACCTGCTTTTTCAGTTCTCGTTTCAGGATCTTTCCAGCACTGCTCTTGGGTAGGTCATCCACAACGATGAATTCCTTGGGAACTTTGAAAGGCGAGAGTTTTGTCTTGAGATAGGATTTCAATTGAGTAGGATCCACTTCCTGGCCTTGCTTGGGGATAATAAAGGCCGTGACCCTTTCGCCATATTCTTTGTCTGGCAGACCGATGACGGTGCACTCTTCCACTTCAGGCCGGGTGTAGAGAATCTCCTCCACCTCCCTCGGATACACGTTCTCGCCCCCCGTAATGATCAAATCCTTCAGCCGATCCACAATATAGAGATACCCCTGTTCATCGATCGTGCCGATGTCGCCACTCCGGAACCAATCCTCCCAAAAGACAGCTTTCGTCTCTTCGGGCTGGTTTAGATATCCCTTCATGATGTTGCGGCCGCGGATGCAAATCTCTCCCTCTTCGTTTGCCCCCAGCACGTTGCCCTCCAAATCCCTGATCTGGACCTCCACGTTAGTGACCGGCGTACCTACAGAGCCAATCACGTGACGATAATAGTGGTTGTAGGTAACCATCGAGGCGCTCTCCGTCATGCCATAGGCCTCATAGATGTTCAAATCCATGCGGCGCTTCCATTCTCGAACCAACTCCGCCGCCATACTTGCTGCGGCTGAGAAGGTATATCTCAGGGATCCCAATTTCTCTTTCAATTCTTTCAGGGCGAGGAGCCGGATATAAATAGTTGGCACCGCAAAGAACTTGGTCACGTTATGCCGTTCAATGGTCTCTATAACCTTCTCCAGGTCAAAGGACGAATGAAGGACCAGAGATCCCCCGCTGTATAGGGTGGCATTCATAATGTGAACCTGTCCAAACACATGATTAAGGGGAAGAAAGCATAGGGCACGATCTTTATGGGTTGAGCGCTCATAATGTGAGACGTTGTGGATGGATGTGTTCAGGTTTTCGTGTGTCAGCATGACCCCTTTTGGGATACCCGTTGTGCCCCCTGTGTAAAGGATGGCCGCCGTATCGTGGCGATCCAGATCAATCGCATCGAAAGAATCAGAACCCATCTCGACCAAGTCTTCATAGGAAATTTCCCCCCCCTTACTTACAACCTTCTTCAAGTAGGGATAGTCTTTGCGATCGCCCAATTCGGCCAACTGCTCCTCTCCCGCAAAAAGGACTCTTGGTTGGGCATTATCCATGATCCGTCGCAGTTCATCCCTCTTCAAGAGGCTTGAGAGGGTCACCACCACGGCCCCCGATTTGAGGGTGCCAAAATAGAAGGCAAGCCATTCATAGGTGTTTGGTGCATAGAGGGCAACGTGATCGCCGGGGTGAACCCTCAGGCTCTGTAGTGCAGTGGCGATCCGATTCGAGGCCCTGTTGAATTCAAGAAAGCTGATCTCTCGGTCATTTTCGATGACAGCCGTCTGCTGAGGGAAATACGAGGCCGCATTTTCAAGGTTTCTCGCAACGTTCATTCCAAAACCCTTTCACCATTAGACCTAGGATTTTCCATGTTTTTCTCTTAACTTCGGCTTTTCTATCTTTCCCGTGGGGCTCCGTGGCACGCTGCCAAAGATAATACGCCGGGGCCGCTTGTATCGGGGAAGGTGCTCCTCACAAAAGGCCTGAACTTCCGATTCCGTCAAGTTCTCACCGGATACGGGCTGAATGATGGCTGCCACGATCTCTCCCAGCCTCCTATCAGGCGTTCCGATCACCGCCACATCGTGGACCTTGGGATGCCGCTGAATCACCTCTTCCACCTCCAAGGGATAGATATTTTCGCCCCCACAGATCACCAGGTCCTTCTTTCTATCCACAAGGTAAACGAATCCTTCTTCATCCATTTTGGCCAGATCGCCCGTATACAGCCAGCCGTTCTGAATGGTCTGCGCTGTCAATTCCGGATTCTTATAGTACTCCAGCATGACCCCATTGCCTTTGGCAACGAGCTCCCCAACCTCACCCCGCTTAACGTCTACACCCCGCTCATCCACAATACGGGTATCCCAGAGCAGGCCAGGCCTTCCGATGGCGCCAACCTTGCTTTCATTTTCAATACCCAGATTGGTCACACCCGGACCCGCACTTTCACTCAATCCATAGGAAGTATCGTACTGCATATCTGGAAAATAGGCCTTTATTCGTTGAACAACGCTCGGGGGAATGGCCTGGGCCCCCATGTGCGTGAGACGCCAGGCACTCAAATCATAGTCTTCCTTTCGCAATTCCCCTTTGTCCAATGCATCAAGAATATCCAAGGCCCACGGTACCAGGAGAAACACGTCTGATATATGCTCATTGGAGATGGTTTCCAGGACAAATTGGGGACTGATCTTCTCCGTGAGCAACACGGTCCGCCCCCCCATGATAAGAACGCCCACCAGATGTCCGATGGCCAGGTGATACATGGGAGGCATCATCAAAAAACCGTCCGTTTGCTTAATGTAATGGTGGGCCGCTTCCATGAGAGCTGTACACATGAGGTTGGTGTGGGAGAGTAAGACCGCTTTGGGAGTACCGGTCGTGCCCGAGGTGAAATAGAGGGCACAGGCATCATCGTCTATAAGCGTTACCTGTGGAGATCCAGGTGAAGCCCCGTCAATGAGTTCCTCCACGGGGTCAAAGTCTTTAAAACGCCCTTTACCCATTGAGATGTATTCCCGTACCGTTGCCAAGTTATCGCGGATCTGGGCCGTTCTCTCCACATATTCATCATCTAGAATAAAGGCGCTTGGTTCGGCAATCCCGGCACAATTCTGAACATCCTCATTGGTAAACCTGAAATTCAGAGGAACGACCCACGCACCCGCCTTTATCACGGCAAAATAGGCCTCAAGCCACCGGATTGAATTTCGACCCCACAAGAAAACCTTGTCCTCCTTCTTGATGCCTTTCTTCATGAGCGCGTTGGCCAGTCTGTTGGTCCGCTCATTAAACCGGGCCCAATCAATATCGCGCCTTGCCTTTGTTAATGGTCTTACCTCAACGAAGGCGATATCCTCTGGATACAGCCGCGCATTCTTCTCTAAGAAATCGACAAGGTTCATGATAATCCCTCCTTATCGGCTTTTGTTCAAATCAGCAGGAGCGGAATAAGCCTCCGCACATCATCCAGCTCTTCGAACCTGGAAACCTGAGAGACGATCTCTTCGGCTCTCTCCCTTTGGAGTAAGCCGCCGGAAAATTCCATACAGTCCCAAAAATGCTGTTCATGCTCTTTGCGTGTCAAGGGATTTCCGGGGAATCCAGGGGCAATGTCCATCTGCTTGAAATGCGCTTCCCCGTTACGGGTCAAAATCCGCATGTCCAGGGCCGTATGACCCCGCTCATCCAGCTTGGGATCGGATATNNGATATCCGGATCTATGACCGAGGACTCCTGAAAATGATCCAGCTTGGAATCACCCCTCACCAATGCGCTGGCAACACAGTATTGGATGCTGAACTGGGCATTCACCCTGGGATTATCTCCTATTTCGAAGGGATGCCCCACAAGTTTGTATGCATATGGGGGTACTGTAACCTCCACCCGGTCAATATCTCCTGCCCGGAGGTGCTGTTCTTCCATGATACCCAGAATGACCTCCGTGCTTCCCAGGGTGAGTCCGCAACTGGGGTATTTTTTGAACAGGATTTTCTCCAACTCGAAACGCCTTCCCAATCCTTCGAGGATCGACGCAGGATCAATCTGGTCTTTTCCATACAGATGAAAGTACCCGTAGACACCTTCGAGAAAATTCTTCGGGCCGGTGATCCCGACTTTGGCAAACTGGGAACACATGATCCCGCTCTGCGAAACCCAGCCCTGGATCACCCTCACCGCCAGAGAACCGTCGATATTGCTCTGGAAGCTTCCACCGCTCCTATTGAAAGCGAGTGCCAGGGCGTTCCATGTCTCAGATTCGCTCAGCCCGAGGATCCTGCTTGCAACCACCGTGGAGGCAAATACCGTACATACGCCAGTGGGATCAAAACCGTCGTAGGTAGATTCGGTCAGATTCAGCCGGGCTGCAGTCTCAACCCCCAGCACAAGGCCAGTCAAAAAATCCTTTCCGCTGCATCCCCCTGCCAGCTCAGCGGCTGCAAAAGCGGTGGGCACCGCCGATGCACCGATGTGGATTCCCGGTGCCATGGCATCATCAAAATCGAGGGCCCTCGCCATGACACTGTTGACCAATACGGCGTTCTGAGCCGGTATCCTCCCGCCATGGATGAAAATCGTGGCCTCCTGGCTTCCCCCCACCTCTTTGTAAAACCTGACCAGGGACTCACATCCTTCGGCCCTGGAACCCGCAACGATCGTCCCGAGAACCGTCAACACCATGTTTCGGATCGTGTCCTGGGGCCCCTCAGGTATGCCCTCAAGGTCTGCGTGGACAATGTAATCTACCAATGCTTTTTCCACGTCCATCCCTTTTTTCCTCCCTACTTGTCCCTCCTCCCTGATGGACGTTCCATCAGAAGGTGATCGATCCGCTCGAGGATCTCGGCCCGCATGGTCCCCGGCGTAAATACCGCATCCACACCCACTTTTCTCAGGGATTCCACATCCTCAGGGGAAATCACGCCTCCAAGAAGAGTTCGCACATGGGCCATATCCTGTTTCCTCAAAAGCCTGACCAATTCATCGGCGTAAAAGAGATGTTCACCACCTAGAAAGCTGACCCCAATGGCGTCAGCGTCCTCTTCAATGGCCATTTGCACCATACGTTCAGTCGTGTTGTATAGTCCAGCATAAATGACTTCATATCCTGTATCCATGAGCCACTTGGCTATGATTCGAATGCCGTTGTCATGGGAGTCCAACCCCATTTTTCCCACGACGATTCTCTTTCCCTTTGACATTTTCAATAACTCCTCATTGGTTATAAATCAGTTTTCGATCCGGAAATGAGATATCTTTCGCAAGATCAAGGCTTCCGGGAACCCGCGCCGTAGGCGTGGGACTGAGCGGAGCAAAGCGAGCGCGAAGAAATCAAGGGATTGCGCGGAGACGTACATATGGTACGTCGCACAAGGAATCCCGCAGATTGACGCAGAGATTGCGGAAAAGGGCCATTTCTGGATGGAAACTAAGTAGCCNNGAAATCAAGGGATTGCGCGGAGGCGTACCTTGAGTACGTCGCACAAGCAATCCCGCAGATTGACGCAGAGATTGCGGAAAAGGGCCATTTCCGGGCGGAAACTAGCCGGGTATCTCAAAGCCCATTGCCTCCCGCATCGCATCGATGATTTCCTGAAGGGTAGCCCTAGCCTCAACCGCCTGCATAATCGGCTCGAATAGATTTGCTTCTGGTTTCTTCCTGACCAAGTCATTCAATTGCTGTAAAGATCTTTGAACGGGTTCTTGATCCCGGTTTTTCCTGTAATCCTGAATATACTCAATTCTTCTGCGCTGCATGTCTGATGCAGGCCTGAAGAGGTTGATCTTCACCTCCTCATCTTCTTCTCTGAAAATATTGACGCCCACCATCGGCTGTTCTCCATTTTCAATGGCATCAGCCATTTTGTATCGGGCTTCATTGATTTGCTCTTCAACCCACCCTTCTTTAAAGCATTGGATAAACCCCCCCTTTTCTTCAATGACCTTCATCAACTCCCAGATCTTCTCTTCCATCTGATCCGTCAGGGACTCCACCAGGTAGGAACCGCCCAGAGGATCCACGGAATTGACCACCTTGGTCTCATAGGCGATGATCTGCTGCGTGCGANNGTGACTCTCTTCCGTAGGCAGTGAATAGGCCTCGTCATAGCCCGTGGTGTGAATAGACTGGGTACCGGCCAAGACAGCAGCCAGTGTCTGAATCGTTGCGCGCACGATATTGTTCAGTGGTTGTTGAGCGGTAAGAGGAAGCGCGGAGGTCTGAATGGCGGTTCGAAACCAGAGCGTTTTATCGGTTTTTGCCTTGAACTTTTCTTTAAGCATCCGGGCCCATATCCGTCTCATGGCCCGCAACTTGGCCACCTCCTCGAACAGATCCATATGCGCGGCCGAGAAGAAGGCCATTCGGCGGGCAAAGCTGTCCACATCCAAACCTCTTTGTGTGAGTGCTTTGATATAATCCGCTGCCAGAGATATGGCAAACGCCGCCTCTTGAACCGCATCAACCCCTGTTTCACGGATATTGTAAGCATTGATGTTGACGATATTCCACCTGGGCATTCTTGGGACGATGAATTCCATGAGGTCCAGTCCAACCTTTACGGTCAGATCAATCGGGAAGAAGGTGGTAATAGCCTGATAAGTGGGTCCCACAAATTGGGTGAGTGCGCAGTTCATAATGGTGCCTATCAGTTTCTCCCATTCAATACCGCGCTCCTTGGCCATGAGAAGATATTGAGACATGATAACGGCGGAATATGGGGGCTGAACGATCAGGGTAGAGCTTACCTGATCCAGCGGGATATCCGCGTATAACGCTTTCATGTCTTCGTATGTGCACAAAGAGGTTCCCTGTAGACCCACATCCGCCTTGGCCAAAGGATAATCGGGATCCAGCCCCAATTTGGTTCCGATGTCCGTGTCCATATTGATCCCGGTTTGGCCGACCCCAAGGAGATACTTGAATCTCTCATTGCTCTCTTCGGGAGTACCGAAGCCACTCTGTTGGCGACGCGTCCACAATCTGCCTCTATACATGTCCTTATGAATTCCCCTTGTAAAGGGATACTCCCCGGGCTCAGGCAATTCTCTCCGCCAATCTGATGGCCCATACACCTCTTTGTATTCAATCTCTGACAGCGATCTAAAATGGGGAACCCTTTCCCCCTCCAGATAGCTAGACACCTTATCCCGCTTCTGATTCATCTTGTTCCTCCTCAAAGACACGAGGGGTACCCCTCGCGGAATGTTGGAATGATGGAATATTGGCCCGCCCTGGCGCGACTTGCGCGGAATATGCTTATTGGCACGAATAATTCCAGTGCAAGGCTCTTTAAGACATGAACTTCGCCAGACCAGGTCTGGGCCAGGGAATGATGGGTTTAAGGATGAGGCACACATGGACAACATTGAACTTCAAAAACCAGATCACAATTTGACAGCTTGCCTGCAGGTGAAAAAAATGTCATATATAAGATCTCTAAGCCCAACATTCCAATATTCCAAGTGTGACCTGCCCGCCATTCCATCCTCCGTAGCAGGCTACTGCGGAGGACGGGCGCGAGCCCCGCCCGGCATCGCGAGGCTTCAGCCGAGGCGGACGGGCGCTCAGGCGAGGCGGGCGGGGCGAATGGAACTGAAACTTGGTTATGCAATTCTGTGATCTAAACTGCCGGTATGCCAACTGGCCGCAAGATGAAGGGACTGACGGTTCTGGTAGCTGTCGCACCTTTCAGGCCATCTTCTGCCAGAAAAAAGATCGTCTCGTCCACAAAAATGCCCCCTGCCCAGATAAAGAGATCACACACCACAGGGACACTGACGACACAGAGAGTGTTTGATCTCACAATGCCCTTCTAGTCTCTTCGGTCAGACATCTTTCGTTTCGGCTCTGCGGAATCGGTTTTACAATTCAACCTTTTCAAGATACTTGCTGATGGCGCCGTCATATTTGTGTGTGAGTTGGAAGACCTTCTTGGCCAGTCGAAACCGGGTCTGAACGGAAGTCACCCCTCCCAGCTCTTCCATCTCTTCCAGGACCACTTCGTAATCCGCGGGGTCCACAATGACCGTCACATCCCTGAAGTTTTTGGCCGAGGACCGAAGCATGGCGGGCCCACCGATGTCGATGTTCTCAATGGCCTCCTCCAGGGTTACGCCTTCCTTTGCCACCGTCTTCTCAAACTGGTAGAGGTTCACCACCAAAAGGTCTATATTTTCTATCTCGTGCTCTTTCATCATCCGCACATGCTCTGGATTCTCCCTGAGCCCGAGCAATCCGCCGTGCACCTTTGGGTGAAGGGTCTTTACCCGGCCATCCAGCATCTCGGGAAAACCTGTGTACTCTGAGATGTCTGTAACAGAAAGATCTCCTTCCCGAAGGACTCTTGCCGTACCGCCTGTGGACAGTATCTGAACCCCGAATTTGGAGAGTGATTTGGCGAACTCCACCACCCCAGCTTTATCCGTCACACTGATAATCGCCCTCTCAATCTTTTTCATCTCACGCCCTCCCAAGTCAATTTCTATTGGTTTATCCTCGAGAACAATCTATAATCCAAGCATCATTGTTTATCAAGACAAGAGTTGAAGGCCGGCTATGATCACTAGGGATAACTACGAGCTCGTATATGAGGAGCTTTTGAGGGAACTGGCAGATGTTGATCTGTCCAAAGTGTCTGCAGACCTGGGCGGACCGTACCACCGGGATCACCTGGAGATAAAATTCCTTGGCCAGTCGTACCGAATAAGTAATCAGGGGATATGGAAGGTTGATGGAAAAGAACCAAACGTCTCTGTCAGGATCATCTTGTGTCACTACGTTCTTCAAGCAGGTCAGGGGAAGCTTGTAGGGGAATGGCTCTCATATAGAGACTTCAAAGACTCTGCCTTTTTCATCTCCAATTTTCAGGTCAATGTGGAAGAACGCATCACCCAATACTTTGCCGGTCGAGCCAGCGACTTAGAGGAAGCGGCCCGGCAGCTGGATGGAGAACCTTATGAGGATTTCCAGACGGGCGATGTCTGTTATTACTTTCAAGCCCTACCAAAAGTTCCCCTCCTTCTCGTATTTTACGATAAGGACGAGGACTTTCCGGCAAGCTGCAAGGTCCTTTTTGACAAATCCGCCCCCACATGGCTGGACATGGAATGCCTGGCCGTGCTGGGCTGGATCCTGGCCGACCTCCTCATTAGAAATTTGCCGCAGACCCACACGGACTGACACAGACTTTTTGTTCGGCCAACCCGCCATCGCTCTCTCTCAGGCGAGTAGGGCGGGTTGGCCGAACAAGAAATTCAGTCTGCCTTCGGCAGAGTAAAATCTCTAAATTCTACAAATTCAAACAACTCACCCCTAAGTTAATTTTGACAGATGGCCATTTTAACGGTAGAAAACACTTTGTCCATAAAAAACAATGAATCCTCTATACACAGCATACACCATACTGACATCAGGCATTTTCATGTCCTGTTTCCCCTCCTTCTGGTTATATACGCGGCTGAGTGGCCGTTATAGAAAGGGTCTAAAGGAACGTCTTGGATTTGTTCCCCGTATGCGGGTTCAAGATCTTCCAGAATCGCCTCGTATCTGGCTGCACGCCGTATCTCTGGGAGAAGTGAAGGTGGCAGTTCCCATGGTGAGATCTCTCAAAAGGCTCATACCCGACTGTTCAGTCATCCTTTCCGCAGCCACTGACCATGGTATTAAGCTTGCCAGAGAAACTTTTGGACAAGATATGCCTATTGTGTATGCGCCGATAGATACGATCTTCTCTGTAAGGATGGCCCTTTCCAGGCTACGACCTGATGTTCTGGCTTTTTTGGAAACGGAGATTTGGCCAGCATGGATTGTTGAAGCCCGGCGATTGGGGATCAAGACCGCCTTAATCAATGGCAGAATCTCTGTGAGATCGATCGGGGGCTACCTGAAGTTAAAACCTTTCTTTCGTGAGATCTTAAGACATGTGGACGCCTTCAGTATGATTTTGAAAGAAGACGCTGACCGCATTGAAGCAATGGGGGCCGAGCCGCGAAAAATCATGGTCAATGGTAACGCCAAATACGATCTCCTTGCCGCTCAGACAAATCCTGTCATGGAGACAGAAATGCGACAAACCCTGAATCTTGACGCCTCTAATCCTGTCTTTGTTGCAGGCAGCACCCGCGAAGGTGAGGAGAGCATGGTCCTGGATGTCTATGAAAAAATCCTGAAGCAATTCCCCCATATGATCTTGGTCATAGCCCCCAGGCATATTGAAAGAACGGCTGAAATCGAATCCCTCCTTGAAAGACGTGGATTTGAATATCAACTCCGGAGCAAACTGAACGGCCATGGGACCCAGCGCACAAAGCCCGTAATCCTTATGAACACCTTTGGAGAACTTTTTAAGCTTTACAGTGTGGGGACCATCGTTTTTTGCGGGGCTAGCCTTGTTCCCCTCGGTGGGCAGAATCCCCTTGAAGCAGCGGTCTGGGGCAAAGTGGTCTTTTACGGCCCCTCCATGGAAGACTTCTTGGACGCGAAAGCATTGTTGGAGGAGGTGGGGGCGGGCATCCCTGTTTCAAGCCCTGAAATGTTGACGGAAAAGGCCCTATGGTTTCTCAACCATCCCGATGCCTTAAAGACTTCTGGAGAGCGGGCCCGCGAAGCTGTCTTGAGGAACCAAAACGCCGCAGAAAACCACGCGAGAGTTATTGCCGAACTAATATAGCGCCCGTTGTCTGTTGTCCGTGTTCCGGCGTTTCCACTTCCCACTGACAACAAACAACTGACCACTGACGCGAACAAAGGAGCGTATCCATGTCCATTGATAGGACGGCTATTGAACATACCTACAGGGGCCTCGCTTCAAAAGTGAAAGAGCAGGCTAAAACTTGCTGTGGAGTGGATCGTTCAGGCCAAGGAAAAAGGGGGCAAGGTGGTTGCTGTGGTGGGAAGCGGTCCTAATCTGCATGAAGGGGTGACCACGCTCATCGCGGAATTGATTCATAAGGGCATTGTAGATGGAGTCTTGACCAGTTCTGCGGTAATCAACCATGAGATGGGGGGAACTCTGGAAGAGGTGAAACGCATTGATGGTGTAGCCTCTGGATTTGAAAGAAACAAACTCCCCGTGGATGGCTTCTTTGAGGTCAGCATGATTTCTAAGGCTAGGCTGGAGGAATTTCAGCGCGAAATCCCGATCGATATACCCTTGTACCGCCGGCTGCGCAGAGCCCGAGGACCCACGATAATCAAAGTTGCCGGAAACGTTGCTTACCCCACGGGACTTCGAACAGAAAAGTTGGCGCGCGACATCCTTGCCCTGGCAAAGCGGTGTGGGGTCCCTTTTGAACAGATGGCCGGCTATGGTGCCGATCGTCTCACGATGATTGGGGCTGGTGCAGAGCGTAATATTCCTGTATTGGTGACAGTTCCTCAACTGGTAGGAGGCGGGGAGGTGGGTCTAGCCATCGGAGACTCCATACCCATTTCAGAGCGCTGCTTCCGAATCGCCACGCTCCTCGATAGCGCTGAAGTGATTGTGGAATCTGCCCTTGCCCTTTCTCAGGAGATCCATGATGGTCCCTTTGAAAGGTTTACAGGCCACGGGATATGGGCAGACTGGGAGGGGGGCTGGACCTATTCCCTTGCGGAGAAGAAGATCGTTCGTATTGACTTGGACCCCAATCTGGAAAAGGCATGGAATCAAGAACGTAAATCCGGGACGGTAAGCGACGCCGTCCATAAGGGACTTCCCAAGACCAAGCTGATGCGAATCCCTTTCAGGATGGAGATGTCGGGATTTGCAAGAATTCCTGGCAGTCTTCCTATCGTAGGAGACATTGGTGAAATCTGGCCGATACTCGCCACAAGAGTTGCGGATGCCCTTGATTTGCAGCTTGAATTTATGAGCTATAAGCAATCCGAACCGGCAGGACAAAAAGTCCGCGAATGGATCGCAAAAAATGTGCAGCCTGTAAACAGGGAAAAAGTTTTCGCCGCGGCCAGTGAATTGGCGTCATAGGGTCACTTCAAGGCGGCCTTGATTTCTGAGGCTATTTCTTTCAAGTTATTGGCCCAGTCCAATGCGAGCGGATTCGCAAGGACCACCTTTCCACCGATGGCTTTGGCGATTGCTTCAGCACTTTTTGTTGAGAATTCTGGTTGCACAAAAATCACCTTGATGCCACGTTCCCTGGCATGACGGATCAGACGCTTAAGGTCAGCGGGCTTTGGTTCTTTTCCCTCCATCTCCACAGCGATCTGTTCCAGACCATAGGTTCGGGCAAAATACCCCCAGGCAGGATGGAAGACCATAAACGCCATGCCCTCTCCTGTGCCGGCGAAAACCCCCCGAATGTGGGCGTCCAGAGCGTCCAATTCTGCGATGAATTTTCTATAGTTGGTTTCGTAGATGGTGCCGTTTCGGGGGTCAACTAACAGCAGGGCATCTAGAACGTTCCGCGCCTGTTTTTTGACCAGGGGCGGAGAAAGCCAGATGTGCGGATCCTTGATCCCTTGCTGCTCATCAGCGCGTCCCTGTCTTCCATTTTTGGGAATTTTCTGATTCTTTCCCCGGTGATAATGGGCTTTCATCGGCCTTTTTTCGATGCCTTTCTCCGTGTGCACAAGAAGCATCTTGGGGTTTGCAGCACTGATCTTTTTCAGCCAAACCCTTTCAAATGGGACCCCTATCGCGCAATAAATCTTGGCCTTGGAGAGGGCGACCATCTGATCGGGCTTTGGCTCGTAGGTTGCCGGACTGGTACCCGGTTTTACCATGATCGAGACCTGGATCAACTCTCCCCCGATCTTCTCCAAAAAGTACTTTTGGGGAACGATGCTCACGAATACAGGAACAGATTCAGCCCCATTTCCAAATCTGGGCCAAACTATTCCCAGAAAGGCGAAAGCCAATCCTATCTTCAAGCAGAGACCACGCATAAATCAAAGCCCTTTTTCACTCATCAATTCCCCATTCCCCCAATAAGTTGGGGAAAAAAGAATAGAATCTAGTGTGATGTCCCAAAAATAACTTTAAGAATACAGGAATTCTTCAAGTCATTGCGAGGAGTCCCGCGAGGCGCGGGACGACGAAGCAATCTCGAAGTGAAGGATGAGATTGCCGCGCTCCTCCCGCCTCCGCGGGAGTCGCTCGCAATGACGATTTTAACTATAGAAGCCCTTGTGTTAGTTTTGTTCGTTAGAGAATTCAGTAAACCCTATCTGACTTTCCCGAAAACTTAACAATGCCATATCAATTGTCAACACGCCATAAAATTGCTCTGCAGTTTTACATAACGCCTGCCCCCCGAGTGAACGGGACGGGGAGACTAAATTCGCTGATCCGCAAAGCAAAGCTGGGACCCGGTCATAAAATATATGCAATTCCTATAGCTTACGCAACTCAGAACACTTATATTTAGGGCCTTGCCATCCTATATTGCGAGGATTATACTGAACTTAGTTCGCTTCGCCCCGCCCGCCTCGCCTGAGCGCCCGTCCGCCTCGGCT
>JABAHP010000575.1_pt2 | contig 15787 bp, 11 predicted proteins | sample 7062081 | NCBI WGS metagenome assembly JABAHP01 (sample SAMN14534357, study PRJNA622989) | marine sediment metagenome | biome: marine biome [ENVO:00000428]; feature: marine pelagic biome [ENVO:01000023]; material: deep marine sediment [ENVO:00002113] | place: India: Gulf of Kutch | collected...
TCGGAGGCGTTTTTGTTCACCCCCAGAACTTCATAATAATCCCGCTTAGCCATAATTTCTTTCGTGGCTTGTCAGAAGCAACTTTGTAGCGCTTCAAGAAGTTTTATCTGATGGAACCCGGTATTGGCTCCTCGTCCTTATCTTTGTCTTTTAAGTCCGTTACCAATACGTTAGTGGTCAACATCAGGGCTGCTATTGAGGCGGCGGTTTCCAATGCGGTTCTGGCGACTTTTGCCGGGTCGATAATCCCGGCTTTGAACATATCAACGAATTTGCCGGTGTTGGCATTGTAACCGACATTCTTTTCTTTCTGCGTTTTTTCGAGCAGTTGAGCAACGACTACATCTCCCTGGCCACCGGAATTGTCTACAATCTGGGTTGTTGGCGCTTTAAGGGCGTTGCATACTATGTCAAAGCCGATTTTCTCATCGCCTTTGGCATTTGCTCTGGCCTTTTCCACCTTGTTGATGGCACGTAAGAACGTAACGCCGCCTCCAGCGATGACGCCTTCTTCTGTCGCCGCTCTTGTGGCGTGAAGCGCATCTTCCAGCAGATCTTTGCGTTCCTTCATCTCTGTTTCCGTCGCGGCGCCGGCATTTATGACGGCAACTCCGCCTGTGAGCTTTGCGAGCCGTTCCTGCAGCTTTTCACGGTCGTAGTCACTGGTTGTCTTTTCAATCTGATTGCGAATTTGGTCACATCGAGCAGTAATGTCTTTCTTCTTGCCGGCTCCTTCGATTATTGTGGTTGTATCCTTGCCGACGACGATTTTTTTGGCCCGGCCTAATTGTGAAAGCTCAATACTTTCGAGCTTGATACCCAAGTCTTCGGTAATTACCTGTCCTGCAGTAGAGATACCTAAGTCGGCTAACATTGCTTTTCTTCGGTCACCGAAGCCGGGAGCTTTAACAGCGCAGATTCTTAATACGCCCTGCAGGCGGTTGATGACCATCGCTGCCAGAGCTTCACCTTCAACATCTTCTGCAACAATCAATAGCGGCTTTGCAACCTGGGCAATTTTCTCGAGCAGGGGAACAATTTCGCGAACATTGGATATTTTCTTTTCATGCAGCAGGATGTAGGCATCTTCAAGTACGGCTTCGAGGGTATCGGCATTTGTCATAAAGTATGGGGATATATATCCCTTATCGAACTGCATACCTTCAACGAAGTTCAGCTCGTTTTCCATTCCCTTGCCTTCTTCGACCTCGATGACACCTTCCCTGCCGACCTTATCAATTGCGTCAGCTAAAATTTCACCGACCTGCGGGTCGTTGTTTGCGCTTATTGTTGCTACTTTTGCAATATCGCTGTGGCCTTTTACAGGTACGCTGACCGATTGGATGTATTTGGTGACAATCTCGGAGGCTTTGCTGATCCCTCGCTGGATGGCCATTGGATTTGCACCGGCGGTTACGTGCTTTAAGCCCTCGATGTAAATTGCTTCCGCCAGGACCGTTGAAGTGGTTGTTCCATCGCCGACAACATCGGAGGTTTTGCTGGCGACCTGATTGACCATCTTTGCGCCCATGTTTTTGAATGGTTCGGGCAGCTCGATTTCCTTACTGACCGTCACGCCGTCCTTTGTTACCTTCGGAGAGCCCCAGCTTTTTTGGAGGATGACGTTTTTGCCGGTCGGTCCGAGGGTCACTTTCACTGCTTCTGCCAGTTGTGAGAGGCCGCTTTTAAGCTCTGTTCGTGCTATATCATCAAACATCATTTGTTTTGCCATTTTATTACCCCTACAAATTCCTTCTATAAAATCTTAAAGGTGTTTTTTGTTTGCCTTCTTTAATTACCTTTCAATAATTCCGAGGATATCACTTTCTCTCAGAATCACATATTTTTCCCTGTCGATTTCGATTTCGCTTCCCATGTATTTACCGTAGATGACCTGGTCTTTTTTCTTTACAGACATTTTGCTGCGTTTGCCGTCATCGAGTATTTTGCCCGGCCCGGTGGCTATTATCGTTCCGATCTGTGGTTTTTCTTTTGCGGTGTCGGGCAGGATGATGCCTCCCGTGGTTTTCTCTTCCGCATCTAATTGTTTTATTACAACTCTATCGTCCAAAGGTCTAAGTTTCATAACTCACTCCTTTTCTACCTGGATTCCACTTTCTAACTACCTTTTACAATATACACAAATTTGTTTATTTATTAACCGGGACAAGAGTCACGGACTTTAGGTTCATAACTGCGCCGGCAGGCATTGTTTCTGGCTTAACCGAAAGAATATATGTGCCGGGCTTTTCGATTTTCAGTATTCCAACTTTTTCAGTAACGAAGTTGGTCCAGGAGCCGGTGTCTCTTACCTTGCCTGAAATCTTCTGTCCGGCTGCCGAAATGGTATATTCACTGCCACCTGAGCCTGCCGCACAGGCAAATGTAATTGCAGTATTGAAAGATCCTGTTTTATTTACTGTAAAGCGCCAGATGACATAATCGTCGGGATTTGTCCAGAAACCGATATTGTCCTTGCCGCCGCCCGATTCATACCTGGCGCTTGTTCCGCGAACAACGGCGAAACTAGCCTTAAGATCTATCGAGCCGTCTTTTGCCTGAGTAGTAACAATCGGTTCAGCCTCCATTAACAACATAACCACCGTATCGATCTTATCGGGTACTCTTCTTGGTACAGTGACGACAAGGTTGCCTTTCTCATCGCTGTCCAACAGAAGTTCAGCACGGTCCTTTCTCGCGAACAGATATGCATTTTGGACGTCGCTTCTGGATATTGGCACACTCAATTCGCCGTTTTTCGGCCAATCGAAAACGTGCAGGTACAGTTTGCCGGGCTTGGCCGTGCACCTGCCCCATGGAAGCTTCTCAAATGGGCTCGCTGTTGTGCCATAAATGCTTTCACCATTCTTCGCCATCCATTCACCCATAGCTGCGAGGCGTTCGACGCTGGCTTGGGGGATAAGGCCTTCAGAAGTAGGCCCGACGTTGAGCAGGAAGTTGCCGCCTTTGCTGGCAATATCAACAAGCTTGCGAATCAGGTCTTCAGTTGACTTCCAGTTATCATCGTATGACTTGAAGCCCCATGTATCGTTCATTGTCATGCAGGTTTCCCAGTCAACACCGGGCAATCCTGTAGGTGGTATTTCCTGTTCAGGTGTTCCAAAGTCACCGGCATACTCCTTGCCCTTAGTTATTCCCTGCATCCGCTCTTCGCGAGTTTTTCCCCGGCCCTTATCGACTCGGTTGTTTATAATTATGTTCGGCTGAAGGCTTCGAACGTAATTGTACAGGTCCTTGCCTTGAGGTTCGGTCCAGTCCTTTATCCATTCTCCGTCGAACCAAAGAACACCAAGCGGGCCGTAATTGTTTATTAGTTCCTTAAGCTGTGGCTTCATATAGGTTGTGACGTATCGACTAAAGTTAGGATTCGTGCGTTTTTCGTCATTATAATTCGGGTAGAAGGGGGCCTGTGCATCCGGGTGGTGCCAGTCCATTATGGAGTGGTAGAAGCACAGCCTGATACCGTGTTTTTTGCACGCCACTGACAGTTCCTTAAGTATGTCGCGTTTGAACGGCGAAGTATCCATAATGTCATATTTGGATACCTTTGAATCCCAAAGACAGAAACCATCGTGATGTTTGCTGGTGATGACAATGTACTTCATCCCGGCATTTTTCGCGATTTGCACCCACTGTTCGGCATTGAATTTGACGGGATTGAACTGTTTAGCAAACTTTTCATATTCTGCAACGGGAATATTCGCATTTTCCATGATCCATTCCCCGATGCCGGGTATTTGTTTGCTTTTATAAGTTCCTGCAGGTACAGAGTATACGCCCCAATGGATAAACATACCGAACCTTGCATCACGCCACCATTGCATCCGTTCATCTTGCTGCTCTTTAGTTTCAGATATAGCAGATTTTGCTGTTGCCTGAGCACAAAATGGAGCGAGAATAAGGCTCAACGCCATGAACACAATTGCCAGATTTATTTTGTACCGATGTACATGACTATAAGTCTGGGATAGTTTTGTTTTGTTGCTCATAGTTTATCCTCTTTTACTCGTCTTCCAGTGGTCAGGGCTTCAGACCGTATTACATCATGCCCATTCCACCTCCCATACCACCCATACCACCTCCCATACCGCCACCCATACCCGGGGCTCCCGGCGGAGGAGTCATTTCTTCTTCTTCTTTAGGTTTTTCGGAGACAAGGCAATCTGTGGTCAGAAGCAGGCCGGCTATACTTGCGGCGTTTTGAAGGGCGATTCGCGTTACTTTTGCAGGATCGATGACACCGGCTTTGAGCAGGTTTTCGTACTTATCTTTGTCGGCGTTATAGCCAAAGCCACCCTTGCCTTGTAAGACATTATTAACTACGAGATTGGGTGTTGCTCCGGCATTGTCGGCTATACAGTAGCAAGGCATCCTGAGAGCTTTAATCAGTATATCAGCGCCGGTTTGCTCGTCACCTTTGAGTTTTAACTTTTGTGCCGCATCAATACAGCGGATAAGGGCTACACCTCCACCGGGCACGATGCCTTCCTCAATGGCAGCTCTGGTGGCGTGCAGGGCGTCCTCGATTCGGGCTTTTCGTTCCTTCATTTCCGTTTCGCTTGCGGCACCGACATTGATTTGAGCCACACCGCCTGTGAGTTTGGCAAGCCTTTCCTGCAATTTCTCACGGTCGTAATCGCTGGTTGTGACTTCTATTTCGCTCTGGATTTGCTTGATTCTGCCGTTGATAGCATCCTGGCTGCCGGCACCCTCAACGATTATTGTATTATCGTTGTCGATGGTTACCTTTTTGGTCTGGCCGAGTTGCTTAATGCTGATATTTTCCATCTCGATTCCCAAATCCTTGAAAATGGGCTCGGCACCTGTCAGGATTGCTATGTCCTGCAGCATCGCTTTTCTACGGTCTCCGTAACCGGGTGCCTTTACGGCCGCACACTGCAGGATTCCTCTTAGCTTGTTGACTACCAGCGTTGCCAAAGCTTCGCTCTCGACATCTTCTGCAATGATAAGCAGAGGCCTTTTGGTTTTTGCAATCTTTTCGAGTAGCGGCACGAGTTTGGCTACATTGCTGATTTTTTCCTCGTGAATGAATATATATGGTTTTTCCAGCTCACAGACCATATTATCCGGGTCGGTTACAAAGTGCGGAGAGAGGTAACCGCGATCAAATTGCATCCCTTCCACAAAATCGACATATGTTTCGAAACTTTTGCCCTCTTCAACGGTAATTACCCCGTCTTTTCCGACCCGCTGGAAGGCCTGGGCCATAATCTTTCCGATTTCCATATCGTTGTTAGCTGATACCGAAGCGATATTAATTATGTCGTCGGTTTTGGTGATATCTATCGGCTTTGACAGGGAAACGAGCTTTTCTGTTACTACCTTGGTCGCCTTTTTCATCCCGCGGTTCAGGGCCATGGGGTCCGCTCCGGCGGCAAGGTTCCTGTAAGCCTCCTTGAACAATGCTTCGGTGAGGACGGTCGCCGTTGTTGTTCCATCACCGGCGATTTTTGAGGTTTTGCTGGCGGCTTCCTTTACCAGTTTTGCTCCAAGGTTTTCATTCTTGTCAATAAGGTCAATTTCTTCAGCCACCGTCACGCCGTCTTTGGTTACGGTCGGCCCGCCCCAGCTTTTATCGATAATAGCGTTTCGGCCTCTCGGGCCAAGCGTAGGTTTGACCGCTGATGCCAGCTTTTCTACCCCGGCCAACAGCCCGGCTCTTGCATCGCCTTCAAATGCCAATTCTTTTACTGCCATAGTTAATTGCCTCCTTATATCATGTTCAATAGGATTTGGTCGTTAAATTTACGCATAATTTAACCTAAATAGCAAAAAATATACCAGTTTTTATGCTCAGAGAGGGTTATTTTGGGACGAATCTTTGTAACTGTCTGTATTTACTGCAATTATGCGATTCAAAAATCCCCTATACAAGGAGATATGCGGCATTTTATGAAGGACAAAATGCAAATTTTGGCATAGAAAAACCGCTGACCACGCCAAGTTGACAGGTATCAGCAAGTCTAAAGGAAAAGTGGGAAAAGAATTGAGAAAAGTGGGTGCTTAAGGTATATGAATATTTTGAATTATTGTTAGCCCATATACTTTGCATCGATATGGCCGATTTTCGAATAAAAATGTAACCTGCTATCCCGGCGTGGTGTATAAGACAATGAAGCGGTTGGCCTGTTCAACAGCCACAAAGGTTGATGTCTAACCGCATGTTGTGTTCTTATGGAGATCTCAGCGTTAAGGAGTAATGCTTATGAAGACAAACGGGAAATCCACGCTTGGAATATTGGTTGTCGTAGTTGTGCTGCTTTTTGCCGCCTTGGCTGTGGGAATTGGTGTCAAGTTGTCTCAACCGCATCGGGCTGAGTCGGAACCAAAAGTCGAAAAGCAACAAATCAAGCCTGCAGAAACACGTCCGCAGGAGAAGGAGGAAATCAAGCAGTCGGAGATGACTCAGGAAGACAAAGAGTTCCTGCTGTGGCTGGACGAGGAGATTGCAAGATTAGAAGAGGAAGAGGCGACAGAGGCAATGGCGGCCGAGGAAGAACCGGAAGATATACCGGTGGCCGAGCCGGTAAAAGAAGAAGTCCAGGAAACAAAAAGTTTTGGCGGCTGGCGAGATGTCTGGGCAAACCTGAACCTGACAGAAGAAGAGCAGGCCAGACTGAGAGAAGGATTCAAGTTAGCGATACAGAGATGGCAGAATATATCGCCGGAGGAGAGGGAGGCGGAAACGGCCAGACTGAGGGAAATGGGAGAAAGGTGGGAGAGTATGTCCGAAGAGGAGAGGCGAGAGGCCAGCGAAAGAATGCGGGATCGTTTCGAAGAGTGGCGGCAGAGCGAGGAGGTAGAACTTCCCCGACTTAGTCTGGATTAAGACTTGTGGATTTTGTAGTGATTTGCAGATGTGTTGACGTTATTCGTTACGTTCGTCCGGTTGAAGTAAGTTGGCCAGTGGGGTAACCTATCAACGTTTGCTGCCATAACTATATGATGACAAGGAAAGTCTATATCGATGCTAATACAATTTTCAGTCGGAATGGTGTAAACTTCAAGAATTGTTAAACTATTCGAATCAGGAGGCTTACAATGAAAAAGGTTAACGTATGGATTTTTGTAATCGCATTGCTCGTACTGTGTGGGCAGACAACACAATCGATGGCTGAGGAGCAAACGATCAATATATGGATGGCTGCAGGGACAGGTAACCTTGAAGCGATCAAGGAGCACCTGTCCGCCGGTACAGATGTGGATGCAAAGGAGCCGACAGGAGGCAGCACACCTTTATTGATAGCGGCACTTGTCGGTCAAACCGATGCGGCCGAACTGCTGATAGAGAAGGGGGCGAATATCAACGCACGGAGCAACGATGGAGGGACGGCTCTGCATGCAGCGGCTTTCTTCTGCCGTACCAAGACCGTAAAGCTGCTCCTGAGCAAAGACGCAGACCTGAATGCGAAAAACGTCAGGGAGGAGACGCCGCTGGATACAGTAGCGGGTGAGTGGGGCCATGAGATGGAAGGGTTTTACAAATGGATAGGGGAGTTTCTGCAACTTCAACTGGATCTTGAAAGAATAAAGGCCACCAGGCCAAAAGTTGCCGCACTCCTCCGCAAACGCGGAGGCAAGACCGGCGAGCAGTTAAAGGCGGTAGCAGCTGAGGTGAAGAGTACTGGTTTGAGGGGATCTTATTTTGTTAACGGTGAAATTCACGTCAACACTTACGGCACACCGGAGGGCAAGCCATTGACAACCGGGCACCAGGACTTCAAACCGTCCTGGTCGAAGACCGGCAACATGCTCGTATTCTTTCGCCGATTGAAGAATGATCCCGTCGTGATTAATTGGAAAACCGCGATACATATTATCAATGTTGACGGCACGGGCTTACACGCGCTGACCGACGGCACACACACTGATTTCAATCAGACGTGGACGCGGGACGGAACCAACACTCCCATCTGGAACCGCAAGAACCCGGAGACAGGCAGTTTCTACGTTATGAAGAGCAAGGTGGGTGCTAAACCGGGTCAGGAGGTCGCCCTCACCGACAAGCGCTTTCATACCTGGGCATACACGTGCCTCAAGGACGGCCGAATTCTCGTACAGTCCGTACACCCGAAACAAGGTTTTGGCTATTTCCTGATTACGCCCAATGCCGACGGAAAACCTCGATACGAGCGCATCGAATGCGAGATGGCTAAGAAGGGAATACTGGATCGCGTCAGTATCTCACCAGGCGAAACGAAGGTTTGCTTCGAGTACCAGACGGGATTCAAATACAAAGACGCGGGACGCACGCTCTACATCGCCGACTTCGACGCGAATAAGCGTACCATTACAAACGCCAAGCCGTTCGCCAACGAGGAGGGGGCGAATCGCTGGTTTGCCTATCCTCGATGGACCAGGGACGAAACAGCGATTGTGTACCATGCCAGCCCTTCACTCTACCTCTATACGCTGAAGGACGGTTCCACTGTGAAAGTGTCGACAAAAGATGGCGCTGACTACCGGTATCCCCACTGCGAGGCGGCGCCGAAATAGAAGAACGATGACAGGAGAAAGAGAAAATGATGAACACAGAGATAAAAACACGTTGCTCGTTTTTCCGAACGAGCTTAAAGCGGGGCTTTGCGACTTTAGCGGTAGTTGTATTCTCAGTGGCATTGGTTGTCATCGAAGCATCGGGCAGGTATTTGGTGCGTACTGCCGCGGGCAAGCCGACGGAAGGTAATCTCGAGTCGTTTCTTGGTGAGCCGAAGCTTGATATTCAGCAGGTGCATAAAGGCGGCAGATTTCCTAATGCGCTCGTGGCCGTTGATGGTACGGTGCTGGCCCTCTGGGGTGGTGTCAAGGTGCGGCGAAGCGAAGACGGTGGACAGACATGGGGCCCCGAAATCATGGTTGGGAAAGGATTTATGAGCGGTGGCGCAATCGTTAACGAAACAAATGGCGATATTCTGACCTTTGTTGAGAAGAACCATCCACCGGCCCCTTTGACCGTTTATCGCAGCAAAGATCATGGCAAGACCTGGTCTCCAATGGAAGTTGTAATCAAGCCGGATACCAATGGCAATGTACCTTCCATGCACATGAATGAATCAGGTATTACATTACGGCATGGCAGGCATGTCGGGCGGATAATACGAGCGGCTCGCCACTACGCGGGCCGCAACGACCGCAGTAAATGGCCACAGCATTACACCACCGCTATCTACAGTGACGATGGTGGGAAGACCTGGAATACCAGCAAACCCTTCGCGGAAATGGGAACCGGTGAGGCGGCGATTGCCGAGTTGTCCGACGGCCGGCTCTACTACAATTCACGCAGCCATTGGAACAAAAACAAACCGCCGAAAAGACGGCGCTGCGCCTTCAGCGCCGACGGCGGGGAAACCTGGAGGGGCTGGCAAATCGTTGAGATTTTGCCAGACGGACCACAGGACACCACTTACGGCTGCATGGGAGGTTTGGTGCGTCTGCCGATTCAAGGTAAAGATATCCTGATCTTCAGTAACTGCGACAGCCCGAGTGGTCGCAGGCTCGGGACAGTGTGGGCCAGCTTCGACGGCGGAAAAACGTGGCCCTTGAAGCGGCGGGTCCACGAAGGCAGTTTTGCTTATTCATCGCTCACCGCGGGCCGGCCGGGAACGAAAAGTGAAGGCTGGATATATCTGCATTTCGAAAGCAGCGGGTCAAAAGTGGCAAGATTCAACCTCAGCTGGCTGCTGAAAGGCGAGAAGACAGGTGACGGAGAACTGCCGAACTGGTTACCCCATCAACAGTCAGATTCAGAAGCTATACCATTTGAGCTATTCGCGAGTTTCAAGCGGATCGAAAAAGGAAATCCTGTCTTTGAGGGCGAACTACCCGAGTGGGCCGCGGCCGCACATGCAATTGTCGTTGATGAAAAGATTCATTACCTCTGGGCCTTACGCGAGAAAAAGGGCCGAAGATGGCGGATGATGCACAGTTGGGCGCCCGTCAGCGATCCCTCGGCGGTCACACACGATTCCCGTAATCCTATCCTTTCTCCTTCTGTGGACGGCTTCGACAACGCCGCAACCGAATACCCTTTCCCATTTTGGAACCCTGTCGACCGTACCTATTATGCCTACTATCTTGGAAGAAAAAGGACAGTACCCAAGCAGACTGGGCTTCTGGTTAGAGAAGAGGATTTCGGGAAATGGAAACGCTTGCGCTCGGAGCCTGTGATCGCGGCTGAAGCCGAGTACGAGAAGGACGGCTCCTCTCATCCTTCCGTAGCCGTTGTTGGCAAGACAATCCACATCATCTATACTGGTGAGTCGAAACAGCCCCCTGTTATCTGTCACGCTACTGCTCCTGTCTCCGATCCGGCAAACGTAACTAAAGACCCGGCCAATCCTATCTTCAAAGGAACTGGAAAGACCTGGGACAGCCGCGGAGTGCGCGAGGCCGAGATATTTAAGGGGCCGCGATATTTCCACATCCTTTATGGCGGACACGATGGTAAAACCTGGCGGATAGGGCATGTCCGGACGCTCGACTTCCGCCGCTTCGAGGCAAATCCACACAATCCCGTCTTTGTTCCTTCTACAGAGGCCGGGGCCTGGGACTACGATGGTATTCTTACGCCCCAGGTCTTCGTAGCAGGTGATTTTTACTATCTGCTCTACGCCGGAAAGAAAGGCAACGAATGGCAGACCGGCCTGGCAAAGACTAAAAAACCTTAGAACCATTACTGACGTTAAATCTTCGAGTAGAGTGGGTGAGTGTGAAATGATAACATGCCGCGATTTCCTGCTGAGCTTTATAACAGGGATTTTCGCGACCATCAGTTTGTCAGACGGGCATACATAGTCGGGCGTTACGCTGATTGGCCCGGCGGAGGGATACATCTGAGAGGGCTGCAGCGGGGACGACGGCCGAACCTGGAGCGATCCGAAACCGACCATGTTGGTCCATCCCGATGCCCCGCCGATGATCTTTCATTTTGGTGACGATCATACGCTGACTGCGTTTATCCACAATAGATAAGATCCCGGACGACCGCATTTCGACAAATACGCCTCAAAATCAAATTTGGTGCTCGGTTTCCAGGGACGAAGGTCGCACCTGGAGTGAGCCTCATTTCGTGCTCGCCGGGATTATGCCGGGTTGACATATCCACAGTTGCTCTTATATCAAAATGTTAGCCGACGATTCCCGTATCCATATTCTCTTAGGTCAGGATGGTCGACAGTTGCTCTACTTGTATTTCGAAGAGTTCAACTTGCCGAGATTTCTGACGAAAGCCGATCTGGTCACTGTCATACAGAATCCCCTGGCTAAGTGATTGACCAGAGAACGTGTGTAGACCGCACGGAACCGGTTTTATGTTAATCCTGGCATTGACGCGGGTTTGCCGGATTGACGGCCTCCTGAAATTCGGGCGATGGTTCTTCAGAGGCTTCCGGGGTTTCGGTATGACCTTCCGGATCAGATTGTGAAGTATCATCTGTTTGTAATTCCGGAGGCCAGGGCTCTGAAGTATCAGATGGCTCGGATTCACTGCCGGGCCTGATTGCGTTGATAATTTTTTCAAGTAAGTTCAAAGACATTTTCAAACTCCTTAATCAATTTAGTTTTGATTTTTCCCTCCATGTGGTTATTTCGACGTTTAGATTATTTTCGGTGATTTTTGGTCAGGACTTTATTGAAATACCCTTTTATTCTCGGACTAATTGCCGGGTACATGTAGATGGATTTATGTACGCAGTAATCCGACCTGAATAACAAAAGAAGTGAAATACTGCTTGATTTATCGGGCTTTTTATGATAATAATACGGTATGGATTTTTTGGAATGGGGGTATCAATTCTATATAATAAGGATGGTGGAATGAAGTTTCGCAGGTTGTGGAGTATCAATGTTATTTTGACGGTTTCATATTTTTTGATCCTGTTTGCAGCCGTGCCTGTTTTGGCTGGGGGTCAACAGGAATCTTCGGATGTTCAATTTTATCTGGAGCCGACGGCTTTTGCCGGTCCTGACGAAGTGGTTGTTGTTAATGAGTGGGTCGAGTTTTTTGGTCAGGGTGTTTCTGCTGATGATGAGATTGTCGAGTATAGCTGGGATTTCGAATCCGATGGAGTACCGGATTTTGTTTCCGTGCAAACAGGGTATACGACACATCGATTCGGCAGGCCGGGTGATTATAAGTGCGTCCTTACGGTGAAGGATTCTTTCGGCCGGGTTGCACGGGACATTCGGCGCATAATCGTTGTGGTAGAGGAAGTAGATTTGGTAACCGCTCAACAGATGCTCAGTCCTGCTCAACCTGCTGAGAGTAATGCTCCCGATGGAGTAACACACCGGTATGCCATAGTGCTTAACGGTGGGAGCGAGAGCCGGTACTGGGTCGACGTGGAACTGGCATACGATATGCTTACAGATGGTTACGGTTTTTCGCCGAATGATATTTATCTTCTTAACTATAAAGGGACCGATCCGAGCGGAGGCAATCCTGACGGGATGATTGACTATTGGGCAAAGCATGAGAACGTGCAAACAGTCATTAATGAGATTGCATCAAGGGCAGATGAGGACGATGAGGTATTCATATGTATAACCGACCACGGGCGAGGCTATAGCGGGCCTTTGAGCGAGGGTGGAAAGTATTTAGGATATTTGGATGGCAGGGCTTCGGTTGACCCGGGTGACGAACCGGATTTTAATGAAAGTGATTTTAGGCTGCGTAGTATTTTTACCGGGGGCGACTACCGGTGTAACCACGGTATGAATGTTTGGAAGGTACGCAGGAAATACCTCTCGGGCAGAGGTTACAACTACTACCGAAATAAGTATGTCTCAACTCTGAAGAACGTATATATTGAAAGTGAAGGCGGTAAGGTTTCGGATAATGACATCTACATCGAGCGTTTGGTAGACTATGCCCTGGGAGATGCAAACCAGGATGGATATATTAATACCGCTATTGGTGAGCTGTTTGACTATGATGGCGACGGCAATCAGCCGTACGACCACGCTACGGGCGAATTCGATGAAGATGATTGGGGAACAATAAATAAGCTGGAGGACAACTACAACAGAGTGAATACACAGGTTCCTGTTGGTGGATACCCGTATAAAATCTTCGACGAAGGCTTACAAGGTAAGCTGTGTATTGATTTGGGATATACGAGCGGAGATCCTGAGGTTGACGGTCGTGACGAAGACAACGCCGGCCTTTTCGACTGGATGGACGTGAATCAGGACGGTGATACGCTGGACATAGTAAGCGTGGACGAGGCGATATGTTTGTACTCCGGGAATCTCTACGATGACGAACTGGCCGAGCTTTTGAATCAACTATCCGTTGCTAAGATTACCATTGTTGCGCTGCCTTGTTTCTCCGGGGGTATAGTCGAGGATGTCAGTTCATCCAATCGTATTATTTGTACAGCTACGATAGAAGATGCCGTTTCATGGGGGGACTTGTTCATTCGCGGCTTCGTTGCGGCGCTTCACGGCAAGAACGAATATGGCAATCCGGTAGATGCTGACACAAACGGGAACGGCTACATAAGTATGCTGGAGGCTTTCAACTATGCAGCCGGCAATGACTACTACGATGAAATCCCTCAATATGATGACAACGGTGACGGTCTTTCACATACAGATCCGATCCCTGCGGGAGGTGATGGACCCCTCGGCTGCAATACGTACCTTACCGATGTTCTTGTCGGCAATATGGACGGTGACAATGATGTGGCTTTCGGTGACTACCCTACATTGGCCGCTTACTGGATGGAAGTTGGATGCGGCGGATGCGTCGTCGCCGACTTTAACTGCGATACGAAAATAGACTACCTCGATTTACGAGAATTTATCGAAAACTGGCTGGCTGAAATTTTGTAGCCTTATTGCAAATTCTTGAGTTACGTTCGGAATTTATATTTTTCTTCCACTTCGGGCCTGCGCAGATAGTTGGGTTGTAATGTCACCGGGTCTGCAAATTGTCCGTTGCAGGCCATCTTCCAACCGAGCATGTGAACTTTTTCTGCCCGCGGGTTCCAGTATTTTTCATCCAGGAAGCAGACGCCTTCGGCTTTGAATTTATCTGCATAATAAACCAGGCCTTCACCAAGAAGCCATACCGGTTTGGTTTTGCCTGTAAATCGGCTAAGAAATTGTGACGCAGTCATTAAAGAATCCGAAAAAGTTTTTTTCCATGTTTCTTCGCTGGTGTATTGATAGGCGGCGATATAAAATTGGTTTCGTTTGGCATCGAGAATAACGGCGATTTTCTCAACCCGATTTTTTTCCTGTCCCATATAATCGTTAATATTGGAAGCTATTACATCAAAAGTGTCGACCTTTACGATTTTTACGGTGCTCGCCAGATGCATTATTTTTGCCATACTCACGGCAATTCTCAGCCCAGTGAAGCTGCCCGGTCCGACAGATATATAGAAATGCTCGATATCTTTGGGTTTTCGGTCAAAGCGGTTTAGTAGGTTGCAAATGGCAGGAAAAACCTCTGAACTGTGTCTCATTGGGCCGGAAAAGGCTGTTTCTGCAAGAAAACGTTGGCCAGTTGCTATTGCAACCGATCCCATCCTACCGGAAGTTTCTACGGCTAATATTAAGGGTTTTTTTGCCATAAATTTTTTGAATGGTTGTATTTTTGAGGTTTTTTTAGTGCTTTTTTATAGAAATCCTCGTTGTGCCAATAAAAAAGCATTTTTTTTGTTTGCTATTTTTCCTAACTTTCCTAATTATTCACATTAGTTTATTAAAATAAAGCCAATATATTATCGGCTAAATCCTAACAAATCAATTTTTCGCTTGCAAAAACACGTATTTCTTTATAAACTGGTGTTAATAGTCTAACCTCTCATAATTGGAGGCTGTATAACTTTTGTTGGTTATAATGTGATTTGAAAAGTCTTCCGTAGGAAGGTGTTATTATCTTTGGCAGGAGGTCTTTATGTTCAAAGAAAGATTTTTGTTTGGACCTTTCGGTGAAAAGTCCCCGTTAATCGTTTTGGCTTTGGTGTTGTTGATAATAACATCTTTGCCAAAGGTTGCTCCATGCGAGGAAGTCGGAGCTGAGGAACAAAAGAAAGTGGTCCGCCAGATGGCTCAGAAGTGGATTCAAGATGGGACTGAGAGTTATAATAGAGGTTTCTTCAAACTAGCGGAACGAGACTTCCTTCGGGCGAAAGAGTACGAAGGATATTTGGAAGATGCAGAGCGTAAGAAACTCAACGAGATGATAGAGCAAACACACTTAGTTTTGCTTGAGAGAAAACGGATATTAGAGCATATTCAAACGGCGGATCAATTAATTCAGCAAGGCGAACTAACAAAAGCCAAAGCTCATCTCGAAAAGGTTAAAGACGATAAGTTTTTGACGGAAGCAGAGCGAAAGCACCTCACAGAATTGCTTGGTAAATTAGAAACTCAGTCAACTGAGCCTGCTCCACCGGCCGGACAAACGAAGGCAATGGTCGACCTTTATACCCGCAGTGTGGAGCTTTACCGTGCGGGTCAGCTCGAAAAAGCCCTTGCTGGATTCATTAAAGTTTCTCAGAGCGGGGTATTCGTCGCATCGGAGGGACAAACAGCGGAAGACTATATTAGATTGATTGCTGCAAAAATGAGAGAAAAGGCAAGTGCTGAGAAGATGCCCGTGGCTCCTATTACAAATCAGGAGCAGAAGAAGCCTGAGGTTGTCCCAAAGCCGGTGACTGAGCCGGTATCGGATGCGGGACTGAGCTATATTCAGAAGGTTAATCTTAAAAGAAATATACGACGAGAATACACA
>JABAHP010001784.1_pt2 | contig 15779 bp, 8 predicted proteins | sample 7062081 | NCBI WGS metagenome assembly JABAHP01 (sample SAMN14534357, study PRJNA622989) | marine sediment metagenome | biome: marine biome [ENVO:00000428]; feature: marine pelagic biome [ENVO:01000023]; material: deep marine sediment [ENVO:00002113] | place: India: Gulf of Kutch | collected...
GTACCAGTTGAGTATATCAGTTGCGACGTGATGGGTCCTGCTGGTAGTCGGTATGACATTGAGAGCTTCTGTTACAAGGGTAACCACGTTCGGCTCAAAAAAAGCATTGGCATATATAGCCGCATAAAGTTGTGCAGCATGAGTGGGAAAACCAGTATTTGTGACACGGGCGAACCTGGCGGTAAGGTCGATGGCCGTTTGGGGCAGGCCGGGAGAGACTGCACCAAGTGTTTCGGTCGTTATCTGTGAATCAATCGAATACCAGTGCTGGTTGTAAGCGCGGGAACCGGTATCCGGGGGTAGGAAACCGTCGCCCATCAGGTACCATGCCTGCCTGTTTGCGATGTATATCCCGGAGCCGGTGATGTGTGTATTCCACTGGTCGGCTATCTGTTGCCAATTGCAATCGAAGCCGTCGGTTTCGAGTATGTGAATGGCAATGTACTCAATGTCAGTATCATCGTCGGCGTCCCAGACGGACTTGATGACCCAGGGAACGTTGGAATCGGGATTGGGATATGAACCTGAAAAACGGCCTTCAGTAGTTCTTCCCGCCATGTTTCCCATAAGCTGGCCGAGCCACATTCCCCGCATTTTATCGTTGAGGTCGTCGGTGAGAATTGTCTGTTCGGCGTTTGCCTGAAGACAGAGAGTGGCCGCTACCAACAGCGAGAGAAATAAGAATTCGGATTTTCTATGCTTCAGGTCCATTCTTCACCACCCTCCCCATATACGTATTATACCTTAATATCGACGCTAAACCAAGCTAATTCTACTTTCGTGGGCCTCAGTACAGTGTAAAAGTATGGTTTTTCAAGCTTTTCGGACTTATAGGACTTTGGTTTCTTACAGGTTTTCGGCCGCGAAAGCCGATGTTGACGGCGGGCAAATTTATTATTCGTGATTGATAATTGATTAATAATTGTTATTCTTTCCAGATACAGAATTTTTTAGGACAATTAATATATGAAAGCACTGGTTACGGGTGGAGCAGGATTTATCGGTTCGCATCTGGCGGAACAGCTGCTCAACGACGGTAATAAGGTGGTCGTTGTTGATAATCTCAGTACGGGCAGCTTGAGAAATATTGAAAATTTCCAAAACAAGGGCGATTTTGAATTTGTTGAGGGAGATATCTGCAATGCAAATCTTATTGACGGCCTTGTAGAACAAAGTGAAGCAGTCTTCCATCTTGCTGCTGCTGTTGGTGTCAAGCTGATAGCCGACAGCCCCGTCCACACGATAGAAACGAATATCAGTGGCACGGAAGTAGTGCTTGATGCCGTCAATAAATTCAAGAAAAGTGTCTTTATTGCTTCGAGCAGCGAAATCTATGGCAAAAATGAGTCGGCTCCGTTCCGGGAAGACGACGATATTGTGCTGGGTAATACGGGGGTTCGGCGATGGTCCTATGCGTGCAGCAAGGCGATAGATGAGTATCTCGCCTTAGCTTTTCATCAACAGTATGGGCTGCATGTAGTGATTGGCAGGTTTTTTAACACGATTGGGCCGAGGCAAACAGGGCAATACGGTATGGTTGTACCCCGGTTTGTCCAATGGGCTTTGAAGGGTGAGGGGCTCTCTATATATGGGACGGGTGAACAAAAGAGGTGTTTCTGTTATGTCGGGGACGTTTTGGATGCGGTTATCGGACTAATGGATTCCGAGGAGGCCGCGGGGGGAGTATATAACATCGGTTCCACTGAAGAGATAGCTATCGGGGGCCTTGCTGATAAAATTATTGAAATGACGGGCAGTAAAAGTAAAAAGGAATTCGTCCCTTACGAAGTCGCTTATGGAATGCCTATGGAGGACATGATGCGACGCGTGCCCAGCCTGGAACGAATCAAGAAGGCAATCGGCTGGGAGCCGAAAACAAACCTGACTAAAACGCTGGAAGTGATTATCGAAAGCGAAAAAGGAAAACTGTAAAATTGGCAAAAAGGATTTTGTAAATAAGAACAGATACTAATTAGTCTGAGTGAGATTATGAAAAAGGCACTGGTTACAGGAATTACAGGACAGGACGGCTCATATCTTGTCGAACAGCTTCTGAAGAAAGGTTATGAGGTGTGGGGCATCATACGCCGCAGCTCATCTTTTCATACAGGCAGGATCGACCATTTGTATAAGGATCCGCACGAGCAGCCCCGGCTTCGACTGGTTTACGGCGACTTGACGGACGGTGGCAACCTTTCCACGATTGTGAATGACATTGAGCCGGACGAGGTTTATAACTTAGGCGCCCAAAGTCACGTTCGGGTGAGCTTTGATACGCCTATTTATACGGTCAACGCGGACGGGCTCGGGACGCTTCGACTGCTCGAGGCGATTCGAAGGATGGAAAGACCGGCAAAGTTTTACCAGGCCTCCAGCAGCGAAATGTACGGCAAGGCAGTTGAAACTCCTCAAACAGAAGAGACGCCGTTTTATCCTCGAAGTCCATACGGCTGTGCGAAGGTTTACAGTTTCTGGCAGACAGTGAACTATCGAGAGGCGTACGGGCTATTTGCCTGTAACGGAATTCTGTTTAATCACGAATCGCCGAGGCGAGGCGAGACGTTTGTTACCCGGAAAATTACACGAGCAGCAACGCGAATCAAATTAGGCCTGCAGGACACCCTCTATCTGGGTAATCTGGATGCCAAGCGCGACTGGGGATTTGCAGGCGATTACGTTGAGACAATGTGGCTGATGCTTCAGCAGGACAAACCTGACGATTATGTCATAGCTACGGGCGAGACCCACTCTGTGCGTGAATTTCTGGATGAGGTTTTCGGGTATCTTGATTTGGACTGGCAGAAGTATGTGGAAATTGACCCGCGTTATCTTCGGCCGACGGAAGTTGACTGTTTGCTTGGTGACGCGAGCAAGGCAAAAAAGATTCTCAAGTGGGAGCCCAAGGTGACGTTCAAAAAGCTTGCACAAATGATGACGGACGCCGATATGGAAATCGCCAAGCGTGAAAAGATAATTAAAGACCATGAAGAGTGAGAAGAATGGGCGGTTTTTTTGAGGACAGAAGGATTGTAGTTACGGGCGGCGCCGGTTTTCTGGGCAGCTATGTTATAGATGGTCTGGAAAAACGCGGCTGTAAGAACATTCTCGTTCCCAGGATCGAAGACTACGACCTGGTTCAGATGGACAATATCATCCGGATGTATGCGGACATGAAGCCCGACATTGTGATTCATCTTGCGGCGGTTGTCGGTGGTATCGGGGCCAATCGTGAGCATCCGGGCGAGTTTTTTTATAAAAATTTGATGATGGGTGTCCAGCTTATCGAGCAGGGTCGTTTGCAAGCAATTGAAAAATTTGTTGCAATCGGCACTATATGCGCGTATCCGAAATTTACACCTGTGCCGTTTAAGGAAGAAAACCTTTGGAAGGGATATCCTGAGGAAACGAATGCCCCTTACGGGCTGGCTAAAAAGATGCTGTTAGTACAGTCGCAATCCTACAGGGCCGAATACGGTTTTAATTCGATATTCCTGCTTCCGGTAAATCTTTACGGCCCCGGTGATAATTTTGATCCTGCCAGCAGTCACGTGATACCGGCGTTGATAAAGAAATGCATCGATGCAATTGAAAGCGGCGCCGACCATATTGACTGCTGGGGAACAGGGAATGTTTCAAGGGAATTTATCTACGTCTCTGATGCAGCCGAGGGTATTCTTCTGGCGACCGAACATTACAACGGTGCCGAAGCGGTCAATATCGGCGCGGGATTTGAAATAATGATTAAGGACCTTGCTGAAAAGATTGTGATGCTAACGGGATTTGGGGGCGAGATTCGCTGGGATCCCTCGCAGCCTGACGGTCAGCCGAGACGATGCCTCGATACATCCAAAGCCAAACAACTTTTCGGCTTCGAGGCAAAGATGAAGTTCGAAGAGGGGCTCAAAGCCACAATTGAGTGGTATAAGCAAAATCGGTAAGAGTAAATCAGCAGGTAGAATTATTAAAAAATTATAGTCGGAGATGTTTTTATGCAGGTGCCTTTATTAGATTTAAAGACACAGTATGCGACCATAAAAGACGAGGTTTTGGCATATATTACGGAGTTGCTGGAATCTCAGCACTGCGTCGGTGGTCCGAAGGTGGACGAACTGGAAGAGAAAGTAGCGGCGATGAGCAGTTGCAAATTCGCTGTCGGCGTTTCCAGCGGTACGGACGCGATATTAAACTGCCTGATGAGCCTCGGTATCGGTGCCGGCGACGAGGTTATTACGACGCCGTTTACGTTTTTTGCCACGGTTGGCTGTATTGCCCGCGTCGGCGCCAAGGCGGTATTTGCGGATATCGAGCCGAGGACATTTAATATCAATCCCGAGCTTATTGAGGCCGTGGTTACGGAAAAGACCAAAGCGATTATGCCGGTCCATCTGTTCGGGCAAATGGCCGATATGGACCCGATTATGAAAATTGCGAACAAATATAATCTGGCTGTTATCGAGGATGCAGCCCAGTCGATTGCAAGTACATACAAGGGCAGAAAGGCAGGCAGTATCGGGACGACAGGGTGTTTTAGCTTTTTTCCGAGTAAGAATTTGGGCGGGATCGGCGACGGCGGTATGATTGTTACCAACGATGAGCAGCTATGCGAGCTAATGAAAACGATGAGAAACCACGGCGCCCATGACAAATATTATCATAAATTCGTCGGCGGCAACTTTCGGTTGGACCCGATTCAGGCGGTGGCACTTTTAGTGAAACTTCCGCATCTGGACAAGTGGTCGGAAGGGCGGCGTCGGAACGCGGCCTATTACGATAGTAAATTCTCGGGGACATTCGTTCAAACACCTTACGTCAGCCCTGATTGCGTGTCGGTATACAACCAGTATTGTATTCGCATTCCGAGGCGGGACGAGATTATGGTGCATTTGAAAGAGAAGAATATCGGTTGCGCGATATATTATCCTGTTCCGCTACATCTTCAGGAGTGTTTCAGGTATCTCGGATACAAGGAAGGAGATTTGCCGGAGTCGGAAAAGGCGGCGAAAGAGGTTTTGGCGCTGCCGGTATATCCTGAGCTTAGCGATGAGATGAAAGATTACGTGGTTGAGTCGGTTCTTGAGGTTGAAAAGGCCTAAACCGGGTATTTCATACCTGCTGTGATGAAACAGTTTCTGAAGTAGTTTTCCTTGTTATCTACAATAAAAAGGGCCGGGAGGTTGGTCATCCCGGCCCATCTGCATCATGTCTAATCGGCTGACGCTGTAGTTGTCAGGGAGTTGCAAGCCAGTAGTTGCCTAACCGTGCCAATGCACTAAACCGGGAAGCGCCGCATCTGCCGCAGGAGGCCACTGCTCCGCCTGTCGCAGGTGAGGCACTCTCGCCGGCGGAACTCGCCGCCCCTCCCCCCCACGGCCAGCCCTGATCTGGGTTAACATTACCGGTGATACAATCTGAGTACCAACAATCACCAACTACACAACCCTCGCAGCCTTGTGCGGAACAGGATTGAAGAGTCCAATTAAGGCCTGAAGCGGTGGGATGCGTGCCGCAAGCATAAACATGTGTCCAGTTTAAGCAATCAAAAAGCCAGTCGTCGCAATAAGAAATATGCGGGCCCCAGCGCCACTGGGATATTTCATACTCTTTGCCATAAAATTCATAGAGCGATCCTATCCGGTCCGCCGACATCCAGGGCTCCGAACCTCTTAGACTGACGAGATTATCGTACGTTTTTTTCCATTTTGAGTTGTCAATTGGATTTCTAAAATCTGCATATTCGCAGCAGTGCCATGGATGCATGCTCGTTCCATCGTACCCAAAACCCTCATTTTCCCGGCTGTGATAGCACCCGTGTGCCAGCTTGCCAACATAAGCTACAGGGCGATCTCTTACCCTGTCAAATCCTCCCCACTGCCTCGTGTACCAGTCGCCATGGAAGCCATAAGTTACCGCGTCGGCGCGGATCCTGTCTGGATCGGTGGTTACAATGATGTTCTCCCAGTCACCATGATGCTCGCCAGGATCAGTAAGAGGGTATGAGTTGCAGTACCTTTGAAAACCATAGAACCACCAGTATGCAATCCGCAGACGCCCCTTGTCACCGGTATCAACATCAGAATCTATATCGGATATCACCTTGTAGTACGTCGGGATTTCTCCATTTATGAGAGTCGAGAAGTCATTGTTCTGCATACCGCAGTTGCTTTCATCACGACCGACAATCCATATGACTCCCGGCTTACCACACGGACCATGCCAGGGTGTAGTCCACGTTATTGTCCCCGAAGTCGAGTCGGCATAAGGATTCATCATCGTCTGGAAATAGACCTGCGCCGACATTGGCAGGCCCTTATGGGCCTTGTCAAAATACAGGACAGGTGCGAACTTTTTAACAAAGGGCAAGGCTGTGGATTCGAGATACTCCTCCGGCGGGTACCCGAGGCTGTAGAGAAGCTGCTCAATCGGAAAGCCATCGGTCATCCCGCAGACCTGTGTCAATGCCTTATACGCACCGGCCGCACTATAACCTACGTCGTACAGGGCCTGGGCTACATTGTTGGGCGAATACGCACATGGCGCAGCACTTAGAACAGCGGCGGCACATACGGCATCAAGACCAAATTCGTCCTTGAGCCGGTTGGCATCACAGGTTATCGGTGTATCTATATAGTTCAGCCAGCTTCCCGCAACTACCTTCAAATCGTTATTATCGATCCGTCCGTCCGCCGGGATGCTGATGTCGCAGACAGGGTCCCAATTCTCGCTCTGTGGGCTTGCAAGCCACGCCCATGCCAAGACGGCATAATCGGCCATATTCACAAGACAGCTCGAATCGAAGTCGCCGCCGTAGCCGTGCCGGAATTCGTGAGCACCCATATCCACCGTAACTGTCCCATCACAGTCGCCGTCAACGAGTCTCGACAGGCTCGTAATATCTGTTGAATTCGGTCCTACAACGTCATTACTTCCGGCATCGATGCAGGGCGACCATGGCGTAAGTGACAGATCACCTCCGTCTATATTGCGCAGCAGGGGATTCTGGTTGATATTACCATCCCCGCTCCAGCCGCCCTCCACGGCGCTGTAGGTAACCAACGACATACTGCTGGTATCGACAATCTCATTGGGCTCATCGCCCCAGAGGATACAGTTGGTTAACGTAGGGTTGCTGGCAACATTGTAAATGCCGCCGCCGTTGTTGGCGTCGTTGCCGCTTAAGCTGCAGTTAGTCAGGTTTGGCTGGCTGTTTTCTTGATTCAGAATCGCGCCGCCGCCGTTGTTGGCGTCGTTGCCGCAGAAGGAACAGTTGATGAGTGCAGGGCTGGCGAACCGGTTGCACATCCCGCCGCCGTACCGGGCCGAATTACTGGTAAATATGCAGTCGGTCACAGTCGGTCTGCTGCCATAGCAGTACATTCCGCCGCCGCGGTCGTTGGGTTCTCCGGTTCCGTCGGCGTTGCCGCCGGTGACGGTAAAGCCCTCCAGGATGGTATTGGGGCCTTCTCCACTTATGCACTGCACGACGTGATAATTATCGTCGCCGTCGATGGTTGTAACTGTCGGCCCACCGCTGCTATACAGACGGATCGCCTTGCCGCCGAAGTTGATCGCCTCATAGTAGGTCCCCGGTCCCACCTCGATTTGGTCGTCGTTTGCATCGTCGATGGCCGCTTGGATGCTTAGGTATGAACGATTTAGTCTAAGGTTGTGGACTGGACCACCGTTAAATTCATAAGCCCCCATGTCAACCGTTGCCGTGCCATCCTCGTCGCCGTCCACCACGCGAGGGTTGCCTGCCAGATCATTGGGCTCAGTTACGACGCTGTTATCACCGGCATCCACGCATGGGGATGCATACGATGCCAGGCGCAAATCAACTCTGGTGGTGTTTACAAATAACGGGTCGGAGTCGATGCAGCCCGTGCCGAACCAGGGCTGCCCCGTTCCGCCCTGCCAGTCGCTATAGGTGACATTCGGGTTGCTGCCGTACTCGTTCGCGATCTCATCGGGCGTGTCGCCCCAGAGGATACAGTTGGTAACCGTCGGATTGCTATTATGGTGGTTGCCCATCCCGCCGATGTTTAAACTGCCCCTGTTGCCGCTGAACGTACAGTTGGTAACCGTGGGGCTGCTGCTGGTACTGTTGGACATCCCGCCTCCTGTATTACCAGCGTTGCCAAAGAATTGACAATTGACAACCGTCGGGCTGCTGTTATAGTAGTTGACCATCCCGCCGCCGTACTCTTTGGCCCAGTTGCGGCTAAAGTTGCAGTTGGTCACGGTCGGGCTGCTGTAATATTCGTTGTGCATACCCCCCCCGCTGCCACCAGTGGCTGCATTGTCGCTGAAATGGCACTCGCTCACATCCGGGCTGCTGTTATTGTTGTTCATCCCGCCGCCGTGTGTGCCTGCCATGTTTTGGTTGAAGGCACAGCCGTCCACATTGGGATCGCTGCCGTTCCTGTTATCCATGCCCCCGCCGGCAAATGCCGCGGAGTTGCCGGCGAAGTTACAATCGATTACCATGGGGCTGCTGTTGTCATTATACATCCCGCCGCCATCACCGGTGGCGCGGTTTGCGGTGAAATTGCAGGATTTCACAGTAGGGCTGCTGTTTCTGCAGTACATCCCGCCGCCATGTTTATAAGAACCCACAGTCGTGCCCGTTCCACCGGTGATAGTAAAGCCCTCGAGGATCGTGTCGGGCCCCTGACCGCCTGTGCAGGTTACTGCCGTTCCGATCCCGCCTGCGTCTATGATGGTAACATTCGGACCATGGGTGCTGTAAATCCTTATCGCAATCGCAGGGCCTGTGAAGTAGATGGGATCATATGTTCCCGGATCCACCTCGATTACGTCGCCATCGTTGGCATCGTCGATGGCCTCTTGGATTCTGCAATAGGTCACAACCCCAACCCTGGTGATGTTATGGACCTGCCCGATTGTCGAGTCTGTCTGGCGCTCGTAGGCACCCATGTCAACGATCGGTTTTGTTCCTGCGCCTGTGTCGACAATTCCCTTATCGTCCACAAAACGTGGATTACCCACAAGGTCGGTGGTGGGCAGGCCCGTTGCGCCGTTGTCACCGGCATCGACACACGGTGAGCACCCTCCCAGGCGCAGATCATTTCCATCCGCATTAATAAACAACGGATCGGCGTCGATATTGTGGTCATCAGGATTCCCCCAGCCGCCCTGAACGTTGCTGTACGTAACGATGGCGCCTCCAAATATCCCATCCGGCGTGTTGCCCCAGAGAATGCAGTTAATAAGCGTCGGTGTGCTGCTGGCGTAGTTATAAATCCCGCCGCCGGAAACACTGGCCGTGTTGCCGCCGAGCGTGCAGTTGGTTACCCTCGGGCCGCCATAGTAATTGCAAATCCCGCCGCCGTAAGCTGCCTCGTTGCCGCTGAACATGCAATTGGTCAAAGTGGGAAGGCAATAATAGTTTTCTATCCCACCGCCTTGATTGCCGGTCTTATTGCTGGTGAACGTGCAGTTGGTCACTGTCGCATCGCTCCTGTAATTGAACAGCCCGCCGCCCCAGTCTACGGCCGAGTTGCCCGTGAACGTGCAGTCATCAACCGTCGGGCTGCCGCCGCCGTTAGTGTTGTCGTTGAACATCCCGGCTCCGTTGGCCGCCGTGTTGCTGCGGAACGTGCATCTGCTCACCGCCGGACTGCCCTTCTCGCTGTACAGCCCGCCGGCACGATCACTGGCCCAGTTGTATTCGAAAATACAGTTGGTCACCATCGGGCTGCTGTTATTGTAGTTACTCATCCCCCCGCCTCTACTGGAGGCTTCATTTTCGCTGAAGTGGCAGTCGTTTACGTCCGGGCTGCTATTGTCGTTATTCATCCCCCCGCCGTTTGAGCCTGCCGTGTTTTGGCTGAAGGTACAACCGTCCACATTGGGATCGCTGCTGTTTCTGTTATCCATACCTCCGCCTGCATATTTCGAGGAATTGCCGGTGAAGTTGCAATTGATTACCTTGGGGCTGCTGTTATCGTTGTACATCCCGCCACCATCACCGATGCTGAGACCGCCCTGGTTGCCGGTGAACGTACAGTTGGTCACCGTCGGGCTGCTGTTATTGTGGTTATTCATACCCCCGCCGCTACCATCGGCATGATTGCCGCTGAAGTTGCAGTCGTCCACGTCCGGGCTGCTATTATCGTTGTACATCCCACCCCCGGGGCCATTGGTCTCGTTGTCGCTAAAGATGCAGTTGGTCACGATGGGACTGCTGGATATGTTGAACATACCGCCGACGCTCACAACCCCCACGTTGCCGCTGAACGTGCAGTTGGTAACGGTCGGATTGCTTCCATCTCCGTTGCTCATCCCGCCTCCTGTATTAGCAGAGTTACCCAGGAACTGACAATTGACAACCGTCGGGCTGCTGCCCGTATTGTTCATCCCGCCGCCGTACGCGCTGGCGGAGTTGCCGCTGAACGTGCAGTTGGTCACCGTCGGGCTGCTGCCATTGTAGTTGTTCATCCCGCCGCCGGAGACGGCATTGCCTCCAGTGATGGTAAAGCCCTCTAAGATTGTATTGACATCCTCGCCACTGTTGCAGGTCACGACCGATGAGTTCAGTCCACTGGCGTCGATAGTGGTCATTTCTGGCCCACTATTGCTGTAAAGCCGTACAGCCTTGCCATTGAAATTGATAGCCTCATTGTACGTCCCCGGCGCAACCTCGATTTCGTCGTCGATCAAATTTGCATCATTGATCGCTGCCTGGATACTGGTAAAGTCGGCGCTGCCGTTAGGATCTACGTAGATAGTCCGACCCGTCGCCGGCACCGCTAATGCCAGTAGAGGCATAAGCACAAAAACCGTCAGCCGGATACCAAGGTTCTTTCTACTGTTCATTATAAAGTCCTCCAATAAAGGGTGATTAATTCATTCGCGGCCAAAGGCCGGTTAACAACGCTTGATATACGCCGATAGGTTGGATTCGAAAGGCGGGATTCTCAAGGGGATTCTGCAGAAACTGGGCGAAATATGGCTCGGTAATCTCCGCTGACCCATACAAGCGTCTTTCGCAAACCACGTCCCCTGCATACATCGCAAAGCTCTCCTCTATATGCTTTTTTACTGTTGCTGCTGGACCATCAGTCGCTAAGGCGAAAAACATCCTTTTTGTGGGGGAAAAACCTCCGGGCGCAGAAAAAACATTCCAAATATCGGCTTTCCTTCCACAGTTGCCTCCTCAAGGATGAAAGCGTATTAGAAATGCCTTCAACCGCGAGATTAAGAAGCAGTCACCGTGACATTACCACGTTTCTAACTGCTTGTCAAGAAAAAATTCCCATTTTTGGGAAAATGCCTTGACCGTCATAATAAGGCCGCGAATACAGCCNNACGCAGCAGTTAATTTACAATGGTTTTATATGTGTGCCGGCAAAATCCGGCACATAGAGTTCGGGCCAACGAGAGCAGAGGATCTTTCAGGATATTGTTATTTTTTCTCCAACCTTTACGTTTAATTTATCGCCGGCATTTCCATTCTTCAAACTTATCTCCAGGGTATTGCACGAACCCTCAATCAGGAATAATTCTCCCTCATTTGCCGAGTCATAATCGGGACAGAAATTCATGACGAATTTGTTGTCGGCTATTTGTAGGGAATATTTATCCTCCTCCAGCTTAGGAAGATTTGTTACGACATTTCCGAACCTGTCGATTCTGACTATTATTCCTTCTCGTTGACTTTGGTAAAGCTCCAACTTCTCTATCTCTTTTATTTTCTCACCTACGTCATTGAAATTACCCATGTAGATATTTACAGCCGCTTTTGCGAAAACATCCCTTCCATGAAATGTACAGCTGGCATCCAGGGGGACGGGAATTTGCCTTATCTCAATTATTCTCTGATGTTTTAGGGTTTCCCAGAGCAGGCCATTATCGGGTGCGACAAAATAAAAGTCTTCGGTTTTGACGGCCAGTGCTTTTCTTTCGGTACCCACTCCCGGATCGACCACACAACAAAACACCACACCTTCCGGGAAGTATTTGTAATTATTTTTAAGGATCCATGAAGATTCGATGATGTTTTGGGGAGAGATGTCGTGGCATAAATCGACTATTTTTGCATCGGATGCGATTTTGTAAATCACGCCTTTCATCACACCTACATATTCGCTTTGTCCAAAATCTGTTAAGAGAACTATCATATCGGCTCCAATTTACACACTTTTGTTCAAGATAAGTGAGTAAAAACTCATATTTCTCTGTAAAAAACGCTCATATATTGCAACAAGATCCTGTTAATATAATACTATCACGGTCAATCCAAAAGACAAAATGATATTGACAAAACCGCGTGATTATGGTAATTGTACGAAACCAGTATCTTTTGCGTTAAATTGTTTATAGAAAAGAAGATATAGCTATTAATTCTTATGGTGTGCAGGGTCGAAAGGAGAACATATTATGCAAAAAAGTAAACGAGTAACACGTCGTCAGTTCCTTAAAAGCTCGGTTGGAACGGCAGCGGCATTCACGATAGTGCCGAGACGTGTCCTTGGAGGGCCGGGGAATACGCCGCCCAGTGAGACGTTCGGCGGGGCTCTGATTGGCTGCGGCGGCCGGGGTAATGGGACATTCAACGGACTTGGTCCTAATGTCGAAAAGTTGGCGATATGCGACGTAAAGTTTGTAAAACATGCGGATAACAAAAAGGTCTATACGGACTTTCGCCGCGTGTTGGAGCGCAAGGATATCGATGTAGTTGCCATCGCCACGCATCCTGGCTGGCATGCACTTATTTCCATCGCGGCGATGGAGGCCGGGAAGGACGTTCTGTGCGAAAAACCGATGACGAGATTTATTGCCGAAGGGCGAGCGGTTGCCGACGCAGAGAAACGGTATAACCGTATCTTCCAGATCGGCACATACGGACGGTTCGGAAGGAGCAGAAACCAAGGAGATATCCTTACCCACAAGATTATGAAAAGCGGCCTGCTCAAGGATTGTAAGGGAGTTCATATCAAACGAGGCGGATTGAAGGTTCGTGAATGGAGCGGGATGGTGAATGTAAAGCCCCAACCCATACCGGACACCCTCGACTGGGATATGTACTGCGGTCCGGCGCCACTGAGACCTTATCACCCACATCGTTTCGGCGGAACGCACCGCGGCTACTGGGATTACGAAGGGGGCGGCCTGGCTGATATGGGCCAGCACCACTTCGATCCCGTTCAGTGGACATTTGCCAAGGACGATACAAGCCCGGTGGAAATCGAATCATTCGCACCGCCGGCGCATCCAGAGGCGTGCGGTATGTGGGGCTGGGTGGAATTGAAATATGCCGACGGATTGACGTTTGTTATGGACAGTACCGAGTGGCCGGAAAATCAAAAGCCTTCTTACACCCGAAAAGAATCCAGAGGAGTCAGCCTAAGCGATTTGAGCGAGGAGGATCAAAAGAAGATTAAAGAAATGCCCGATCCCGAGCCGCTGGTTGGATTTGGCGATGCGATTCGCACTCGGAAACAAGCCGGCGGCCACGCTGCTGCGGCGCATCGGTGCGCAACGATTTTACATTTGGCCAACATCTCCATCCGGATGGGACGAAAGATCCAGTACGATCCGGTGAAGGAAGAAATCGTCGGAGACGAAGAGGCCAACCGTTTAGTCAATCAACCTATGCGTGCACCCTGGCATTTATAGAAATCTGCAAGCAGAATTCAACTGCAGAAAGGAAAATAACAATGAGTGAATCACCATCGGCCCTTGTCGGACTTGTCAATCGAATGCCCGATCCTGATCGGCGTGGTATGTACTGCACGGATATTGACAAAGAAAAGATTGAGGGCGCTATTAGAAAAATTTTAAGAGGCGGCCGTGAGAATATAATCGGCGTTATCGACATGCTGGTCGAACCGGGTAAGGGTGACGACGTAAAAGCCCATTATGCACTGCATTGCATGGCACTGCATGTCTGCAAGCTTAAAAACGACAGACCTCGGCGGAGGTTTTCGAGGACCTTAGCCTCCCAAATCGGCGGTGACCGGCCAAAAGAGGTGCAAAAGTACCTTATCCGACAGTTACAGGTGGCCGGCGGCAAAGAAGTAGTCGAAGCACTCGGGCGAGTTCTGGTGGACAAGGAACTGTGTGAGCCCGCAGCCCAGGCACTGGCCGCCATTGGGGAAGGGGCCGCTGAGCAGCTTAGGGAGGCCTTACCTATAGTTAGTGGTAAGTGTCGTCTGACTATCTTGCAGAATCTCGGCGTTGTCCGCGACACAAAGTCGGTCGGCGCGTTGAAGAAGGCAGTAGGGGACGAAGATGAGGCATTCCGTATCGCTGCAGTCTGGGCGCTGGCCAATATTGGAGACGTCAGTTCGGCAACCATGCTTCTGAGGGCCGCGGATCATGCTGACGGCTGGGAACGAATTCAGGCCACGAAGGCTTGTCTGCTACTGGCCGAGAAGCTTCGTTCGGCCGGGAAAAAGAGTGAGGCTGTAAGGATATACAAACACTTACGCGAGACACGGACGAAACCGGCTGAGCGCTACGTATCTGATGCGGCCAAGACAGGATTAGCCATAGACGACTGAAAACAGAAGCTATAACCTGATTGGTCATGTGTTTTTTGTCAATAAGACAGTCAACGCAATGTGGCTTTTCTACAACTGTTTTACTGTTGCTTGAGAGGCCCTATGCTCGTGTTTATCGGTCGTAAATTGAAGGGATTGACACACTTAAACCCCTCTCGGCTCCGATAACCGAATATATCATGCGTGTTCCCTGAGGTAGTATATTTCCTTCGATTACTATGGCACAACATTATTCTATATTAGAGATCTCCAAAGCCGTCCAACATGTTCTGAACTTAGATGAAGTTATGAGCGTATAGTTTTTACCTAAATAGGCTAATTCCTGGCTCTTTTTATCTCTTGTGAGGTGGTTCTAAAGAAAACGACCCTATTAGTTGATAATCTAGAGCATGTCCGGCAAGTTCGGTTGGCCCAAGATCACAAGTTGTCTTATGTTACTGCCAGTAAGATACTTATGGTTGCTGCTGAAATTAAAGCAGTTAGTGAGAATTCTCATACAGGAACGAAGATTAACGTGCGGCAGAAGCATGTCTTTACTAAAGCTATGTCCTTTATTTGCCGATACTTATGACAGGTAAGGAGAAAGAAGAAAAAACGGTTTCTACATGCCGAGACTGCTAAAATAGGGTTCCGGCAGTAAGTTAGATACCGATAGATACGCTAATTACTGGCGTATTGTGGTCGGTTTGTGTCCTTTTTTTGCTCATCCGACGGGGACGGAGTCTAAGCAGATTTGCAAATTTTAACAAATCAAACGAAGAAAAAGTTCGTCAAAGTGCATATTATCAAGATATACAGGATTGAAATGATGTCTTAGAGCAATTAGACTTCTTTTTTTTGGATTTAAACAAAGGAAATACAAGTATGGGTGAAAATGCTTTGAGTGTTGCAGTTGTAGGAGCCGGTTATTGGGGCAAAAACCTTATCCGTAATTTTGCCACGACTGCAAGAAGCAATTTGAAATATGTATGTGATCTTGATGAGAAGCGACTGGCCATCCAAAAAAAGAACTTCCCCTTTATTGAGACTACAAAAGATTTTCATAAGGCTTTAAGTGATAGAGAAGTCGAAGCAGTCGTGATTGCCACCGAAGTACCCACTCACTTTGGCATTGCACAACAGTCCCTCGAGGCCGGCAAGCACACTTATGTTGAAAAACCAATGACCTCAACAGCAGATGAGAGCAAGAAATTAGTTGACCTGGCGAAAGAAAAGCGGGTGAAATTGATGGTGGGTCATTTATTGGAATATCAT
>JABAHP010002915.1_pt2 | contig 15778 bp, 14 predicted proteins | sample 7062081 | NCBI WGS metagenome assembly JABAHP01 (sample SAMN14534357, study PRJNA622989) | marine sediment metagenome | biome: marine biome [ENVO:00000428]; feature: marine pelagic biome [ENVO:01000023]; material: deep marine sediment [ENVO:00002113] | place: India: Gulf of Kutch | collected...
TCTCGTCCCTTTCCCCTTCCCACAAACTGAACCCAGAGGGCACCGAACGGCACGCCGAGCCCGATCCCAAACGTGCGAGTCGAGACAGCACTTGCTTATCCAGATCGAGTCCTGCCGCCCGGGACGCGGCCAAAGACAGAGCTGCGAAAGCGGACGAGGACGATGCCAGGCCGGTCCCGACCGGAAAGTCACTGCGGCTGAGCACACGGGCCTTGGCTGTAGTTCCCGCCAGAGACCGTACTCGATCCAAGTGCGCGACGACCCGATCGAGTGCCTCCCCGCCTGCCGGATCGCCGTCAATCGTCACCATGTCAATACGCAAACCCGGCTGAAACTCGACCGTTGTTACAGTGGTCAAGGCCGCCAGGTTCATCGAGACAGATGGGTTTGCCGGCAGGTTGAGCGCGTCGTCGCTCTTGCCCCAATACTTGATGAAAGCAATGTTCGGGTTGGCGACTGCAGTTGCTTTGCTCATCGGGAGCGAACATCCTTCCAGTCAGTGTAGTTCATGATAGCACCTTTTGGCAGAACCGGCAAGTCAGCTTGATTACATTCCGCCGCCCGGCCGATCTAACTACCAGCGAATCGTCGTGCCTGTCAGACCACCGGTGAACTTGAGCAGTGACCTCCTGAGAGCACCTTCCGACTCGCCAGAGATGAGCTGTATCTCGAGACCTGGCATCTGACGCGCCAAAAAGATCATCTCCTCAACCTTGGCGAGCATCCCACCTGTTACATCTGTACCATGCGACTCGCCCAGACGCACCCTGATCGATGCCCAGTTCTCAGCCGAGATCTCGGGTATTCGCAGCGCGGCCGGCTCATTGAGTGGGTCAGCATCGAACACACCGTCGACGGTGCCAACCAGAATCAAGCGGTCTGGACGGAAGCTGCGGGCGAGGTGGGCAAAGATCTGTTCCGTGGAAATTATGGTCCCGCCCCAGCATTCATCAATCGCCACATCGCCGTACAAAACAGGCACCAGCCCATGCTCAAGCGCCTGTGTCACCGGCGCCAGCTCCATCGACTTCAGAACTCCACTCTCGCACTGTGCGGATGCTGATGGCTGTAGAGACCACACCGGTACGCCCGCGTTCTCGAGCGCATCGATCACGATCCGGTTCAGACGGGCGGCCACCGAGGCTACCTTGGCGAAACCCCGCCAGGCATCCGCGTCATGGACACCCTCACGGGTCCCGAAACGGCGTGCGACCATGTGCCCAAAAGAGCCACTTCCATGTCCCAGAACCAGCTTGAGGTCTGCCTGCTTGGCCAAGGCCGAGGCCACCTCTCCCGCCAGCCTGGCGATCAAGTCGGGCCGGGCCGTTTCGGCCCGGGTCTTGTCGGTGATCACCGAACCCCCGAGCTTGACAAAGACCAATTCACTCATTGACCCACAACCACAGAGTTGTCATCGACTTGCACCCAGTCTCCAGTCTTGATTCGGGTGATGTCCACAAGGTCCACCATCGGGATGCCAGCCATGATCGCCCCAACCGCCACGATCGCTTCGCTCTCGGCGTTGATGATTGCTGCCGGAGCTGTTCCTGACACGGCCATGCGATACAGCGTGTATGAACCGACTGTGCTGCCCTTGCCCGTTGGGAACACGAGCACGCGATCCGTGACGCACTCCCCCAGCAAGCTGTGCCCGGGTTCGACAACGCGGCCTGTCTCCGGATCAAGGCCACCCAAGAAGCCAATCGGCTCCGGCGAGACCAATGCTTCTCCCTCGGCCCTTCCCGCCTTGATAATCCGCCCTTGCAGGCGCACCTTGACCATGGTGGCTCTCCGCTCAGATCGCCCGGGCCGCCGGCCACTTGCCAGTGACGGCCGCATCCAGACACCGCTCCAAAGGCCCGAAGCGGACCTGGAGTCCGCTGTGAGAGGGGCTATAAAAGGCCATCTTGGCCGAGTTCGTTGCCATGCTTCGAAAACCAAGCTCCTCCACGGGCGCCACAACCATGCAGGTATCGGCCACTACGAGGCCTCCCGCCGCTTCAATGCGAGAAACCGCCCCCTCTGCCTCCGCAGCCTCTCGCGTGGCACGCGCTGTGGTGACCCAGAGCGTGGTCTTTAGACGCCGTCGATCCAGCCGTTCAGCTATCTCCCGCAATCCGGCCAGCGAGGCATGCGGACAGCCCAGGCTTACAAGATCGATGATCCCGCATGTCCCATCTAGCGCCTTACGGCCCGGCGATAGGTCATCGATGAGATACGTCTCCGCGCCAGGCCGCACAACCGCCCCGGCCCTGGCCTCTGGAGTGATGCCCTCGATGTGATACAGAGCCACTGCCCCGCTGGCAGCCATGGCGGCCCCCAACGTATTCAGCCCCAGATCCCCGGCCCGCCAGTCGTGAAAGCGTAGACATGGGACTCTATTCTCAGCCAATTGCCCAATCATGAAACCCAGCGCGCCCAGATCCGACTCGGTACCTATTGGACAGCGGACATCGACCACCATCGTCGCCTGCCGGTTCTCATCCAGATGAAAGCCATAGCACGCCGTGCGCCCTGAAATGGCTGCCGCCAGCGCACTGGGGCCACCCTCACGGTTTGTCCGCGCCCCGAGCACAGAGTTGGCATAGGTAACTGCCGAAGACTCGGCCCAGGCGATATGGTTTCCGCGCGCGGGAGCATGGCCTACTAGATAGGGCGTGCAGGTACAGGTCGGCGTGATGCCAAACCTGGTATACGCGGCAATCACTGCCTGCTGGCGCTGCGCAAACTCGTCGGAGAACCCCAGGTCGCGCCAGTTCACCAAATCCATGCCCGCCGGATTAAGCGTGGTCGGCACCTGCACTCGAGCACCCTGCGCTGCCCAGGTTTCCAGGAAGGCGAGCCCGGCATCCCCGAGGTTCTTGTAGCTCACACCCGACACTTGGACGCTGGAAACGGGGGTCAACCTGGCTGCGCCATAGATCCGCCCCAGAGCAACGACGATCTCCATCGCCTTTGCCACACCAGGGCCTGCCTCGCCTGCGAGCATCGCTTGCTCTTCTAAACTGAGGTGCAATGCCTGGGGTCCTTTGCTCATAGCAGATACTTGGACAGATCTGTGTCTCCGTAGCCGACTTTGCAGAACTCATCTCGTTCAGACCGGCTCAGCACCCGGCCCACCGCATCAGTCCACGGGATGGTGGCGTCCACGCCCATCTTGGCTGATCGAGCCTTTTCCCCAGGCGTGTGCGTTGCCGAGGGATCCAGGCTGCTGCTGGGCTGATCCGCAAAGATCATCAGGTCCCGATCCGCCTGAAAGCGAGTGGCGATAGCCCATTCCACAGCCGCCGCATCATGGGGATCCACATCTGTGTCCACGACCACTACGTGCTTGAGCGAACCGTGCCCGCGAAAGGCTGCCTCGATCGCCCGCTGACCGTCGCCATCCGCCCGCTTGGCAATCTGCACCACGGCGTGAAGCCAACTCATACCTCCTGGCGTGATACTTACGGCCCTACAGTCAGCAACCTCTGAAACGGCCTGAAAAATGGTCGGCTCACGGGGCAGGCCCATCAGCATCTTGTGCTCAAGCCCGCCAGGCAGCAAAGCGTGGTAAATTGGCGACCGGCGGTGGGTCAGGCAGTCTATCTCAATCACCGGTTGCTGGCGGACGATATCCCAGGTTTCGGTCAGATCGATGAACGGCCCTTCGCCGGCAAGCCGGGGAGTGAGCCGACCCTCCAGCACAGCCTCACACTCGGCCGGAACCTCCAGATCCACGCTCAAGCAGCGAGCCAGCGGGGTTGGGGCCAGTGCCTGAGCAATCGTGAGTTCATCCACGCCCTTGGGCGGGCTCATGGCCGCCGCCAAAAGCACATGGATGGGCGCTCCAAGGCAGATAGCCACCTCCAGATCTGAGCCGGCCTCGACCGCCTTGCGCCAAGCGGTGTCCGTTCCTCGCCCCTCAACAACGCGCGCGGTGAACTGACTAGGACCTGTCTGCATCAACCGGTGGTAGCTGAGATTCCTCCCGTAATCGGGATCGCGCACGACCAGAACACCCGCTGTGACGTAGGGACCACCATCGTGCTCCAAGTGCTTGAGGATCGGAATCCTGCCCAGGTCGGGCGAGTGCACTACTTGCTGCTGGCAAGGCGCATCGTCGATTATGGTTGGCTGCTGCGGATTGTCCAAGGCCTCCACGAGTCTTGGCACGATGCCAAAATTGTCCGTGCCTAGCGCCCATCCAAAGTGAGTCCGGTCAGCACAGACCCCAGAAACGACACGCCAGCCAGCCCGGCACGGATCCCCGAACAGGATTGGCCGGTCCTCCACCGCATGGATTATGCGAGCCATCTCGACGCTGGGTTCCACGGCTGGCTCAACCGTCAACAATCGCTCCTCGCCCTCGACCCATTTCAGAAACTCGCGTAGATTCATGCTGCGCTCCATCCCCCCTCCCGGGATAAACAAAAAGGACCACGCCACGGCAACCACGACGTGATCCTTAGCTGCGGGAGCTGCGGGATCAGGCTTCCTCCTCAGCCCCTTCCTCTTCCTCTTCCTCGGGTTCGACCCCCTCCTCCAACTCGACGAGCTCCTCTTCCTCCTCAATCTCAGCCACCCTGACCGGCACCACGCTAGCGACTACATCGCCCGGATCTGCTATGATAGTCACAGAGTCGGGTACGGGGAAGTCGCTGACCAGGATGTTGTCATCGAGCGTCTCCAGCACGGAGACGTCCACTTCAATGGAGCTGATCAGCTCAGTCGGAAGGCACTCCACTTCGACAGAGTTCATCCCATGGATCAGGACCCCTATGCCGGCCTTGACCGCAGGTGATTCGCCCACGAATTCAAGCCGCGGCATCGTCCTCACCGTCTCGGTGAGCCGCACTTCATAAAAGTCAACATGCATCGTGTGCCCTGTGAGAATATCACGCTGAATCTCACGGGCCAGCACTACACGGGGCTCAGACGCGTCATCTACAGAGAGATAGATGAGCGCCGTGGAGCCCGCCTCTTGCAGGACCTTGAACAGGTCACGTTCGTCAATCTGAACGGACAGGCTGTCCATGTCAGGACCATACACCACAGCCGGAATCAGGCTCTCAGCACGAAGGCTCTTCACCTTCTTGCCATAAACTGTCCGGGTTTCTGCTCTCAATTCAACTCGTTCCATGCTACGTCTCCCACCTTTGCAAAATAACAACAGCGCGGGATTTCCCCGCAAAGCGCCCTATTCTAATTCAGAAACGACCTTTCGTCAAAAATAGGCAAATGTCTGACCGGTTCCGCCCGTGGATCAGACAACCGCGCCTCCTCACCCCCCTGGCCCAGTCGCCTTAAGCTGAGCTTAATGCTTTCTTGAACCGCAGTTAAAGACCCAGGCATTCGGCATTGTTATACTATGATCAGTAGCCGGCCGAGACCCGCAGACATGCTCCTGAGTTGTTGGCACTCGGAAGTTGTCCTTTCCGTGGATTGGTGTCTGCTTGCTCAGGCACCCGTTTTGGAGTATAATTGCGGGCGGAAATCGCCCGGGTGCCGCGCCTTTCCACACCGGGGCGCTGTCAACTGGGCAACAGGGACGTGCGCAAGGGGGCATTGCCCCCGACTGTTTTTGTAGAACGAGAGTTGTGATAATGTCAATGAGTCGAACAACCAGAATCCTGCTCCTGGCCTCGATAGTCACACTCATGGTGCTGTGCGCTTTTCTGGCAGGTGTTGGCGCCACCTGGCTGTTGCTGCATGGCAGCACTGCCAGCGCCGATGAGGCTTCCGAGTTCGGTGTCTTCTGGCAGGCATGGCATCTAATCGAGGATAACTTTTTCGGGGATCTTCCCGACATGCAGCACGTCACCTGGGGCGCCATCCGGGGAGCGATAGACACGCTGGACGATCCCCACACCACCTTCCTAGAGCCCCAGCCCCGCCAGCGCGAGCGGGAGGACCTGAGCGGTCGCTTTGGCGGCATTGGCGCCTACGTCTCCCAGACCGAAGACGGTAGCATCGTCCTTGACCCAATGCCCGACCTTCCTGCCGAACAGGCCGGCATTCAAAAAGGCGACGTCGTCATACAGGTCGACGACACCCAGATCACGCCAGAGATGACGGTGGACAGTGTTGTGACCCTGGTGCGGGGCAAGGTAGGTTCAACAGTGCGACTCACCCTGCGCCGCGAAGGACACACCGAACCGATCGTCGTCGAGATCGAACGGCAGGAGATTCCCAGCCCTTCCGTGCACTGGCGGATGCTTGAAGAGGCAGAGGGCATCGGCTACGTGCGCATCATGCTGTTCAGCGGCCGGACAGACAAGGAATTGAAAGAAGCACTTGTCGAGTTGAGCAAACAGGGTGCGACCCACCTGATCGTCGACCTGAGAGGCAATGGCGGCGGCTTGTTTGACGCTGCCATAGATGTGTCCAGCAGGTTCCTGCCTGACGGCGTTGTTGTGTATCAGGTGGAGCATGACGGAAGCGAAGAAACCTACAGTGTCAGGGGTGGGTTCAAGTCTGACGATTGGCCCATCGCTCTTCTGGTGGATGGCGGAACAGCCAGTGCGTCCGAGATCGTGGCTGGCGCTCTGCAGGACAGCGGGCGCGCCGAATTGATCGGACAGAAGACCTATGGCAAGGGCTCTGTTCAACATGTGTTCGATTTGAGGGATGGGTCATCCGTACACATCACTGCCTCCAAATGGCTAACACCGAATCGCCGCCAGATCGATGGCCAGGGGCTGATGCCAGACCAAGAGGTTTTGATCAGCGAGGAGGATCGCGCCCAGGAGCGGGATCCACAACTCGAACATGCAATCGAGTACCTGCTCACAGGCCAATAGCTCTTAGAACAGATGGATGGAGTCTAGCAGATGTCGAATTCAACAGGTTGCAGGATACTTGCCACTGCCTTGATTGTGGCTATCATCATGGGTGGCCTGGGCTTTGTCACAGGCTATCTCGTATACGCGATTCAGGATGCCGGTACCGAGAATCCAGTGCCCACCGTGATCGTTGAGATTACCTCAACACCACAGGAGGCTGCCGAGCCGTCGTCGCCGGAATCGCCAACTGAGAACCCACCGGACCCGACCGCAGAGAGCGTGCCCCCCCCAACCATCGAGATCCCAGAGCAGACTGGAGGGAACTTTGATCTCTTCTGGGAGGCCTGGGACATAATCCAGCAGGACTTTTACGGTGAGCTGCCGGATGAGGAAGAAATGACTTACGGAGCAATCCGGGGCGCGACCGGGGCGCTCGACGATCCCTATACCGCCTTTATCGATCCCGCAGCCGCCGAGCACCGGCGCCAGACTGACGGCGGTTCCTATGAAGGCATCGGCGCCCTGGTGTCGATGGAGGAGGGCCGGCTAACCATTGTCGAGCCGTTCGAGGGCGGTCCTGCAGACACCGCCGGCGTGCGAGCCGATGACATCGTGCTCCAGGTAGATGAAACGCCTATCGAGAACATGAGCATCTACGAAGCCATTGCCCTGATCCTGGGGCCGGCAGGCACCGAGGTTCGGCTGACCATTTTGAGGGAAGGTGAAGAACCCCTCGAAGTGACGGTAATCCGCGACCGGATCGACATCCCGGTGATTGAGTACGAACTCCTGCCCGAGGGCATTGGCTACATCAGCATGTTTGATTTCAGCACCGAGGCCAGTGCCAAGCTGGCCGGCGCGATCGAGGAGCTGCAAGCACAGAATCCTGCAGGGTTGATCCTTGATTTGCGGGGCAACCCAGGCGGCTACCTGCACGAATCGGTGCTGACAGCAGGGCTGTTCCTGCCACAGGACAGTGTCGTGCTGATCGAGCGCACCAACGAAGAAGAAGTGATATTGCGGCCCGAAGACTATGGCGCACGAGATCCGATTGCCGCGGACATTCCCCTGGTCGTGCTGGTAAACGGGGGCTCTGCCAGCGCCTCGGAGATCGTAGCTGGAGCATTGCAGGACTACGGCAGAGCAGTACTTATTGGCGAGCAAACCTTTGGCAAGGGCTCGGTGCAATTGGTGCACCAGCTCAGCAATGGTGCCGAACTCCGCGTGACAAAGGCGCGCTGGTTCACGCCCAATGACAATGCCATCCATGGCGAGGGACTTGAACCCGATCTTGGTGGTGGAGCTTACCGCTGAGGACGCCGAGGCCGACCTGGATCCGCAACTGGCTCGCGCCATCGAGTTCCTCTTGACCGGGCAGTAACAGCATCCGATGCAGTATCAGCGGTTGTGCTCTGATCTGCTCCGTTGAATCTCACGGTGCCAGCCAGGGAGCGCGGCTACGCTCGCCCCGGCTATCGGCATCTTGGCAGGTAGGCAACCTTGGCTATCAAGATCATTGCCACCAATCGAAAAGCCCGGCACGAGTATCACTTTGATGACACGTATGAGGCTGGACTGGTGCTGATGGGCAGCGAGATCAAGTCTATCCGTGCTGGGCGCGTCAGCCTCCAGGAAGGCTTTGTCCTGTTCGAGGAAGGAGAAGCGTGGCTGGTCAACGTGCACATCGCCCAGTACGACGCTGCTAGCCGGCAGAATCACGAGCCCAAGCGAAAGCGCAAGCTCCTCCTCCATCGTCGCCAGATAGACCGCCTGCACGGCCGGACGCGCGAGAAGGGGTACACCGTCATTCCCACCAAGCTCTACCTCAAGGATGGGCGCGCCAAGGTCGAAATCGCACTGGCAAGAGGGAAGAGACAGTACGACAAACGCCAAGCCATCGCCAAGAGGGATTCGAAACGCCAGGTAGAACGAGCCATCAAGGAACGGTATCGATGAGCGCACAACCAGAAGGAACCAGCTCTGAGCGTTTCGTGGTCGATGGCACGCGCCTCTACTCCCTGCGGCAGATCAATGAACTGCCAACCCCAGAACGGGAAGAGATCTACCGCCATCTCCTTCCCAACAAGCTCCTTGAGGACTTTGGCATCAATACCCAGACACTGTCCGACGCACAGGGCAACCGGCTTGTGACCTTCTCTTGTCCACACGGCGCCAGTACCGTAGAGGTCGATGTTCGCAGCGAAGCAGGGTTTCCTGACCCTCTGCTTTATGTCGAATTAGGCGACACGCGCCTCAACCAGATTGAGGTGATACTCTTTGTCGTCAACGATCCCTCCAGCGAACGATTCGAGACCGATCGGGATTGGCGCGGCGAGCGGACGATGTTCGGCACTCTCCGGCGCAACATCCCGGAGGAGATCCGGGCCATGGAGGCGGGACTCGCGCCAGGCCAGGTGCGACAGGGCTTGCGCCTTAGCCGCACCCTGCTACCGATCTTTGAGAGTTTCGTCACACGGCTGGGCCACGACTACTACCTCATGGAGCCACTCACCTACCACACCGCCATACTCTTCGAGCGCCTGGGGTGCAACTATGTTCAAGGACTGCGCAAGATGCAGTGGCTACACGATGCATTCCAACCGGGTGGGCTTCTCCACGGGCAACTGCTGGATGGGGCTTCGCCCTTCCGCCAACCAGACGCCTGCCACACGATTCGGGGCAGAAGCTGGGCCATTCACGATGGTATCATGGGCGAGCCATGGCACGGCATCAAGATGTACAAGCGCGTCGGCAGGCACGCTGGCATTGACACGTTCCCTGGCGGCGGGTACTAGTACGAGGCTGGCTGGACACCCGGCTGCAGTCAAGGATCTGCTTTCTGATGGCAATGATGCGAAACATCCGCATGCTCAATACCGCTCTCCTGACCATCCCGCTGCTGTTCTCAGCGATATTGCTGGCTGGCTGTCAATCATCTCCGACGCCCGTAGCCATCGTCACCGCTCCTCCAAGTCCTACGTCATCTCCTACGCACACGCCAACGGCGCTTCCCTCACCCACTCCATCTCTCACACCCACCACCACGCCAGCCCCCACCTTCACGCCATCTCCTACACCCACGCCACTCCCAAAAGCGAGCCTGATCGCCTTTGAAACCTATCGCGACGGCAATGGCGAGATTTATCTGCTCGACACGAGTAGTGACCAGCTCATCAATCTCACGCGCCACCCAGCCGACGACCGCGCACCCGCCTGGAGCCCAGATGGCAGTTTCATTGCCTTCGAATCACGCCGTGATGGCAACTGGGAAGTGTATACCCTCAGCCTGGCCGATGGCTCTCTCGAGCGGCTGACCGAGGATCCTGCCTACGATGGTGCCCCTTCTTGGAGCCCTGATGGAGCGGAAATCGCCTTTGAGAGCTATCGTGACGGCAACCTCGAAATCTATGCCGTGCCATCCACCGGGGGGCAGCCGCGCCGTCTGACCGACGATCCGGCAGGCGACTATGGCCCGGCCTGGAGCCCACAAGGGGATACCATTGCCTTCACCTCCTGGCGCGATGGCAACAAGGAGATCTATTCCGTTCCAGCTTCCGGCGGGGAACCCCAGAATCTGACTCAGGATCCTGCAGACGACGACTCACCAGCCTGGACATCCGATGGCACGGCTATCGCCTTTGTATCCTGGCGGGACGTGGACAGGATCACGGGCAGTCGCAACGCAGAGATATACAAGCTCGCTCTGCTCGAGGGTACCGTTCAGCGACTGACCGACAATGCCTGGCCCGACCTCGATCCTGCCTGGGACACCGAAGGGCGACTGGTATGGAGTGCATACGAGCCTGGACCACCGTTTGAAACCTATGACCCCTTCCGCCCGGGAGATTATCATCTGCACCGGATGGGCGCGGAAAAACCACAGCGCCTAACGGACACCAACTGGGATGATCGCCACCCGGATCCCGCGCCTCCACGAGTGGACTCACTGGCGCATCTGGCACAAGTGCTCCCCCCGCGGCAGCCCTCGCCCACTCCCGTGGCACTCCCCGAACCTGGCACGCTTGCCCAGGTCACCGCCGTCCCCAGTATGCTGCTGAGCTTTGCCGACCAGCCAATACAGGTCAACGAGCTGGTCGCGCCGTCCCTGGTATCCTGGCAACAAGACGTGCTTCAGGCAAGTGGCTGGGATTTCCTAAACAGAACTCTGGGTTCGTGGCGCAACATCGACCAGGTGCGCAAGCGCGAGATGTATGCCTACGACTATGGGTTCCTGAGTTGGCACAAGGCCGGCCGCGCACTCGACCTTTCTTTGGACTACAAGGTTGACGGGATCAATCAGATGGTCCTGGCGCGCGAGGACCTAGGCGAGCAGGTCTACTGGCGAATGTACCTTCGCACCGAAAAACAGGATGGCAGCCAGGGCGAGCCCTTGAAAGAGAACCCATGGCTGCACTGGTGGCACATCGTCCCGGAGCACGATCGCGAGGCCTACGACGCAGGCGGAAAGCGGCTGCCGATACCCAGCGGCTACTATGCCGACGTCACCGACATCGCCAAGCGACACGGGTGGGAACGGATTGCCTGTTACGCGATCGAGGGTGACTATCACTGGAACACCGACAGCAATGCCACGGAATACTGGCACTACGAGCGGACGGACGGCATGATCTGGTGGGACGCCATGCAGCAGCTCTATACGCCTCAGCAGCTTGAAGAGAACGTCGGCTGGCGGGTCAGCCTGAACAAGGCCCAGACCAAGGAGATGATGCTCAGCAAAGGCCTTCCCACTGCATCGCCTTGAGCCAGAACTCATTCGCCCCGGAGGAGAAATGGACACAATTGGTCAGCACTATCTGCGGTTGGCCTTGCACCTGGATCGCCACTTTGAAGGCTTTGTGGACGCCTACTTTGGCCCGACAGAACTCAAAGCCGAAATCCAGGCCGGAGATCCACGATCCCTGGACGCACTGGCCGATGACGCGCGGCAGCTTCTGTATGCCATTGATGCCGACCTGTCTGATGCTTGGCGCAGGGATTTCCTCAAGAAGCAGGTCCAAGCCATGACTGCCGTCATCCGCAATCTATCCGGGGATCAGCTTGGCTTTGTCCAGGAAGTCGAGTTGTATTTTGACATCACCCCCTCAATGGTGGATGAAGCGACTTTTGAGGCTGCCCACGCTGAGCTTGACAAGTTGCTGCCCGGAGGTGGTTCGCTCATCGAACGCTCAGTGGCATGGCGAGAAAGGTTTGCCCTCGCACCCGACAAGGTCCTCCCAGTGTTTGAACTCGCCTTGCGCGAAACCCGCCGCCGCACGCAGGAGATGTTCGACCTGCCTCCAGGAGAAGACCTGACCCTCCAGTTGGTCAAGGACCAACCGTGGGGAGCCTACAATTGGTACCTTGGGAAGTACCAATCTCGCGTCGACCTCAACACAGACCTCCCGGTCAAAGCCGATTGGGCCGTGCCGCTCATCGCCCACGAGGCCTATCCAGGGCATCACACGGAGCATGCCATCAAGGAACAGATCCTATACAGGCGCCAGGGACGAGCAGAGCATGCCGTCCAGTTGTTGCTGGCACCCGAGTGCGTCATCTCCGAGGGAATCGCCGACAACGCCCAGAAGATCCTCTTTGACGATGCACAGCTCGGAGCCTTCTTACGGGAGCGACTCTATCCATTGGCAGGTCTCACGGAGCTGGATGTCGAGAAGCAGCTCCACCTGGAACATGCTAGAGAGGCGCTGGCTGGCGTGAGCGGAAACGCGGCACTCCTTCTCCATCGTGAGGGATGGACGCCTCAAAAAGCCCAAGCCTATCTCGAACGATACGGCCTGCGCACACCGAAAGAGGCATCCCAAAGCATGAAATTCCTCACCAACCCACTCTTCCGCTCGTATGTATTCAACTATGCAATGGGAAAAGCACTTCTGGCGCCGCTTTTCGAGGGGCCAGATGCCGTGGCCAACTTTGGACGTTTGCTGAGCGAACCCTTCACTCCATCGCAGGTTCGTCACTGGCTTTCCGAGAGAGGCCTTATGTAGAGCGTGGAAGATGCCTAGACCGGGGGATGGAGCCGGTAGCCGACCCCGCGTTCTGTCACAATTAGCCTTGGTTTGCGGGGATCTGCCTCAAGTTCCCGCCGCAAGTACGCGATGTGTACATCCAAGGCGCGCGTGCTGTCTCCATCATTGGTGTGCCACACCCGGCGAAACAACTCATCACGGGGAACGACCTGTCCAGACCGCTGCATGAGCAGCGACAGTATGTCACATGCCAGCGGGCGCAACTGGTGTACCAGGCCATGCATCTGAAGACGGCGCTGCTCGGTGTCCAGACACATGTTCTCCGCGCAGATGATGCTCGACGAGTGGTTGATCAGCGTTGTCTCAATCACCTCAACCAGCTGTGCCATCTCGTAGGGTCGGGCCAGGCAGGCATCAGCCAGTGCCGGCCCTGCTTGTCCCTTCCGGGCCAAGGCCACCAGGGGGGCATCAAATCCCTTCTTGAGGCGAGCGACGCTCCGAGTTCCGCCAGATGCTGGCAATTCCAGGAGCAGTAGCGAAGGGTGCAGATCGAGCCTGAGTGCCTGACTGCTGCTTGAAGCCCAACGGATGACGTATCGAGACGCGTCAAGAGCACTCCGCAAGTGCTTGATCAGAGATTGTGTTCGGGCAACGAGCAACAGGGTCTTTGGCTCCATCTCTCCTTGTACCTGGCAGCGTGGCAACTCTTCAGTGGTAGCGGGCAGGGTCATTATAGCGGCTGTTTTGGAGGCTGTCAATCCAGCAGATAGCACCGAAATGAGGACAGGCTTAACCACAACCCCTTGTAGATCCTGACAGGCCATCTACTACGAGTCGTATGCCCTTGGGTTACCCTGGAGGAGTACTGCCATCAAGTTGTCTTGATCACTGTTCCTGGTCAAAGTCCAGAATCGACTCGCGCTCGGCGTCGTGAGGAGGACAGGTCCCACCAGCCCGGAGAACCAGCAACAACAAAGCAGCGTGCGCCACGATACGATTTGCGCCACCAAGATCATTCAACATAGATCGGATTGCTAAAGATCCACCCCCGCTCACGCCCGGCATGCCGGCGATACGCTTCCACGCGGTAGACACCCGGCTCATGGCTCACGGAGACCAGATGACTACCCCTTGCTTGGGCAACGAGCTGCCCATCTCGGAGAAGACGCAGCCGGGCACGCTGCGGTACCGAAATCCGCAACTCGACCCTGTCCCTGAAGATCAGTGTTTCACCCATTGTCGCCTCCCGGTTGCCAGACCGCGCCCAGAAACTGAAACTGGCGATCTTGCCGGGCCGCTCGTAACCGAGAAAGCCACGCCCCGTCCTTAGGGCCTCATAGACCACAGCTTTGTCATGCTCCAGATCACCAGTCAACGGCTCCTCGGTGAGCAAATGGGTATTGATACTGCGAAATAAATAGCTATACGGCTGGACAGCACGAGAGAGAGGGCCTATCTGGTAGACAGTGCCGTGAGCGTCCGAGCCACCGAAGGCAGCGACGCGACCCTCCCTTAGCAACTCGTCCCACTTTTCCAGAGTCTCAGGATAAGGGCCTGTGACAGCCAAGTCTGGTGCATAGGCATAGAGCACCGCGTGAGCCTTGTTCTTCAGCACCGACTTGAACTCGGACATGTAGTTCCACAACTCGATGCCAGAGTATCCGTCCACATCCCAGTCCCGCCAGGAGATGTTGGGTTCGGGCAGGAACTCGGCCACATCCCGCTCGAACGGATGGGCAAGAAAAGCAAACCCTCCCTGGGAACCGACAGCGTCCATGAGGGCCTTGGGGTCAGCACCAAAAGCTGCCACATCCTCCTGGATGGCAAAACATAGGGCGTGGCTCGACTGGGGATAGCGCTCAGGATCATGGACCTCTTCGCCAACCAACACCAACGTATCGCCCACCCAGCCGTCGAAACCGGCACGATAGATGTTGTGGTCTGTGATCACGATAAAGTCCAGCCCGGCATCTGCTGCAATAGCACCAAGCTCTCTATGCCCCTTCGTCCCATCCGACAAGGGCGTGTGCATATGCAGATTGCCTCGCAAACCGTAGAAACGTCGACTGCCGATCTTGACCGTGTAGGGCATAGAGTCCCCTCCTTGGCATCTGCCGGGATTATAGCACAAGCCCCACCCCGAGACAACGGGGATACATCCTAAGGTGTCTCCCCAAAGCATTCCCAATCACAGCAAGCCGAGTCTGAACGCGGCTGAGCAGAGTGTCAGATTCCAGAACGCTAGTTGACTGATGGCCTGCCATGTGCTATACTGCACCGAGTGACTTCCCAATTCACAGCCTATCCAAGGAGGATACATTATGTCACCTACGCCCCGAGAAATGTTGGAAGCAATGCCTGGAGCCTTTCTGCCCGACAAAGCCGGTGATGCCGCAGCTCGGATCCAGCTAGATCTAACCGGAGACGAAGGCGGCGCATGGCTACTGGACATCGCCGGGGGCAGATGCACCGTGAGCGAAGAAAAGTCGTCTCAAGCCGACGTGACAGTCACAATGGACGCCAACGACTTTGTGGCCCTGTACACCAACAAACTCAATCCCGTACAGGCATTCATGAGTGGGCGCATCAAGATCGCAGGCAACGTCGGAATGGTAATGCAATTGCTGAACTGGTTCGAGCGATAGCGCTCTTTTGAGGAAACGCACTGAGAGCTAAGGGCGGCCCAACCCTTAGCTCTCAATCAAAAGGAGGAGAAGAATTTTTACAATTGGCATGGCCCACATGTGACCTTCCCAATCGCACCCGCCCCTGCGGGGCTATGGGCAAGGATGACGCTCGCCCGCCATGAACCATGCCAGTTGCTCGATCCTATGGTACCACAAACTACTGTCCGTTGCTGGACGCGAACTATACGCTTGCCCTACGCTGAAGATACCCTGTGTCGAGCGCTGACAAAGGGCGAAACCAAGGACCCACTCAGGCGCACTCGCCTTACTAGCCAGCAATTGGCCGTGAACAAAGAACTGTGATACAATCGTGATGGAAAGGAGTAGCTATGTCAGAATCAAT
>JABAHP010002299.1_pt1 | contig 15777 bp, 20 predicted proteins | sample 7062081 | NCBI WGS metagenome assembly JABAHP01 (sample SAMN14534357, study PRJNA622989) | marine sediment metagenome | biome: marine biome [ENVO:00000428]; feature: marine pelagic biome [ENVO:01000023]; material: deep marine sediment [ENVO:00002113] | place: India: Gulf of Kutch | collected...
CCCGAACATTTGAGATTAATTAATCTTAAAGAAACTTATACATTTATAACTCAAGTAGATGTAGACATTTATAATTTTACACCGAATACTATCGTTAGCATTGAACCTCCAGTTTATATAGGAGGAATGGAAATCCAACTTTATCAATCTAGAGAAGAATATTTTACAATTTATCCTGAAATTCAGAGAAGTCAAAATTTAGCAACTGGAAATGGAGGAGCAGGACCTTATGCAGGCACAATAACCGGTGTTCCGGTGAAAACAAATCGAGTTTTAATTTCCACTGTTGACGCAGCAGGAAATGCTCTTTCTGCCCAGGATAACGGAGCTGGCACATTTACAGGGAATGTCGTCGCAGGATCTACAATAAATTATACTACAGGAGCAATTGCAGCAGTTACATGGACATCTGTTATAGCAGCAGGAACTCCTATTTTAGTTCAATCTGTAAATTATCAAAGAGCTCGCCCACAAGGAGCTTTATTTTATGATGATACTATTCAATTATCTCCAGTGCCAGATCAAGCATATGAATTTGTAATGAATGCATATGTAACTCCTACATCATTAGTAAATGCCACTGATGAACCTGAACTTAGAGAATGGTGGCAATTATTAGCTCTAGGAGCAGCTTTAAAAATTTTCTCTGATAGATTGGATATGGAAAGTTATCAGAAAACAAAGATATTTTTTGATGAACAGATGCGACTTGTAGAAAGAAGAACCTTGAAACAACTAGCAGTTAATAGAACAGCAACGATATATGAACATCAACAAAGATATATAAATCCTTATAGGACTGGTAATTAATGTAAAATGAGTATAATATTATGATATGGAAAAGGATAGAAGTAGATTTGAAGAAAAATTTAAAAAACAAAAAAACGGTTGTTGGATATGGAAATCTTCAAAATCAAATTCTGGATATGGAAAATTTAATATTAGGGGAAAACACGTGATTGCACATAGATATTCTTATGAATTATATAAAGAAAAAATTCCACCAGGAATGCTTATATGTCATAAATGCGATAATAAATTATGCGTTAATCCAGATCATTTATGGATAGGAACTCAAAAAGAAAATATTAATGATGCAAAGAAGAAAGGAAGATTACCTAATTTAAAAGGAATAAGAAAACCATTATGTTGCGTTGGGGAAAATCATTATTTATCAAAGTTAAAAAATAAAGATATTTTTGAAATAAAACGATTATATAAATCAGGAGTTTCAGGATATAGATTACATAAAATGTACAATGTAACGAAAAAATGTATTAGCGATATATTGAAAAATAAAACATGGAAACACTTAAATGATTAAGAAGGAGTAATTTATGGTCTATAAGAATAACATACCTCAACCAGGTGATAGCCCGGCTACAGCCTCTCAAGCAGATTTATTGGAAAATATGGCTCAATTAGATTCTCAATTTGGAACAGCAGGAGATCATGTAGAATTTACAGCATCGTCTGATAACGGATTTCATAAACGAATAAGATTTAATGGAGTAATAGCAGATCCTAATTTGCCAGATCCACAAGCAAGTTTATATTTGAAAACAGTGGCAGGAGATAGTCAATTATATTTTGAAAATTTTGATGTTGGTGTAGGTAATGTAGTTAGACAAATGACTGGATTAGTAATAACAGATTTAGTTAATGCAGGAACTGCTGGAGGAACTTTATATAGAGTAGATCTTCCAATAGGAATTACAGTTTATATGGGTCAAACAAATGCATTTAGTGGAAATGCGACGGTTACATTTCCTGTAGCTTATACTACAATTTATTCAACTACAGTTACTGCTAATGATACTAATGTTCAAAGAACATCAGTTACTCAAGGAACTACGGGATTAACTATTTACACTGAGAATAGCGTGCAAGTCAATTGGATAGCAATAGGAACAATTTAAATGAGCAAATCATTTTTAATAGCTGATTTTGATGTAGGATTGGAAAAGGATAAAGAGCCATTTCTTTTGCCTGAAAAAGCATTTCCGGTATTAGAAGATGCTTATGTCTTTCGAGGAAGAGTTAGAAGAAGATTTGGCTTTAATCTCTTCGATGGAGGACAACTTAATTCTAGATTAAGGATGCAGATAGGAACTACTGGAGCATCTCCTTTTACAGCTTTTCCAGTTCCTGGAGCAGTTCCAATTCCATCTCCTGGAAGGCAAATATTTTCCATTGGAAATGTGATACTTACATCAAATCAAACCGGAGCTGGAATTCAACCTTTAATTTCAACAGATCCACTTTATAACGGAACTTTTGATAATACCCTTGGGAATGTTTTAATTAATCATCCAGTTATTGCAGCAACTCCTGTATATTATTATCCGGGTCTTCCGGTAATGGGTCTTCCTAAAAGAGAAACAGAAACAGTTAATTTTGAAAATACGGTAGCATTTGATACTCAATTTGCATATCAAAGAGTTGGAACTGGATGGGATATTTTAGGCCCTCTTCCACCGGCTATTAATTCAGCACTCTGGACAGGAACTAATTCAGATTTTCATTGGACTACAAATTATAGATCAGCAAATACAGTTACAAATAATTTTTATGTAGTTAACGGAATCGCAGCCGATAATATTAAATATATCGCCGCAGGTGGTGCAGCATGGACTAATTTAATCCCTCAATTAGATGGAGCAGCTACAAGATTTTGTAACACGGCTAAAATAATATTACCATTTAAAGATAGATTACTTCTATTAAATACAATAGAAACAGACGGAACTCATGAAAACAGAGCCCGATGGTCTCAAAATGGCGATCCAACTGTGGCAGCTACCTCTTGGTTAGATGATGTAGTAGGAAGAGGCGGATACGTTGACGCTCCTACATCTGAGGCTATCGTAAGTGCTCAATTCGTACAAAATAGATTAATTGTATTCTTTGAAAAATCCACATGGGAACTTGTATATATTGGAAATGAAGTACTTCCTTTTATATGGCAACGAATAAACACAGAACTTGGATGTGAATCAACATTTTCTCAGGTATCTTTTGATGAAGGAGTTGTAGGAATAGGAAATAGAGGAATTCATTTTGCAAATCCTAATGCAGTTAAAAGAATAGATGAAAAGATTCCAGATGTTATTGGAGAGATAAATAATCTTACAAATGGAGCTGAAAGAGTTTATGGAATAAGAGATTATGCTAGAGAATTAATAATATGGACATTTACACAATTTTCTGCAACTACAACATTTCCTAATAGAAATTTAATTTATAATTATAGAAATAATACCTTTGCTAATTTCAACAATTATTTCACATGCTTTGGATATTTTCAAAAAGGAGCAGGTTTAACATGGGCGACTCTTCCCTATGCCAATTGGGTAGAATGGACAGAACCGTGGAATGCAGGAATATCTCAAGCTAGATTTCCTCTCATCATATCTGGAAATCAGCAAGGATTTACCCATTTATTTGAATCTAATAATAACGATGCTTCATTAATGGTGACAGCAGTAAATGCAGGTACATTAACATTAACTGTGCCAGATCATAATTTATTAGATGGTCAATTCGTAAGACTTTCTAGTATGGGTGGCTTAACAATAACCGTAACTGCTACAGGCGCTCCTGTTTCTATATTTAAAATAGATAATGTAACGGCAAATACATTTACAATTGATCCTACTACTACAATTACAGGAACTTATACAGGAGGAGGATTAGTAGAAGTTCTTAATAATTTCGATATAAGAACTAAAAACTTTACATTCTTTGCTCGTGAGGGATATGACACACTTTTAAATGATCTTGAAGTTTTATTAGAAAAAACAAGCAGATGGCGAATGCACTTTAAATATCTTTCAAGATTTCAATACATCAGAAACAGTTACTCCACTTTGGGGCGATAGTTCTGTAAGAACAAGACCTGAAGATAATGATACTTATGCAGATAGTCAAAATAAGATTTGGCATCATGTTCCAAGGCAAGTAATTGCAGACAGTTTTCAATTTCAATTTACTTTAAGCGATGATCAGATGAGAGATGCTGATATTCAAGCAGCTGATTTTATCTTACATGCATTATTGATAGATGTGGAACCTACTGGAAGGATAAAGGGATAATATGAGTTTTGCGCCGGAATTTTCAAAAGGAAACTATATACCTGAGAATTATGTTATCCCTGACAATTTACTTCAATTGCAGGAATTTCTAAAGATAACATTAGAAGAACATTCTAGATTTATAAATAGAAAAGAAATGGCTCAATACGAAACAATCGAAACTCAAAATAATCAAACTTTTCCAGGAACTACTCCTCAAGCTAAAATACAGATTTTTAGAAAGATATTAATATTTGGAGCAATTGCAGCTGGCGCTACTTTAAATATAGCCCATGGTGTCACTGGAATTACAGATTTTACTCGAATCTATGGAACTTTTATAACAGCTGCTGATAATAGACCACTTCCGTATGTTGATGTTGTAAATGTAACTAATCAAGTATCAGTTAGAAGAGTAGGCGCTAATATCGTTATCATAAATGGAGCTACAGCTCCAAATATTACATCCGGAAGAGTTATACTCGAATTCATGAAGAACTAAGTATATTTAAACTTCACTACTATTTCCGCTTTCATCATCTATTACTTCATATTCTTCTTTCAATTTCGCTAATCTTTCATTTCTTTCGTTTACTTCATCTTGCCATGTTTGAGGATATATATTTCTCTTAAAAAAATTTCTAATAGTTTCGCAAAGGCATGGTTCTCTTAAATGACTAATTCTTCCTAAAATTCTTTTATTATCAGATTTTAATTTTAAAAAAGCAGCTGCAAGTGTTTCTATTTTTTTTCGATCTTCTAATCTTTGCGCTCGCAATTCTAAATTTTCTTGATGCACAGTAGAACTATGCTGAAATATCATTTCTCCTATAGGGGTTAAAGCAAGATTTACTGCTTGTTTTGGGCCGGTTGAATCCGGTGCTTGAATGCTCATATTTTTCTCCTTTTTTTAGTTAAAAATATTTATAATAAATTCTCTAATTTTTTCCCATATTATACATATTAATTCTATACAACAACATCTTCGTTGTACAACTGGTAATTCAGTTGTTATTTCATTTGTATCCATTTCATCCATTTCTTCTCTTATTCGAGTGGCAGTAGTAGCGTATGTTCTTAATATAGGCTCTAAATAAGTAGCATCGTGTGTAGTTAAATTGCTTATATCATGTATGCTTATAGGATCTCTATCCATATCTCATCTCTTAAAATACATATCTTCTTTTGTTTTCTGATAAAAGTCAAATGTTAATTGATCTTCATGAATAAAATAAAAATTACGCATTCTAATAATATTAATTATTCTTGTATGTATTATAGCATGGCATGAAGAACATAATACCTGCAAGTTTTTTGCATTATTGTTTCTTCTATTTTGATCAATATGATGCACTACAAGATTTGCAGCAGACATACATTTTTCACATCTGCGATATAATTTTCTATATTTTTTTGGACTCATATTTAACATGTTATGATAAGTGGGGTTATCATTACAAGTGGAAAAAATTATTCGTGCACATGGCGTCGCAAACTACGCGTACATTTTATAAAATAAAATAAGTATATTCTTTGTGCTCAAGTACTTACGATAAGTGTGGCAAGTTAGTGTACCATATGTGTTTTTTAACATTTCAATTTAATTGATGAAATGATATACTACAAAATCAAAGGAGAAAAAGATGGAAGGAATAAGTACATTCCAATTTATATCAATACTAATAGCTTTATTTAGCAGTATTACAACATTAGTAATATATTTTCATAGATCTGTATCTAAAAATTCTAAAGATATTGGAATAATAGAAGGAGCATTATTTAAAGAATTGAAGATAGAAATAAAAAAGAATAAGAAATAAAAGGAGAAAAAGATGAAATGGTTTCAAGTATTAACAATACTTTTAGGAGTATTTATGATGTTTTTATGGGGACAAAGAGAAACAAGAGCTGAATTGAGAGAATTTAGAAAAGAGATAAAAGATTTTCATGGAAGATTATGTGCTATTGAAGAAAGGAGAAATAAATGAGTGATTTACCATCAATGCCTGAGTTGCCAGGTGTAGAATATCAAGAAACTACTCCTCTTGTAGTTACAGAATGTCCTCAAACAACAATTTTAATAAAATATGATGATTCTACCGCTCGAAAAACAAATGATATCGGAAAAAAAGGGATTTTTACAACCGCGGCTGCTTTACTTGTAGGAGGATTTATAACAAGTTTAATTAGTACTCCAATTTGTATAGCATGCGACGAAGGAGAAATCGCATGCGGTATTAGTGCATTTGGAGATGTTTTTATTGTAGGATCAGTTATTTTAGGTATAATAGGATGTTGTAAGAGAAAATAAAATGGGTCGTTCAATAAAATATAAAAAATGGCTATTAGAACAATTAAAAGATCCTATTCTTGCAATTGAATATCTAAAAGTTTCTTTAGAAGAAGATATTATTCATGATAAAGATGATCAAAAATTATTTTGTACAGCTTTAAAATATGTTCTTGAAGCTCAAACAATAAAGGAAGCAGATGGATTTAAAAAAAAGAAAAAAGTCAATTAAAGACAAACTAATTAAAAGAGAAGGAGATGAAATAATGAATTCTCCTTTTGGTCAGGTAGCAGACACAGTTATTCACCTTCATACAGATGATGATGAATTTAAGGAAATGGTTCGCAAAGAAATCATTAAAGAAGTAGGGAGAGAAACAACAAATGAATTTTTTAATAAATTTAAAAAAGATCTAGAAACAGAAAAAGATCAAATAGTTGTAGAAATTTATATGGCCTCAATAATAGCTTTTATAAAAAGAATTTTGGAACATACTATAGTAAAAGAAGATCATAAGAGAATCTATAACAACATTATTAAATTTCTTAAGGGATTATCTGAAGGAAAAGAATATACCTATTAATAATTTAAATGTGTAAATGATGTGAAAAATGAGATGAGTCATTAGCTTTTTAGGAGAGAACACCCAACGGATTATTAATCATATAGGTGTGAAAAAATGAAAATATTTTTTTGGCATGAAATTTCTTTAAAATTAAAACCCGGTAAATATACAGAAAATCTAACTTTACCAAAAAAAGGATTTAATTTATTTGAGATGCCATTAAAATTTTTAAAAAATCCTATAAAATGGTTAAAAAATAAATTCACATTAAAACTTGAATTAAAGATAGATGATAAAATGTCAATTAATGAATCTTTAAAAATATTAGATGGAATAAAGGAGAAATAAATGAAAAAATTATTTTTTTTAATTTGCATGACAGCTTGTTGCGTTACTTTCGCACAATGGCATACTTGGGAAAAACCTCCCAAAAAAGATCAATTATATATGACTTTTCATATATGTCTTGATAAAAAAATAAAAAATAAACAAATATTGGTGGTAAGTAGATATGATGGAAAAAATTCTATTCGTCAATTTGAGGAAGATGGCTGGTGGGAAGTTTATCCATATGACATTTTAAAATGGTTTAATGAAAAAGTTAATGTTATTTATTTACCTAATGGAATTGATGATGATTTTATCAAGGTGGTAAAAAGCTTAGCTCAATATTGATTTTAAGGGGTCTAAAATCGATTAAAATGCAATAACCCTTAATCTGTGCCGGGTAAGTTCATAAAATCGAAATTTGACCCCTTTCTGTGCGAATACGGCGATTTCAGGGTTTTTAATTAATATATTTTACTTATAATTTTAAATTCTTTAAATATTATCTTTAATTTCTTGCAAAAATTTAAAAAAACATTTTTACTAAACATAAGACAAGGAAGGTGAAAGATGAGCGCATTATCGAAATTTTTCTTTGGCAGTCCAACTAAATTTGAACAACTGCCAACAGTGACACCGGAACAGAAATCTATATTAGATCAAGTCTTAGGTGGAATAGGTGGTCCGTTAGGATCAGGAATGCAAAATTTACAACAAATATTAAGTGGAAGACCGGAAGCATTTGAAGCTTTTCAAGCTCCGGCAAGAACTGCATTTATGCAACAAACAGTACCTGGAATCGCTGAAAGATTCACAGGAGCAGATGCGCAAGCTTCAAGCGCATTCGGACAGACATTAGGCGCAGCAGCCGCAGGATTAGAAGAGAATCTAGCCGCGCAACGTGCAGGTTTACAAGCTCAAGCATTAGGACAATTACAGCAATTACTAGGATTAGGAATGACTCCTCAGTTTACAACTCAAGGAATTCCTGGGCAGCCAGGAGCTTTACAAGGTTTAATGGGAGGAATAGGAACTGGAATAGGAGGTCTTGGAATGATGGGGCTCGGAAAAGGTTTTCAAAATCTTCTTAGCGGATTAGGTTTTTTCGGAGGGCCGCGTTCTTTTCAAACAGGACGAGGACAAGTTAGGACAAATATTTAATAGGAGGATAAAATGACTGTACCAACACAAACTGCATTAACAGTACCTCCAACAGGACTTGGAGCAGCACTTGGAGCTGGATTGCAACAAGGAGCACAATTAGGACTGCAAGGATTATTACAGAGTTATTTACAAGCACAAAAAGCACAACAAGGATTAACTGCGTATCAACAATTATCAACTAAACTTAGAGCTCAAGAACAATTACAAAAAACTGAACGAGGAATTACAAACACTCTTTTAAAATTAGCTGAAGAAGGCATTATTGATGAACAAGATGTAATTCCAATTTCAAGACAAAGTTCTGATTTAGTGAGAAGAGGAATAAATCCATCGATAGCCTTAGACCATGGCGTATCAAATTTTCAATTTCAAAAAGATGCTTTAGATGATTTAAAAATTGAAAAATATAACAAAAGAAAAGCAGAATCTTTAAAAGAAAATATTATTAAATCATTACAAGAAGAAAATATAACAAATTCAACATTAATAAATAGAAAATTAAAAGAGATGAAATGGCCTGTAAAAGAAAGGCAAGATATTGTAAAAGGATTAAGAGGATTTGGAAAAACAATAGAAATGGAAAAAATGCCTTCTCCTATTGGAAATAAAGGAAGAATAATAAAAGATACGAATACTGGTAAAAGATATAGAAGCGATGGAACAAAATGGACAGAGATTAAATAATGCCTTTTAAGTTTGAAGAAGAACCAATTCCTAAAAAAAAAAGATTTGAATTTGTTGAAGAACCATTAGAAGAAATTCCAAAAGAAGAGCCAACTGAAAAAGAAAGAGAGGAGTTTTTTAAAAGAATGGGTATTCGCCCTGAAGTAACTCCTTTGCAACAAGTAACTGAATATTTAACAGGTAAATCTCCTGGACAAATAGCCTATGAAAGTGCAGTCCGGAAAAAACCTCAAGAGAGAATATTAGCTCCATTAAGAGGATTTTTAAATTACTTCGAAAATATTGGAGTACAAGCACCAAAATTGGATATCAAAGGAGCATTAGAAGGCAAACCTTTAATTCCTCCAACTGCTAGTGAGAAATGGAGAGTGCAAGCTGAAGAAGGTTTATTTCCAGAAGAAATAGAAGCTTTGAGAAAATCAGAAGTAGAAGGAATGATAGGAATTGATCTTTTGATGGGAGGTCTTGGAAGACAACCTTTAGAGCCTGTAAAAGAAACTATAAAAAAACAACCATTAAATCCTATTCAAAGGAAAATAGCTAAATTAGATAATATTATTAAAAGAGGAGCAACTGAAGGTGAAAGAGCGGCAGCTCAAGCTGCAAAAGATCGCTTAACAGGAAAATATGATGTTGGAAAAGGAATTGAAAAAATAGCTAAAAAAGAAGGAATTAGTATTTCAGATGCATTTAAAAGAATATGGGATGCAACTAAAAAATGGGGAAAGAAAAAATTCGGAAGAGATCTTACTCCACAAAATATGCAATTAGAGGAAACTGAAAAATTTTTAGAATATACACAAAGAGCTGAGGAAAAAGGATTAAGTAAAATTGAATTAAAACCTATAACACCTCGATTTGAATTGGAAGTTCCTAAAGTTGAAAAACCTCCAATAGAACCTGCAATCCCTCCTAAAGAACCATCAAAAGAAGAACCTGCTCTTCCTTCAAAAATGGATGAAGCAACTAATAAATATTTCTCTAAAATGGCAGCAAAATTTGATGTAGAATCTCCATTTAAAAAAGTAGGAGCTCCTGAGACTGGATTTGCTGTTAAAAATTATTACGATAGAATTAATTTCCATATAGAAAAAGGAAAAGAAGTTGTTAAAAAAATAAAAAAATTAGATCTTTCTCCTGAAGAAATTAGTGAGGCAATACTAGCTGCTGAAAGAGCGGAAATTCCTAAAAATTCTAAAATAGCAAAAGCAAGAGATCTAATACGAAAGTATATGGATACTTCTCTTGCAGATCTTAAAAAAGAAGGAGTTCTTAAAAAAGGATTTTATGAAAATATAGTAAGTGGATTAGAAGCCCAGATAGAAGCTAATAAAGAATTAATGAAAGGATTATCGACTAGAAAAAAAAGAAAATTATTTCTAGAAAATAGAGAACTTCAAAAACAAATAAATGAGATGAAAGGACTAAGATTTGTCTCCATCCCTGTAAGGGAACTTTTTGAAGCTTATGCAATAGGAAATCCTGATGTTACAAAAAGAGTGGTAAAATATCTTACTAAAAAAAGAAGAAAAACATTAACTATACAAGATCTAATAGATAGCGGGGCGATTGCTAAAAAAGATTTAACTCTTGAAAAAATAATAGGCAGTTATTCAAAGAAACTCGGAAGAGATATGGCATTAGCTAAAATTATAAATGCAGGAAGAAGAGAAGGATTAGTATCAACTACTGATGAACTAGGAATGGTCAAGATTCCAGGATATATTGCTCCAGAACTTGCAAAATATTATGTAAGCCCAGCATTTGCAGATTTTATTCAAGGATATACAAATCCTAAATCTTTTAGTAATTGGGAAAAATTCTGCAATAGATTAAAAGGATGGTCTTTTTACAATCCAGGAATATTAGGATTTAATAATTTATGGCAACAATTATTTGCAGTTTTAGGTCAGCCACAACATTTACTTAAATTAGGACAGGCATGGAAACAAGCAGTAATAGATGTAGCTAAGAAAACTCCTAATTATTGGGAAGCATTTGAAAATGGTATAAGATCAAGTCCTATGGTATTCTTTGAAAAAAGTATAAAAGATGTAACTAAATCTCTTAAAAAAGACGGTCCGAATCCATTACTTACTATGATCAATGCAATTTTAAAATATCCTAAAGCTATCCATGAAAAATTATATGATTCTATGCAAACAGTTGCCTGGGTTGGATTTGATATGATTCCAAGAATGGCTACATATAATTGGCTTAGATCACTAGGATTAAATGCTAGAGATGCAGCTCAAATGGCTGCAAGAATTCATGGAGATTATGCAAGTGTTCCTGCTGAGTTAAGACGTAAATTAAATAAATTTTTATATGTGCCTACTTTTCCAATAGTTATGACTAAAAATACTATTCAAATGTTGAAGAGTTCTGGAAAGGTTGCAAAAATATCTTATGAAAGAGCGAAAGGAGAAAAGAAAGAAAAAATAGATCCTAAAACTAAAGCAGAAGCATCTCAATTAATTGGCGCAACTATTATTTTAGGAGCAGCTCATTTAACAATGAAAGCTTTAGGTTTTGATACTGTATTTCCTCTATGGCATTATAAAAGAGATTATAGAGATAGAGAAGGAAAATTAAAAACTCAACATTTTTATTTATCTTTTCCTATAACTACACTATGGAAACAAATAGGAAGAATATATGAAGTTTTTGGAGAACGCGGTGTAGAAAATAGAATATGGAGATTAGTGAAGAGATTAAAATTAAATCTTTCAATTCCTATTCAAATTGCATGGGAAATAGCAGAAAATTCAACTCGGTCGTGGAAAAATGTATATGATCCAAGAGCTCCTGCATATGAACAAGCAATGGATACTCTTGCATTTATTGCAAAAAGAGCTCTTCCTCTTTTAGGACTTCCCTTAGGTGAAAGATTTACTGATCCAGTACAAAAAGAGGAAATGATAAAAGAATTTGGATGGTTAATAAATATGGTTCCTTCAATGTTTACATTCAAGACTGATACTGATAGAAGAAGAGCAAAAATAAAAGCAAACCGTTTAAAAAGAAAAATGCAATGGTTAAAAAAGAAAAAGAAATTAACTCCTAAAGAATTAGAAAATTATAAGAGAGAAATTAAAAAATTAAAAGAAATAAAATAAATTATTTCTTCCTTGTAATTTTATCAATATCACTCCAAATAACTCCTTCTATTCGAGCTATTCTTTCTCCATTTTGTTTAACATTTTTTTCTACTTCTAAAAGTGAATCTCTTATAGGTTTGACTAACCACCATAATACAAGTGTGAGAGATCCTATTACAATTAATATATTCCAATCCATAATTTCTCCTTATACCATTAATTCTTTATTTTTAGCTACAATTGGAAGTATACACCTTAAAACAAATGTTCGTATAGTAATATTCCTATAAGATGCTTGTTTCTTTATTTCTGCATGCAATGCGTGAGGTATTTCTATATTCAGTTTCTTGCAGTATTTCTGTCCCATTTGTCACAACTTTTGTCACTTGTCACTCTTTTTGTCACTCATTTTCTTTTTTCTTCTATAGCACATAATCTTCCATGAAAATCTTTTATTTCATTATGAATTGCAGATATTAAATCTTCACATCTTCTGTAATCAGCTCTAGATTCTCTTCGAGCCCATAAAAACATAGCACCTTGTGCTATTATTATTGTTAAAACTTGAGACCAATCCATAATTCTCTCTTTTCCTTCATTATATAAAGTGCGCACCTAAATATCAAGTATTCTAGTAAATAAATTAATATTTTGATAATAGTAAGAATAAGAGCAATGCTCTACACGAATGAAAAGCGACAACGACTCTACGTAAGGAGGAACGACAATGCCTAATAATTCAAGAACAGGATATGGATTTGGACCCGGAAGCCCTCTTCCGGCGTTAAGCCCAACTCCTGTAATTTCCACAAGAGCTCCTTTAACAAGCGATACTAATTGCGAATTAGGAACTACATGGATCAATACAACAACAAACCAAGCTTGGACGATGACCGGAAGTGCCGCAGGTGCAGCAACATGGAGTTTAAGTTCTCCCGGTGCCAGCGATGTAGATACTATAAATGGTCTTTCTCCAGTAGCGGGAAATATCATCGTTGACGGTGGTACAAATGTAACTGATGTAAATGCAGGTAATACAGTTACGTTAAACTTGGATCCTGCAATAACACTTGCAACAAGTGTAACAGCTCCGCTTTATACTTCAGCAGCAGCAATGGATATAAATGTTGCAGCAGGAAGCGATATTACTATACAAATGGGAGATGCAGCTGGTGCAAATGTTATAGATTTTGAAGATTCAGCAAGTGCAACAGTAGCTGCTTTAAATTCTAATGGACAATTTTCAGCTGTCAATCTAGATGGTATAATTGGAGCAGTAACTCCGGCAGCTATCACTGGAACTACAATAACTGGAAATACTTCAGTAACAGCTCCGGTATATACAGCAGCAGCAGCAGATGCTTTAGTGCAAGCAGGTGGTGCAAATGATGTAGTATGCCGACTTGGTGATGCAGCAGGAGCAACTTTCTTTAGAATTCAAAGTTCTACACCGGCTGATGTATTTACATGTGATTCTACAGGAGCATTTTCAGTGCTTGCAGGATTGACTGTAGCAGGAGCATTTGCTCAAACAGCAGGTACATTTAATGTAGGCCAAGATAATGCAGCGAATGCTATTAATATCGGAGGTGGTACTACTGCTAGAGCTATAGGAATAGGTAATTCAGCAGCAGCGCACACAATAACACTTGGAACTGGAACTGGAGTAGCATCACTAGATTTACTTTCTGGAACCGGTAATATGACATTTGATTCTACAGGCACTATGCTTGCAGATGCAGGTGGTGTATTAGAATTAAATTCTGATGGCGGTGCAATAAGTATTGGTAACGATGCTGATGCATTTGCCATCAATGTAGGAATAGGTGCAGCAGCTAGAACTATTACAGTCGGTAATGTAACAGGTGCAACTCAAGTTGATGTAAATACTGGTACTGGTGGTTTCAATGTAGCTACAACTGGAACTGGCGATATAACTCTTGATTCTGATGATACAATGCTTTTAGATTCTGATGGTGTTTTAGAACTTAATAGTTCTGCAGGAGCTATTTCTATTGGTAATGATGCTGATGCATTTGCAATTAATGTAGGAACCGGTGCGGCTGCAAGAACAATTACTATGGGTAATGTAACCGGTGCTACTCAAGTTGATGTGAATACCGGAACAGGCGGATTCAATGTAGCAACTACAGGTACCGGTGATGTAACAATAGATTCAGATGATACTGTTCTTATTGATGCAGATGGAGTGTTAGAACTTAATTCTTCAGCTGGAATTATCGGAATAGGTAATGACGCAGATGCTCAAAATATCAATGTAGGAACAGGTGCTGCAGCAAGAGTTATCACAATAGGTAACGTAACCGGTGCTACTCAAGTTGATGTTAATACAGGAACAGCTGGATTTAACGTAGCAACCACAGGTGCCGGGGATATCGTATTAAATTCTGATGATACAGTATTAATCGATGCTGATGGTGTATTAGAGCTTAATTCTAGTGCAGGTATAATTGGTATTGGTAACGATGCAGATGCTCAGAATATTAATATCGGAACAGGTGCTGCGGCTAGAGTAATTACTATAGGTAATGTTACCGGTGCTACAGCTGTTAATGTTAATTCTGGAACAGCTGCTTGTACATGGACAACAACTAATGGTATTTTCAACTTAGAAACCGGAACTGGAGCTGTAAATCTAGGAGCAGATGCAGCAGCAAAAGATGTAACTGTTGGAAATGTAACTGGAGCATCTTCATTGATACTTCAAGCCGGAACCGGAGAAATCACAGTAACTGGTACAGTAAAACAAATAGATGCTGAATTAATGGGTCAAGATGGAATTTATATTCCAAGATATACTCAAGATTCTATATCAGCAACAGCTGTAAATACCGGTGGTGTTCCAACTGGAAATACCGGCGATGTTAATTTGATTACAATGCAAACCGGTGCTGTAATGCAAGGATTTGTAGTAGGTGCCGGTCAAACTATATTGCAACCAATAATGGGAGCAAATGGGTTGATAATAAGTGCTGATCAAACAAATACTGAAGGAATGGAGTACAACTTTCCGTATCATCAATATACAATCGGTACTTCAGCGGCATTTGCATTTGAACTTGGCCTATACATAAATGATATGGATGGAGCAGATCCTTATGTATTTGGTTTCAGATTAAACGAAGCTAACAATGCTAACTGGGCAAACTACAATACTTATGCAAGTATAGGTATGAATGCTGCAACTTCTGTAGTAAATATTATTACGGCAACAGAGCTGAATGCAGCAGGACAAACTTTAACTGACACAACTGATGCATGGGGAGGAGACGGTTCTTATCACGTTCTTCGTGTATTAATTGATGCAGCAGGGAATGTTACATACACAATTGATGGAGCAGCACCAAGTGTAGCTCCGGCATTCCAATTCGATAATGCTGATGTAGTAATTCCTTTCATAAGAATAGGACATTCTGCAACACCAACTGATGTTGCAATCAGAAGAATGAGAATTGGGTATCAAGCTTAACTTTTCATTTTCATATTCATAATGAACCTCAGAGCCTCTCTATTCAGGGAGGCTTTTTTTTAATGTAAAGCAGCTTTACAT
>JABAHP010000218.1_pt4 | contig 15741 bp, 14 predicted proteins | sample 7062081 | NCBI WGS metagenome assembly JABAHP01 (sample SAMN14534357, study PRJNA622989) | marine sediment metagenome | biome: marine biome [ENVO:00000428]; feature: marine pelagic biome [ENVO:01000023]; material: deep marine sediment [ENVO:00002113] | place: India: Gulf of Kutch | collected...
GCAGGCTGAACCAATAGACGAAGATGCATCTATCAAGATTTACGGCATCACTATTCATCCCGGCAGACACGAGGTGAGAATCGATGGCAAGCAGATCGATTTGACTTCCAGCGAATTCCGCCTGCTCTACCTTCTGGCCAGCAGGCCCGGATGGGTCTTTACACGATACCAGATTGTAGATGCCCTGCATGGTGAGGATTACCCGGTAACAGACCGTTCGGTCGATGTGCAGATTGTCGGGCTACGTAAAAAACTCGGCAAAGCAGCCAGGTATATTGAGACCGTGCGCGGAGTCGGATATCGTTTCAAGGAGCAATAAATGCGGCGCAAGCGCCTTTTCTGGCAATTATTTCCAACTTTCATAATAATGGTGCTGATCTCACTCATAGCGGTAACATGGTTCGCCTCGGCCTCTTACAAATCATTTTTCATTAATCAGAGCAAATATGACCTTATTGCGCGAACCTATCTAATCAAAGATAAATTCAGTCAGCTTGTCATAGACACAGAATCCGCTACAATTGATTCGATATGCAAGGCGCTCGGGAACAAATCATCCACCAGAATTACAGTGATAGCTCCATCAGGAAAGGTACTGGGCGACACAGAAGAAGATCCGGCTACTATGGATAATCACAATGACAGGCCGGAAGTGATAGAGGCCAAAAATGAGGGTGCCGGTTCATCAATCAGGTACAGCCATACCCTGAAGCAGGATATGCTTTATGTTGCTCTACCCATGAATCTTCCGGAAGGCAGAACTGCCTCCATCCGAACATCTATATCTCTCGCTTCAATCGGTGATGCACTCTGGTCAATTAACACCAAGATCATTATCGGTGGTTTAGTAATTGCCGGAATTATGATTCTTGTCAGTTTATATATGTCCAGGAGAATCAGCGTTCCCCTGGAGGAGATTCGCAGGGGTGCGGTCAGGTTTGCAACAGGCGATTTTTCGCAGAAAATTCCCGTCTATGATTCTCTTGAATTCGGAATGCTGGCCGACTCGATGAACCAGATGGCAGAGGAGCTCGACACGCGCATTAAAGCCATCATAAGACAGCGCAACGAGCAGGAAGCTGTGCTGGCAAGCATGGTCGAGGGTGTGCTGGCTGTGGATATGGATGAGCGAGTCATCGGCCATAACCGCGCGGCTCGGGAACTGCTGGGAATAAGTGCCGAAAGTTCGGAGGGTAAAACCCTGCACGAGGTTGTGCGCAATATTGACCTGCAGAGATTCGTCGCGCGGGTTCTTGCCACACGCGAATCGGCGGAAGAAGAAATTGTATTGCGGGACGCAGGTGAGAAGTATATTCAGGTCCATGGAACCGTGCTCCGCGATGCTCATGGGCACAGCATTGGAGCGCTGGTGGTCTTAAATGATGTAACCCGCCTGCACAGGCTGGAAGCGGTTCGAAGAGACTTTGTCGCCAATGTATCTCATGAGCTTAAAACACCGGTAACCTCCATAAAGGGTTTTGTGGAAACACTGCTTGAAGGAGCCGTGAATGAGCCTGAAAGTGCGAAACGCTTTCTGGAGGTGATCTCCCGTCAGGCAGACCGCCTGCATGCCATAATCGAGGACTTACTGACACTCTCACGTATGGAACAGGATTACGGGCGAACCAAGATTTCACTAAGGCTCGAGCCCTTGAATGCGGTCCTCAAATCTGCTATTCAGGTCTGCGAGTTGAAAGCTCAGGAATCAAATATCCGTATAAAAATTAGCTGTCCCGAAGATATACGTGCCAAAATCAATGCTCCCCTCCTGGAGCAGGCCATCATAAATCTCATCGATAACGCCATTAAATATAGCGAGCCGGAAAGCGTGATTGGGGTAAGCGGAGCCCGAGAAAATGGCGAGGTCGTTATAAGGGTTACTGACAGGGGCTCAGGGATTGCCAGAGAGCATCTCCCCCGGCTGTTTGAACGTTTCTATCTCGTAGACAAAGCCCGCAGCAGAAAACTGGGGGGAACCGGGCTCGGGCTCGCAATAGTCAAGCATATCTCCCAGGCTCATGGCGGCTATCCCAAAGTCGAAAGCATCCCCGGAAAAGGGAGCACATTCTCAATACATTTGCCGGTGGTTGAGTAAATTATATTTAGAGAAATGTTAGAATTGACAAAATTAAATATCAGATTGAAATACAATCAGTTATGAATACTTGATCAGGAGCTCTAACGAACACATAACACAATGCTAATATATTCCTAACATATAATGAATAAGATCATGAGATTTAAATCTTTATACCAATGGGGAAAGGAGCCCGACAGTGTTTTTGGGAAACATGAAAAAAAGTGCGCACCTGATGCTAATGTTATTGGCGTTAATGAGCATGATGCTCATAAGCGCATGCGGGGGCGGTGAAGAAGAAGTTCCTGAAGAAGAAACTGGCAGCATAAACATCAAAGGATCTGATACCATGGTCCATCTGGTGAGCAGCTGGGCGGAACAATTCATTAATGCCCATGAAGGCATTGATGTAGCAGTAACCGGAGGCGGTTCAGGAACCGGCATAGCCGCACTTATAAATGGTACGACCGATATTTGCGCAGCCTCCAGAGAGATTAAGCCAAAAGAGATGGAACTTGCAAAAGAAGCAGGCATTCAGCCTGTTGAGTATGTCGTGGCCCTGGACGGTATTGCGGTGTGCGTCAATCCTGAAAATCCCATTTCCGAGCTTTCGCTTGAGCAACTTAAGAAGATCTACACCGGAGCATACACCAACTGGAGTCAGGTCGGCGGCCCGGATGAGCCGATCCTCGTGCTTTCAAGAGAATCAAGCTCGGGAACTTATGTGTTCTTTCAGGAGCATGTACTGGATAAAGAAGATTATACCGATCAGGCCAGGCTAATGCCTGCCACCTCATCGATCATCCAGTCCACAGCTGAAGATAAATGGGCCATTGGCTATGTCGGCCTCGGTTATGCCGATGAAGCCGCTGACAGAATAAAAGTTATCGGTGTAAAAGAAACTGCCGAGGCTGAAGCTGTTTATCCCTCCGTTGAGACTGTTCTGGATGGCACTTATTCGATCGCACGGCCCCTGCATTTATATACAAACGGTGAGGCTGCAGGGATCATCGCAGATTTTGTAAACTACTGCATGTCTGTGGAGGGTCAGCAAATCGTCAAGGAGACGGGTTACGTACCTGTTAATTAGATGAAGAATAAAGCCTGGAAAGAAAAAGCGGCAAAGCTCATATTTACAGGAGCCTCGTCTACGGCGATTCTGATCGTTCTTTTAATCTTCCTTTTTCTCTTTAAGGAAGCTATACCATTCATTAAGGATCCGGGCATATCAAAACTATTCGACACATCCTGGAGGCCGGTTTCTTTTCAGCAGGAATCCTATGGATTGGCGCCGCTGATCACAGGCTCATTCCTTGTCACAATACTTGCCACTATAATTGCGATACCATTTGGCGTGATAGGAGCAGTATATATATCAGAGGTTTCCAGAAAATCCGAACGCGAATTTCTGAAGCCGTTCATAGAGCTTCTCGCCGGCATTCCCTCGGTCGTAATCGGCTTTTTCGGATTGATCGTACTTGCTCCATTCCTTAAAGCAGTCTTTGGGCTACAATCGGGCCTGACCGCCCTCACAGGAGCGCTGCTCCTGGCCCTGATGGCCATCCCTACCATTATCTCGATTTCTGAAGATGCCATAAATAGTGTACCTTCGACATACAAAGAGGCCTCCTATGCCGTCGGCGCCAGCAAATTACAGACGATCTGGAAAGTTACCGTACCGGCTTCAATCTCAGGTATAACTGCAGCGGTTATGCTGGGCATGGGCCGTGTGATCGGCGAGACTATGGCGGTCCTGATGGTTACGGGAAATGCGGCGATACTCACTCTCTCGCCTTTCGAATCGGTACGCACCATGACAGCTACGATTGCAGCCGAGATGGGCGAGGTTCCATTCGGCAGCGACCATTACAGGGCACTCTTCTGGGTTGGAATTGTGCTGTTAATAATAACTTTCGGCCTGAATATGATTGCGCAGAAGGTCTTCAGCAAGTATGGAGGCAGGCAGTGAGAAATCGACGTTCCGAGACATTCATATACTGGCTGATGAGAGGATTCACATATTTCATCGTTGTGATAATCGCCTATATCATACTGGATATTGTCTGGAACGGAATCGGTGCTATCAGCCCTGAATTTTTATTTGAATATCCGCGAAAAAGTGGCGCCGAGGGAGGTATATGGCCCGCTATAGTCGGAACTTTTTGCCTTGTAGTCGGCACAATCGCAGTAGCGCTGCCATTGGGCATGGCCAGTGCTGTTTATCTTTCGGAATATGCCAGGCAAGGCAGGTTTACACGCATGATCCGTCTGGCAATTGTGACCCTGGCTGGTGTACCCTCTATCGTATTCGGGCTTTTTGGACTGGGGCTTTTCGTATTATTCTTTCAATTCGGGGCCTCGGTTATAGCCGGCAGCTTGACACTGGCATGCATGATCCTGCCGACCATAATTGTGGCCAGCGAGGAGGCCCTGCATGCGGTTCCGCAGTCATTGAGAGAAGGAAGTCTTGCACTCGGAGCAACAAAATGGGAAACAATTTACAAAAACGTACTGCCCTACGCGGTGCCCGGCATGCTGACCGGGTCAATCCTGGGCATAGGCCGGGCAGCGGGCGAGACAGCGCCGATTCTTCTAACCGTGGCAGCTTTTTATCTGCCCAAGCTGCCGTCGTCGATCTTCGACCAGGTCATGGCCCTGCCTTATCATCTTTTCGTTCTGGCCACTCAGCATCCGAACGCGGAGGCGGTCAGGCCGATGCAGTACGGCACGGCACTGGTTCTTCTATTCCTGGTTCTGGCGGTAAATATGGTGGCGATCTTGATCCGCTCCCGTTACAGGAAGAAGACAAAATGGTAGCTTCCGGAAAAAATATTGATCATAAGGATGTAATCGTTGAGGTTAAGGACCTCAGCTTCTACTATGATACAGTCCAGGCGCTATTCGACATTTCCATGGACATTCCTGTCCGCCAGGTAACAGCCCTGATTGGTCCCTCGGGCTGCGGCAAGTCCACATTTCTCAGGACGCTCAACAGGATGAATGATATTATCCATGGAACACGAGTAACTGGTACCGTGATAATCGATGGCCAGGATATTTATAAAAGCGGTATGGATGTTGTATCGTTGCGAAGGAAGATCGGGATGGTGTTCCAGAAATCGAATCCGTTTCCAAAATCGATATTCGACAATGTCGCCTATGGCCCCCGGATTCATGGGATCAAGGACAAGGTGAAGCTGACCGAAATAGTGGAGCGGAGCCTCAAGCGTGCAGCAATTTGGGATGAAGTCAAGGATCGCCTGGATAAAAATGCTCTCGATCTGTCCGGCGGACAGCAGCAGCGGCTGTGTATCGCCAGGGCGCTCGCCGTTGACCCCGAGATATTGCTCCTTGATGAGCCGGCCTCTGCCCTCGATCCAAAGTCAACGGCACATATCGAGGATTTGATCCTGGAACTGAAAAAGGATTTTACAATTATAATTGTAACACATAATATGCAGCAGGCGGGAAGAATTTCGGACTGGACGGCATTCTTCTTTGAAGGTAAGTTGATTGAATTCGGCGGCACCAAGCAGATTTTCACCAATCCCGTCAACAAACAAACCGAAGATTATATAACCGGCCGTTTCGGCTAACAGGAAAATAAAATGTCTGTTCACTTACAGCGAGAAATCACGAACCTGAAGAAGTCCATACTCTCACTCGGCGCAATTGTCGAGGAACGTGCATGGCAGGCGGTTAAAGCGGTTACAGACAGAAATCCCGATCTGGCTAAAACCATTATTGAGGCCGATCTCGAGATCGACAGGATGGAAGTTGAAATCGAGGAAGACTGTCTTAAAATCCTGGCCCTCCACCAGCCTGTGGCCATTGACCTGCGTTTTATTGTGGCTGTTCTGAAAATCAACAACGACCTCGAGCGCATCGGCGATCTGGCCTCCAATATCGCGGAGTTGGCCGTCAGGATGTCAAACCTGAATCGCATTGATATGCCGCCGGAATTTCCGGCTATCACGGACAAGACTCAGGCAATGCTGAAAAACAGCCTTGATGCTCTGGTAAATCTGGATGATGACCTGGCTCAGGAGGTCAGAGTTGACGATGATGAGGTCGACCATTTGAACCGCATGATCTATGACTATGTAAAGAACAATATCAAAAAGGACATGAGCTCACTGGACGCAATGATCTATCTGCGTGCAGTATCCAAGAACCTGGAGCGTATCGCCGACCTTGCCACTAATATTGCCGAAGACGTCATCTACACCTGCCGGGGGGAAATCGTTCGCCATAAGACATTCGATGATGAGCACTAATCCACCGGAATCATTTTTTTCAGATCTAAGTGGAATCTCCAGCTTCGAAATTTCTCTTTTCCTCGACAATTCAAAGAAATCGACCCCGCTATTTCTTGCCGAGCAATGTTAATGTAAACTATTGTAATAACTTATGACGATTTAACTCAAATCTTTACAAAAAAGTGAACAATATTTGTCTAATTACTGTTTACTATCTCGATAACCGATGAGAGCTTGAGAGCAAAAGCTTTTGAGCCGCGATAAAAATGAAATTTAAGCAATTCGAATAACAAAAAAAGGAGAGACCTGATGAAAACATTTAAGATTTTTATGATGGGTTTGACAGCGGTTTTGCTGCTGACAACCTCCATCTTCGCCCAGGGTAAAACCGGCGAGATGGAAGGCAAGGTTTTTTATGTTAATGATCCAGTCGGAAGAAATGCTGTTACTTTTGAGAGCACCGCACCGCTGGAAGATATAGTTGGGACAACAAATGATGTCAAGGGACATCTGATGTTCAATCCAGAAAATCCCGAGATGGGCGGCAGCGGCGAACTGGTGGTTACTGTGGCCAGCCTGAATACCGGGATCCCGCTTCGTGACGAGCATCTTCGAAGTGCCGACTGGATGAATGCCGAAGCTAATCCCCATATTACTTTTAAAATAGAAAAAGTTACTGATGTAAAATTGATCAAAGAGACTGATGCGGCTGTTACTTATGATGTGGTCGCTCACGGAAACCTGACTATAAATGGCAAAACTAAATCGGTCTCCGTACCGGGCAGAATCACTTACCTGGCTGAGAGCGAGATGACGAAAAACAGGCTTCCCGGCGATATTCTTGCAGTACGGACTTCTTTTGATGTGGCCCTTGCAGATTTCGGAATCACCGGACCTGCCAATGCACAAATTATCGGCGCGAAGGTTGGAGAGACCATCGCAGTCGACATAAGTATTATGGGCAGCACAAAATCGGAAGCTCCCGAGATGGTCTCGACATCAGGAAAGTAATGAGAGACTAATATAAAATTAATTCCGGCAGGTCTGAAAACCTGCCGGTTTTTTCAAAAAAGAAACAGAGAAATAAAATGAGCAAGACAACAAAAATAATTTTGGTAGCCGCGATTGTAATTTCAGGTGCGGTATTGATCACATGGCAGGCAACGGGCGGCGACTACTACACAAAATATCAGGTTGTCGAGAAAGTTGAAGCGGAAATCGATCCGAATGATCCACTGGCCCAGGCCGGTTTCTATGATGAAGGATCAGTTACCCAGACTGTTACCCGCGATGAGTTCAGGCTCGGCCTCCTGCCCACCCCCAGTGGTTTAATCGACAAACATGCAATCTCGGTAGTCTCAATCCTTCTGCCGATTTGGGTTATCATCATTATAGCATTCTGGCTCTCCAGAATGAGACGTAGACGTACCCAACCCTCCTGAATCGTTTCTCCCTTTCCTTTAGTTCATACAACCAAGAAAATTGCACATAGTCAGCATCCATTAGCAGTTCATAACTGAATTTTTTCCAGCATGCCGACTCGATTCTACTTTACTCTCGCATTTACCACCTCCAGCATCTTAAACTGCTCTTCTCCGCCGGTCATCTCCGGATTGTAGAAAATTATCTCTGTCGTAAAAGTATCCTGGTCCACAAATCTGAGAACCATGTCGTATTCCTGCTCGAAGTTCATGAGCGGATCAAGATCGGTGCCATGCATCACCACAGTCTTGCCATCTTCCTGCATCGGGCCCTGGGCTGTAACAAAATATGTCCCCCAGGTATCGAAACCCACTGTGGTGTACTCAGCAAAGCGGTTGTCATAACCATAGATGGTCAGGCTCTTTGTATGCATATCCCCTTCCCCGCTTTCGCTATTGCACTGCAGAAATCTCCCGCCCAGGATCATCTTGTTTTCAGTGGTCCCCTCAAAAACCATAGGATCAGCATCCGGTGCCGGCCAGAGAGTTATCTTCTGGCTCCAGGCGCCCTCCAGACTTGCCAGCCTTTGATGTTCCGGTCCGGGTTCGGCAACCTTCTGGAAATAAGCTTCCATGTCTTCCTGTTGTTCTGCGGTCGGCTGATCCTGAGCTATAACGGAACCCAAAAACAGCAGACAAACCCCGAAAAATGATAGAAGAACCAACATTGTCTCCCTTTTCACTTCATCCTCCACGATTAAAATTGATATTACTTAAAACCAAATATAATCTTATTCCCATTTCAAAGGCCCCTCTTTGAACCGTTTCTCAAAATTTCCGAAAACATAGGTCCAGGCCCTGTCGAAATACTCATACACTTCGTCCCATTTCTCTCCCCCGCCCCATCCAAAATGATCGAAGCTGACCTTGACTCGACCTGAATCCAGCTGCTCAAAAAGCAGTACCGCATGTGTCTTTCTATCCCTCATCTCGCCCAGTGAGGGCGGGGCATTCCAGCTGAACGAGAGCATCTTCTTCGGCAGATAGCTGAGGATCACGCAGCCCTCGCTCCCGCGGCTGCCAAAGGGCTGGCCGGTGTCGAAATATATCTCAAAGGGCCCGCCTATTCGCAAATCGATCTTTGCATGTGGAGAGAAAAAGGTCTTCACCCCTTCAGTTGTGGTCCAGGTTTCCCAGACCTCATCGAGGGAGGCCTCGACAACGGCCTCACGATGAATCACCCGATCGGTGGGATTCTCTGCATATTTCTCAGATGAGTAATTATCCACAAGCAGTGAGAGGTGCATGGGCTGCATCTCGTAAATATGCACTCCCTGAACGACCGATGGTTCATTCTCCATGATCTCCCGCGCTACCTCTTCTGAATTAACACTCAGTATTATCAGCCCGAAAGTCGGATCCATCACAGGCCCTGCCGCAACCACCTTCCTCTCCAGTACCAGATTCTTCAGATAAACAAAATGCTCTCCCATAATTCGGGCCTCATCATCGGTCATATTATTCGGCCAGCCCTCACGGGTGCCGATAAGCCTCACGAAATAATCCTTTTTCTCAGACATATTTTCACTTCCCTCAGCGGCATAAGAAAGACCAACCAGTGACCATGATATAAATAAACAAAAAAATATGATAGCAGATATTTGTCTATACATATCGAAATCCTCCCTGAAATCTCCCTATATCACCTAAAATCTAAGGCGTCGACTGCCCTAAATCAAGCTCAAACCCGTAAATGCCGAAACTCAGTTCACCGGATTCTCCCTGTACGGATAATATAATGCCAGTCAACAGTATGATGGTTCCAGAGAATATCAAATCATATTCAGTAATTTTGTTGAAACCATTAAGCAAACCTTTTTATTCTATAAATAAATAAAAAGGGAGTCATCAAGGCAAACAGGAGGATATATGAATATGCCGCTATTGACAGTAATTTATGCTATGGCGATAATATTGTTGGGGCTTATCGGCTATCTTGCTACCGGCCAAACCAGTAAAACCGCTCTGATACCATCAGCATTCGGAATAGTGGTTCTCGTTTTTGGTATCATGGCCTTCAAGGACAGATTGAGAAAAACCGCCATGCATATCGCCTCGGTACTTGGACTTCTTGGTTTTCTGGGAGGAATTCGCGGAATTCCTGCCTTCGTCAGCCTGATCTTCACCGGTGAAACTGCCCGTCCAGCGGCGGCGGTCAGCCAGACCATAATGTCCCTTCTATCGCTGATATTCTTTCTATTTTGCCTGAAATCTTTCATAGATGCCCGCCGCAGGTGCTCCAATCTGCCCGATCAGGCATAATGGATGCCGGATATATGGCAAAAAATCGATATATTTGACTTTCCCGGATATTTAACAATATCTTATATTTCAGTTGCGAAGACTGATATTTATCATATTTTATACTCGGTCACTATATTGTCACGAACTCTGATATCCTGACGAGAACAACCATATGGACTCTGAAAACAAAGATAAACAACCCAATCGTGGAAGATTCGAGAAGCAAATCGGCCAGTTTGAAATAATGGAACTTTTGGGCGAAGGTGGACTGGGACGGGTTTATCTAGCCAAGGACAGCAAGCTCAATAGAAAAGTGGCCCTGAAATTCATAATCACCGCCGACATCACCGAGGAAGAGCTGAGCGGACTGTTCAAAAACGAGATTCAGGCCCTGGCGCTGGCAGAAAATCCGAACATTGTCACTATTTATGAAGCTGGGGTACATAATAATACTCCCTATATAGTGATGGAATATATTGAGGGTAAGCCTCTGAAAGAGCTCATAAAGGAAGGTAGTATAAGCACTACTGATGCAATAACATACTGCATAGAGATCTGTAAAGGCCTGGAAAAGGCGCATACGCTGGGCCTCGTACATCGAGATATAAATCCCAAAAATATTATCATATCGAAAGACGGTTTTGTTAAAATAGCCGATTTCGGGCTGGCCAAGGTGATCGGCAAGAGAGGGATATCAGAGATCACTTCTTATGCAGGAACCATCAACTATCTTTCTCCCGAGCAGATTAATGGCGATGTTTTAGACCATCGTTCGGACATATTCTCCCTTGGGGTAGTTCTTTATGAATTGCTGACTGGAAAAATGCCCTTCAGGGGAGAATATGAGGCTGCAACCACATATTCTATTCAGAATGTGGATCCTGAACCTCTGGCAAAGTACAATGCCGATCTACCCTCCTCCCTCCAGACTATAATCGACAAAGCTCTGCAGAAAAAGCCAGCAAAGAGGTATGCCTCCCTCGGCGACATGGCCGATGATTTGCGCAAAGTGCTGATCCATGATCTTGCAGGCAAGGCCGGACAGCCGAAACAAGGCCAAAACTCGATAGCGGTTTTAAATTTTGCCGATATGAGCCCGGAAAAGGATCAGGAATTTTTCTGTGATGGTGTGGCTGAAGAAATTATCAGCACGCTGACAAAGCTGGAAAATATTAAGGTTGTTTCGCGCTCATCCTCTTTCCAGTTTAAGGGACGGGATTATGACTCCCGCATGATCGGCAAGAAACTGGGAGTCAGTTCTGTTCTGGAAGGCAGCGTTCGCAAGGCCGGAGACAGAGTCAGGATTAACGTTCAGCTTCTGGATGTAGATGATGGCTTTTATGTCTGGTCCGAGAAGTACGACAGCCAGCTGTCCGATATCTTCGCAATACAGGATGAGATATCCAAGGCGATTGTAGATAAATTGAAGATCAAAGCCGAGACGGATCGGGATCGTCCATTGGTCAGAAAGCCGACCCGAAATGTGGATGCATATAATGAATATCTGCGCGGTCGTTATTACTGGAACAGGCGCTATGAAGGCGGGCTCCAGAAGAGTATTGAATATTTTCAGACCGCCATCAGTCTCGATCCATTGTATGCCTCTGCCTATGCTGGTATGGCTGATTCCTTCAATATCATTGGTTTCTATAATTTCATGCCGCCCCATGAAGCTTGTACCCGAGCCAAAGCAGCCGCGGCAAGAGCGCTGGAATTGGATCCCAATCTGGCGGAGTCCCATACTGCCATGGGCTGGGTCAAGGCATTTTATGACTGGGACTGGAAAGCGGCTGAAGCTGAGCACAGGCGCGCTCTGGAGCTCAATAATACTTATGCTGTAGCCCATCACTACTATGCCCTCTTTCTGCTGGCTATGCAGAGATTTGAAGAGGCTTTCCATGAAATGAAAATTGCCCTGAATCTCGATCCCCTGGCGCCGATTATATCGACCAGTCTGGCCGCAGCTTATTATTTCAACCGGCAGTATGACGAGGCTATTAAACAGTACCTTAAAACCCTTGATTTCGAGCCGGATTTCGCAATTGCGCATGCTTTCCTTGGAGGGCCTTATGTGTGTCAGCAAAAATTTGACAAAGCCACCTATGAATGCAAGAGAGCCTGCGAACTTTCAGGAGGATCGAATTATCCTTATGCATTCCTGGCATATGTATACGGTATTTCCGGCAATATCCTTGAAGCGGAAAAGATGCTGACTGAGATGATTGAGAGATCCAGGCGGGAATATATCTCCTCGTATCATATCGCATTGATATATTGTGGTATGGGCGAATTCGAAAAATCCCTTGACTGGCTCGAAAAGGCCTACGAGGAAAGAGACAACTGGATGATATGGCTGAATATTTATCCCGTATTTGACCCCCTCCGTAAGCATCCAAGGTTCATTTCTCTGCTTGAAAAAGTAGGTCTGAAGAACTGAGTGTTCTAAACAGTTCCATCTCTGTCTGTAGCGATCCCGTAACGTTTCATTTTATCTTTCAGCCCCTTGCGGGTCAATCCCAGAATTTGTGAAGATTTCATAATATTGTTGCCGGTTCTCTCGAGTGTAGATTCGATCATTTCTTTTTCGAGCTTCTCGACCATTTCCTTAAGCGCACCGCTGGCACTCTCTTTTGAAGAGACTCCCATATCGGGCATGGTAATATCCGCGGACAGATCTCCGGTATCAATATTCTCTCCATCTTCGCAAACCACCGCAGCTCTTTCGATTTCATTCTCCAGCTGACGCACATTCCCGGGCCATGAGAACTTGTTCAGGGCCTCTGCTGCAGCGGGCGAAATGTTCAATGATTTCCGTCCCAATTTGACCTTCAATCTGTCGAGAAAATGCTGAACCAACAAGGGTATGTCATCCCTGCGTTCTTTTAACGGTGGTATCTTGATTGTAAAAGTGTTAAGGCGATAGAATAGATCCTTCCGAAAAGTACCCTTCTTGATCTCCTCCTCCAGGTTCTTATTGGTGGCCGAGAGCACGCGAACATTGACCGTCTCCGATTTCGATGCGCCCACAGCACGAATCTCGCCATTCTCGATCACTCTTAAAATGGCGGCCTGGGTGGATAGAGGAGCATCGCCAATCTCATCCAGGAATATCGTGCCGCCATCGGCCTCCTTGAAAAGGCCCGGCTTTGAACGATCCGCGCCTGTAAATGCTCCTTTAATATGCCCGAAGAGCTCCGATTCCAATAATGTCTCAGTTTTGACACCGCAGTTTTTAATGACCAGCGGTCTAGATTTGCGACCGCTGTTATAGTGAATAGCCCGTGCAATCAGTTCCTTCCCTGTCCCTGTAGCCCCGAGAATTAAAACGGGAGCATCATTGCCACAAACTTTGGAAACCATTGTCAGGACTTCTTTCATCGGTTTGCTTTTGCCGATTATATTTTCAAACGCGAAGCTGCGGTCAAGCTCATTTTTCAATCGGATATTCTCATCCTGCAACTGCTTCTGGGATACTTGCAAGAGTTCATTCTTGAGCGCTATCTCTTCGTATAGCAGAGCATTTTTCAGGATTTGAGCGGATTGCGATACTATTATACCTGCAATCCTACTTTTCTCCGGGTCAAATACCCCTTTCTCCTCATCTCTCACCAGAGATGTAAGGCCAATTATCTCTCCTCCGGCAATCATCGGAAAACACAAAATTGATTTAAAACGCCCGTCTTCCCCAGAAGAAATTCCAGTAAACCGATCATCGTTGTCGATATCATCTATCCGCAGCATTTCTTTATTCCTCAGAACCCATCCGCAAATCTGGTTATGTACTTTGAAGGGAAAATCGCTCGTCAACGGATCTGATTTTCGAATTACTGTGCGCAGATCCTCCTCAGATTGTGGCTTGACCAGATTTATAACCCCCTGGTTCGCATCGGTCAACTTTATGACCTCATTTATGATAATCGACATTATATGATTTGTCTCCCTGACCCGGCTGATCTTGTCGATTACGCTATTTATGCTTCTCAGCTCCTGAAGGGTCGAATGCATGCTGGTGTTATTTTGTTCTTCAGACATGAAATGCTGTCTCCATGGATGATGGACTCATTAGAATTATATATTATTGAGATTGAGCCGTCAATACTTAACACTATACTATCCATAAATGGATAAATTGTAACCAGTTATAAGGCATGTCAGAGATGTCTGGCTGAAATTATAACTTATTGATTGACATTCACTTGCATTTATATTTATATTATAATCGGATTCGGCACTTTTATTGATCTCACCATAATAACAGATAGTTCAACAAGATCTTTCACCCTGCGATTAAAAAAAATACCTGCTAACAGTAAAGGAGGTCAAGATATGTCAAAATTATTCCCTGTCATTGAACCAAACTCAAACGCGAGGAGTAATAAGATGATTTCAAAAAAATTAGCCATTGTATTTATGGTTATCTTTCTGTTTTTTCTATTCATGGCTGGTTGCGACAAAAGCCTTGAACCTTCTGGAGAACCTATGTCAGCAGACGAAATTCTTCACAAGCTTGAGCTGCGGGGACTTCCTCCGTCAGATAGGGTACCTCCCTCCGGGTTGGTAACTGTCTCTGTGGGAAGCGACAATGTGGAATTCTGGCCCTACACAGGGAAGAACTTTACAGGAACTCCCCAGGATCCGATCAATCTGATATTCTATGGTCAGGCTGATCCGCGTCAGATCATGGCGGCGCTGCTTTCACTGGATGGAGATCGCAGCGATTATGGTCTGCCTCCGGTTCCGCCATTCAATCTGACCTGGCAGGACGCGATCGGGGATGTGCAGGCCGGATATGGTACCGGATCTGGATGGATATCAGGAGCAGTCCAGCTGGCCTGCGGCGAATATGGCCCGATCAGATTTCATATAAGGCTCTTCAAACTGGGTGATTGGACGGTGGGCAATGCTCACTTCGAGGTCCAGATTGAAGGCACCACCGACCATCAGGTACTGAGCTGGGAACTGGCCGAGCAATTTGTGACCGTTGACTTTATGCGCAGCGGCCTGCTCGATGAGTCCGTGCCAATCATTCCCACTGCTCAGATCAATGATTCACCGTTCGGGACCATTCCTGCTATGATTTATAATTCTCTTCCGCCGGAAATCCGCGACCTGATTGGCGGACCGATTGGCGATGTTGTCGATGATGTTCCAATCGCTACTGATGGTCATGCGGTTATATTCAATCTTGCAGGAAGCGTGCCGGTTGCGCCAGATAACCGTGTGCTGGATTTTGTCATCAACTTCGACCAGGTTATTCCTATGCCGTTCTGCTCGGACGGAGGGGAATATGTCTACGTCAACGGTCCGGTTCATCTCTTCCAGACAGTGACCATAAGCAATTCCGGTACTTACACAATGCAGTTCAGAGCAAGCGGAGATTTGAGTATAACTCCGGTTAATCCGATTACGGGTGAAGCCATAGGCCCGACAGTTCCAGCCATGGTCCGAGAGCGCCATACTGCCTATCTTTCAAATAACAGCGCGCGAGCATCAATTATGCTGTTCCAGATCATCGATCCTGAATCTGAAGATGAAGCAAAATGGATATTCAAGAAACTAAGGGTAGGGGAAAATGGAAATGATGGGTATATGGAATTGATGCACTGCGGAGAATAGTGAATTCTCCCGTTGTGCCATGTATTCAGCCCGGGGACAGCTCAAATTAAGAGCTGTCCTTTTT
>JABAHP010008490.1_pt1 | contig 15729 bp, 14 predicted proteins | sample 7062081 | NCBI WGS metagenome assembly JABAHP01 (sample SAMN14534357, study PRJNA622989) | marine sediment metagenome | biome: marine biome [ENVO:00000428]; feature: marine pelagic biome [ENVO:01000023]; material: deep marine sediment [ENVO:00002113] | place: India: Gulf of Kutch | collected...
TGGGGCTGACCCTCAAGTACTTTTTCACCAAGCCGATCACCGTCCAGTACCCCGAGGAGCCCGTAAAGCTCTATCCCCGGTTTCGGGGACGGCATCTGCTGCGGCGTTACGAGGAAGGGCGGTATGAGGGATTAGAGCGCTGCATTGGCTGCTCTCTGTGCGCGGCCTATTGCCCGACCCAGTGCATCTATGTGCAGGCCGGAGAGAATACTGACGAAGTGCAGCGCTCGCCGGGCGAGCGACATGCCGAGATTTACGAGATCAACCTGCTGCGCTGCATGTTCTGTGGATACTGCGAAGAGGCCTGCCCCACCGGCGCCATTGTTATGCATCGCGAGTTCGCTTTGGCAGATTATACCCGCGAGAGCCTGATCCTTACCCAGGATCGCTTGTTGGAGGTACCCGAACCCAACGCGATCATCCTGGACGATCAGCAGTAGGAGGCTAGATCGGCATGGAAATGGTGCTCTTTTTCATCCTGGCCATCGTCGCCGTGGCTGCGGGCGTGGGCGTCATTGCCCAACGCAGTGCGGTGCGGAGCGCCCTCTTTTTGCTGGTCAACTTTTGCTGCCTGGCTGGGCTCTACCTGCTGCTCAACGCCCAGTTTGTGGCTCTGGTCCAGGTGATCATCTATGCCGGGGCGGTGGTTGTGCTCTTTCTCTTCATCGTGATGCTGCTGGGCATTGAGCACTCCGCGGAAACGCCGGACCTGCGCAGATACCAATGGATAGCCGGCGTGCTCTTGGGCGCCCTCTTTCTGGCAGGCGTCATATGGGCCCTGGTGCCGGCTGCCACCGACTGGGTGGGAGCGCTAGCACCCACCGACAACGTGCGCGAGATCGGCGCAGCCCTGCTGACCAGCTTTGCCATCCCCTTCGAGCTGGCCTCGATCGTGCTACTGGTGGCCATCATCGGGGCCGTGGTGCTGGCAAAGAGGAAATTGGAGGGATAACGCTTCCTATGGTTCCACCTTCTTTCTATCTGATTCTCAGCGCAATCCTATTCACGCTCGGCGCCATGGGCGTGCTGATCCGGCGGAACGCGCTGGTGATGTTTATGTCGATAGAGATGATGCTCAACGCCGCCAACCTGGCGCTGATCACCTATTCCCGCTTGCTGGAGAACGTGGAAGGCCAGGTGTTCGTCTTGCTGGTTATGGCCGTCGCGGCAGCGGAGGTAGCTGTGGGATTGGCCATTGTAGTGGCCTACTATCGCCACAAAGAGACGACCGACGTGGATGAGATGGACCTGCTAAAGGGGTAGCCGTGCGATTGCCGATGGAGATCTCTCGAGATGTTTGATTACGTCTGGTTGATCCTTCTCTTCCCGCTCGCCGGGGTGTTGATCAACGCTTTCGTGGGTCGCTGGCTGGGCCGGCGGCTGGTGGCCGCTGTCGCCAGCTTGGCCGTGGGCGCCTCGTTCATCGTAGCGCTGGTAGTCTTTGCCACCATGCTGGGCATGCCGGCCGAAGCGGGGGCGGATGGAAACGGCCGCGCTCAGGCGTACCGCCTGTTCACCTGGATCGTGGCTGGCGACTTCAAAGTCGAGGCCGCAATCCTGGTGGATCAGCTCTCCATCCTCATGGTGCTGGTGGTCACCGGTGTGAGCACGCTGCTGCACATCTACTCGGCAGCCTACATGAAGGGCGAGGAGTACTATAACCGCTACTTTACCTGGCTGAACCTCTTTGTGTTGATGATGCTGATCCTGGTCCTGGGCAACAACTTTCTCATGATGTTCGTCGGCTGGGAGGGTGTGGGGCTCTGCTCGTACCTGCTCATCGGCTACTGGTTCGAGAAAAAGTCGGCAGCCGATGCCGGCAAGAAGGCATTCATCGTCAACCGCGTGGGCGACTTTGGCTTTGCCCTGGGCATCATGCTGATCTTTGCCACCTTTGGCAGCCTGGCCTTCGAGGACGTGCTTCCTGCAGCCAGCACCATCCTGCCCGGTACGGCGACGGCCATTGCCCTGCTATTGTTCCTGGGCGCCACCGGCAAGTCGGCCCAGATCCCGCTCTACGTCTGGTTGCCCGACGCCATGGAGGGTCCCACGCCGGTCAGCGCCCTCATTCACGCGGCGACGATGGTCACCGCCGGCGTGTACATGGTGGCTCGCTGCCACACCATCTTTGAGGCCTCACCGTCAGCGCTGACCTGGGTGCTCTGGATCGGCGTGCTCACGGCCTTTTTCGCGGCCACCATGGCCCTGGTACAGAAGGATTTCAAGCGCATCCTGGCCTACTCGACCATCAGCCAGCTTGGCTACATGTTCATGGGCATGGGCGCGGGCGCCTACGCGGCAGGCATGTTCCATCTGACCACCCACGCATTCTTCAAGGCGCTGCTCTTTCTCTGCGCGGGCAGCGTGATGCACGCCCTATCGGGTGAGTTGGATATATTCAAGATGGGCGGCCTGCGGCGCAAGATGCCCTGGACCTTTGCCACCCTTTTGGTGGGCGTCCTGGCGCTCTCGGGCGTGCCCTTCCTCGCCGGGTTTTTCAGCAAGGACGAGATCCTGCTGGGTGTCTATGGGAGCGAGGCGCTCGTTCCCTGGATACTGGGCACCATCACCGCGGCCCTGACCGCGTTCTATGCCTTCCGCCTGCTGTTCGTCGCCTTCTACGGCAAGGCGCGCATGGACAAAAGGACCCAGCGGCAGATACACGAGTCCTCACCGGTCATGCTGGTACCGATGGTGATCCTGGCGGTCCTATCGGTCTTGGGCGGCTATATCGGGCTGCCGAGCTTTCTTGGGCTGGGCAACGCCATCGACGAGTTCCTGCACCCCGTCTTTGCCGCCTCTACCCATGCCCCGCATGTAGAGAGTGTGACGGTGGATATCGTGTTGCTGGTCGTCTCGGTATTGGCGGTTGCCATCGGCTTTGTAGCGGCCTACTGGATCTATATCCGGAATTGGGGTCTGGGCGCGCGCTTGACCAGCAACGCCCAGTGGCTCTATGACATTGTCTACAACAAGTATTACGTGGACGAGGCCTACACCGAAGCCATCGTCAAGCCGCTGCGGATGCTGGCCTCCGCTTTGACCGATACTGTCGAGGAGCGATCCATAGACCGCGCCGTGAATGGATTGGCCCAACTCGTCGGCCTGGCCGGTGAGGGCCTGCGCCGCCTACAGACCGGCCTGGTGCGCAACTATGCCCTGGCCATTTTCGCAGGGATCGTCGCTGTGATGATCTATTTCATCGTCCGTAGCCTTTGGGGACTGTAGGGGGATGGCTTTGGATCTGGTTGGGCAGCAGAGGAGCTAACGGGATGAACCAGCTTGGATTCCCGCTTCTATCGATCATCGTTTTTTTGCCCGCGATCGGGGCTGTGGTAGCCCTGTTCCTGGGCAGGAACCGGGCCGCCCTCAAGATCTGGGCGCTGGTCGTGACCCTGGCCGTTCTGGTCCTGGCTGGCGTGATGTTGGGCTTCTTTGACCATGATGAGGCGGGCTTTCAGTTCGTGGATCAATTGACCTGGATCGAGGCGTTGGGCATCAGTTACCAGGTCGGGGTGGATGGCATCAGCCTGTGGATGCTGCTGCTGGCAGCGTTCCTGTGCCCCGTAGCGGTCCTCGTCTCTTGGAAATTCCTGGATGATCGGCCCGAGATGCAAGCCGCTCCCTTCATCTTCTTCCTGCTACTGCTTGAGACAGGTGTCCTGGGGGTTTTCGCCGCACTTGATCTGATCCTGTTCTTCATCTTCTGGGAAGCGATGCTGGTTCCGGCCTACTTTCTCATCGGGCGCTGGGGCGGCGAGCGGCGGGTGTACGCTAGCCTCAAGTTCTTCCTGTACACCATGGCCGGTAGCGCCCTGATGCTGGTGGCCATCATCGCTATGGCCGCCCTCCACTACCAGGACACAGGCGCCTGGAGTTTCGGTCTGCCAGATCTCTACGGCATGCCCTTGACCTGGGCGGCGCAGATCTGGCTCTTTGTAGCCTTTTTCCTGGCATTTGCGGTCAAGGCGCCGGTCTGGCCGCTGCACACCTGGCTGCCCGATGCCTACGTCGAATCGCCCACGCCGGTGACCATTCTGCTGGCCGCGGTGCTCTCCAAGATGGGCATCTATGGCATGATCCGCTTCTGCCTGCCCCTCTTCCCCGATGCCGTGGCGGCGGCGCGCCCCTGGATCTGGCTGCTGGCTATCATTGGCATCCTGTATGGCTCGCTGATCGCCCTGGTCCAGCGGGATATAAAGCGGCTGATCGCCTTCTCCAGCCTGGCCCACATGGGCCTGATCGTCGCCGGCGTCCTGGCTGCCAACGAGCAGGGGGTCCAGGGGGCCATCGTCCAGTCGGTGTCCCACGGGCTGACGGTGACCGCCCTATTCGTCTTTGTGGCCCTGCTGGAAGCACGGCGGGGCACCCGGCAGGTGGACGAGTTTGGCGGGCTCTGGAAGAGCATCCCCATCGTCGGCACGCTGCTGCTCACGGTCACCTTTGCCTCCATCGGCCTGCCGGGACTGAGCGGCTTTCCCGGCGAGTTCACCATGCTGGTGGGCATCTTTCAGGAGAGCACGGCAGCCGCGGCCTTTGCGGCGCTGGGCATCGTGCTGGGGGCCTGGTACATGCTCGATCTGTTCCGCAAGACATTCGTAGGGCCACTGGACCGTCCCGAAAACCGCACCCTGTCCGATCTGCGCCGTCGGGAGGCAGTGATCCTGCTGCCCCTAGTGGCCCTGATGTTCGTGGTGGGCATCCTGCCCGGCCTGATCCTGCGGCCTACCGCGGCCACTGTGAACGAGTTGCTGACCCGCGCCGAGGAGCGGCGCGTGGTGTTGATGGATAGATCAGGAGTACAAGGCTGGGCAGAAGGCGCCCAGTTGGCAGACAGCGCCCAGTTGGCCGACACGGCCCAGCCGGACGGACCGGCTGGCGGAACGCACTAGAGGAATCGGCATGGAGATCTCGATCCCCACATTCAATTTCCTGGTCATCGCCCCAGAGATCGTGGTGCTGGTCACCGCGTTGCTGGTGATGGTGGTAGACCTGTTCCTGCCAAGGGAACAGAAGGATCGCTTGGCCTGGCTGAGCTTGGTCGGCGTCTTGGTCGCGGCTGGCCTCTCCTTCTTTATTTGGGATGGCAGCGATCCAGAACTCCAGAATATGCTGGTGGCCGATGGCTACGCCCTGTTCCTCAACCTGGTGATCCTCACCGCCGCCGCCCTTGCCATCCTCTTCTCGGTCGAGTACGCGGGCCGCGTGAGGCTGGCACGGGGCGAGTACTATACCTTGCTGCTGCTGTCCACCACCGGCATGATGCTGATGGCCTCAGCGATCAACCTGATGACCATCTTTTTGGCCCTGGAGATCCTGTCCATTGCCCTCTATGTGCTGGTTGGCCTGAACCGGAGCGAGCAGCGTTCGGCCGAGGGGGCGCTCAAGTACCTGCTGCTGGGCGCCTTTGCCAGCGGGTTCCTGCTCTACGGCATGGCCTTGCTCTATGGGCAAGCAGGGACCACCTCGCTAGCGGGCTTGCGCGAGTACGTGGCATCACTGGGCGGTGACTACCCGCTGCTGCTCCTGGTGGGCCTGGGCCTGATGATCATCGGCTTTGGCTTCAAGGTGGCGCTGGTCCCCTTCCACATGTGGACCCCCGACGTCTACGAAGGCGCGCCCACATCGGTCACGGCATTCATGAGCGCCGGGGCCAAGACGGCGGGATTTGCTGCCCTGGGCCGGGTCGTGCTCTATGCACTAGGTGACCTGCACGGTGATTGGGTCTGGCTGCTGGCCGCTCTGGCCGCGCTGACCATGACCGTGGGCAACCTGGCGGCTCTGCGCCAGACCAACCTCAAGCGGATGCTGGCCTACTCCAGCATCGCCCACGCCGGCTACATCCTGGCGGGGTTGGCGGCGGGCAATCCCCTGGGCGCCAGCGCGGTCCTATTCTACCTCTTTGCCTACGCCTTTATGAACGTGGGGGCTTTTGCCGTCCTCATCGCCGTGGGCCGCCTGGAAGGATCGGCTCGTGACGGCGAAACCCTGGACGGGCTGACCGGGCTCTTTGCCCGCAAGCCTGGCCTGGCGGTGGTGATGGCCCTCTTTATGCTGTCATTGGCCGGTGTGCCGCCGCTGGTTGGCTTTCTGGCCAAGCTCTATGTCTTTGGCGCCGCCGTGCAGGCCGGCCTGATCTGGCTGGCGGTCCTGGGTGTGATCAACAGCGTTGTGTCAGCCTACTACTACCTGCGCGTCGTGGTGGTCATGTTCATGAAAGAGGGAGAGCAGGTCGAAGGCGCCCAGGCACCGGTGTGCCTCGCGCTCCAGGTTGGCCTGGGGGTGGCAGCCGTGGCCATCGTGGTGCTCGGGCTCTGGCCCGCGCCCATCCTCGACCTGGCCCGCCAGGCCGCCACGGCATTCCTCGGAGGGTAGCCACCGGCTGACCGCAGCCTGGCTCGCCCGTCCCAACGAAATCCAGACTTGAAGAGCTCCGCGCCATGTGTGGCGCGGAGCTCTTGGGGGAGGGACCTTGTCCCATCAAGGGGACTTGCCCATTCGTGGCGTCTCTTCCCTGTCACTCTCCAGGATCGCCGCCTATGTGGCTGGCTGCAGTCGCCTCTTGCGAACCGGCACCCGCTCGGGCCGCTCAACCCTCGCCACAACCGCCACGCTCAAGGCGTGAGCCAGGTACAGCACCCCAGCAAGGAGGATCGGGAAGGCAAACAGAACCGCTCCCAATAAACCAGCAGGACCTGAGGCCGAGTATACCAGGGCTACCATGGTCAGACCGCCAGCGACAGCCATCGTACCGCCGAGCCTCACCCAACGCCAGGCGATGTTCACGCCCGCTACCGACAGGACCAGCGCCAGGAAGAGGGGCATGCCCCGGGGATTGTCCCAGTCCAGTGTCCCTACAACCCGCCAGCCTGACTCGAGTACGAACAGCAAGAAGAGCCCGCTCACAACCAGACTCGCCGCACGCGCGGGCCAGAGCAACCCCTTTGCCAGAGTCTTGCTTGCCTTCGAAACCTTTGCCGTCATTGCTTGCCTCCTTGTGGTTTGTTTTCACCCCTATGAACGGCGATCTATCGGTTTTTCCGGCATCCTGTCGTAGAGATCCGGCGAATTGGTCATGGCACTGTTGGCCTACACCCCGGATCGTGCGTGCACAAATCAAAAGGGCAGGGTCTCCAGACCCCGCCCCCAAAGTAGCCCCCGTCCCTCGCTCGGGATTGGTGGCACCCCAGCCTATGGCACCACGACCTCTGCCGAATCCTCCACATTGGCGCCAGCGGTATAGTCCCAGCCCGACATGCTCACGTCGGTGACTGTCGCCCCGTAGATTCCGTCCGCCTTGGCGCGAAGCTGGAACGTTACCGTACCGTCGGCGCCCGTCATGCCCGTTTGGGTGACTAGAGGACCCTTGGGCTGTGTTGTCTCCAAGGAAACAACTGCCCCAGACAGTGGGTTGTCATGCTGGTCGTAGATGGTGACCTGGGTGAACACGAACGTGCTGGGTCCCCGGTTCGCGGGCCACATCTCGACCGAGTGTATGTGCATCTTCCCCAGGGTGTCAAAGTAGTGGCGTATCCCCTGGTGCAGCGCCTGCGCGATCTGACCGCGGCGGCAGCCCAGGTCTGGGCACTCCCCCCGGGCGATGGAGGGCACGAGGGCAGCCCCCTCGTACGCGTTGGACATGAAGAGCGGTTCCATCATCGCCGCGGGCATGTCACTCTTTAGCATCACCCCCGAGTTGAAGCGGACCAGGCCAAAGTCGACAAAGTTATCCCGCAGTTCTTCCGGGAGCGCATCCCGCAGCATGGGGTACATCGTTTCGTGGATGGCCCTCGCCAGCGCCTTGTCGTCCTCGTGAACGTACAGCCCCATCGACCCGTCGCTGGTGTTGTTGGCGACGCTGTTGGTGTGTACCGAGACCAAGATCGTGGACTGCTCAGCATCACAGAACGTGTACCGGTCGCTGTTGTCCAGGTACGAGTCGTCCGTGCGGGTCATGACCACGGTCGCCCCATCGCCCTCCAGCAGCCCCTTGAGGGCGAATGACACGTCCAGGTTGATCTCGCTCTCGAAAAGGCCGAAGTCCTCATTCACCGCCCCCGGATCACGTCCGCCGTGACCGGGATCGAGGCAGACCTTGACTCGCGATAGCGGGCCCTGGGCTCCAGAAGGAGGCACCATCACCACAGTGAGTACCAGGATGATCAGAACAAGGCTGGTCCGGGCAATCGATCGAGGCTTCATCTCTCCCTCCTCTCGTAGGATGGCAGCTTGCATGGATTGTCAAGAACTGTCACGGTGTGTGTAACCGTCTGCCCCGATTATAGCAGATCCTGGGGCCAGGTCAACTCCACCGGACTAGGCACAAAAAAGAGCCCGACGGCGGACGGGCGCTGCGCTGTGGCCTTGCCCGGGGGGGAACGCCCGTCCCATACCGTCGATGCGGCTCTTGCAGCTATGACAGTACATTCACCTAGTATACCGATGAACTGTCTGAAAGGTTACGGCCTGGGCTGCCTTGGCCGGCAGTTCCCTATTCTCCAAGATTGACAAACGCCCACCCATAGGCTAGAATAATGCACCACCGACACAAGGGGGAGGGACGAACCTTCGATGAGCGAACAGACACGACCCACCGGCATGCGCGCCTTTTGGATCATCTGGGCAGGCCAGGTAGTCTCCTTGCTGGGCACGGCCATGACCAATTTCGGCCTGACCATCTGGGCCTTTGAAGAGACCGGGGAAGCCACTGCACTGGCCATGGTCGGATTCTTCTTTATCACCCCCATGGTCATCCTGAGCCCGATGGCGGGCGCCATCGTCGACCGCTCGAATCGCAAACTGATGATGATGCTCAGCGACCTGGCAGCGGGGCTGACAACCATCGTGCAGTTGACACTGCTGGCTACCGGCAACCTGGAGATATGGCACCTCTTCGTCACAGCGGCCATATCCGGCACCTTCCAAACCTTCCAATGGCCCGCCTTTTCCGCGGCCATGACCCTCATGTTGCCCAAGGAGCAGTACGGCCGGGCCAACGGCTTGATGCAACTGGCCAACGCGGCTTCGGGTGTTTTCGCCCCCCTGCTGGCGGGCGCGTTGCTGAGCATCATCGGCCTCACCGGCATCATGGTCATCGACATCGTCACCTTTGCCTTTGCCATTGGCGCGCTACTCTTTGTCTTTATTCCCCAGCCGGAGCGCAGCGAGGCCGGCCGCCAGGCAGAAGGCGATCTCTTGGAGGAGTCGCGCTACGGATTCTGGCATATCATCCGGCGCCCCAGCCTGCTGGGGCTACAGCTCGTCTTTATGGGGGGGAACCTCTTCTTCACGCTCGGCTTTACCCTCCTGGCTCCCATGATCCTGGCCCGCACCGGCAACAATGAGTTGATCTTTGGCACCGTGAATTCGGCGGGCGCCATCGGCGGCGTGATCGGCGGACTGGCCATGAGCGCCTGGGGAGGGCCAAAACGCAGGGTCCTTGGCGTGCTCGGGGGCTGGTTTCTAATCGGCCTATTCGGAGAGACCCTTATGGGGTTGGGCCAGGCCCTTCCGATCTGGCTGATAGCTTCCTTTCTCGGGGCCTTTCTCGGGCCGATCATCGACGCTTCGAACCAAGCCATCTGGATGGCCAAGGTAGAACCCGACGTGCAGGGGCGCGTCTTTGGCGTGCGGCGCATGATCGCCTGGGCCATCTCGCCACTGGCTCGGCTGGTCGCCGGGCCACTGGCTGACAAAGTCTTTGAGCCGGCCATGCAGGAGGGCGGGGGGCTGGCCGATACTTTCGGCTGGCTAGTAGGCACCGGCACCGGGGCGGGCATGTCCCTGATCCTGGTCATCTGTGGAATTGGGGTCGCACTGGTCGCCATTGCCGGATACGCGACGCGCGTCGTGCGCAACGCCGAGGATATCCTGCCCGACTTTGACGCCATACCCGAAGAGACCGCTGCCCCGGCGGCCTAGATGGCCAGGTAGCCAGGGACGATGGCTACCTATGATTGGGGCACAGGAGATGCGCATGAACCCTGAGCAATATCTCGACAGCCTGCTTTCCCTGCCAGGCATGTGGGGGCCGCGGGTGTCCCGCGACGGGGCGTGGGTCGCCTGGACCTGGTTCCGGACCGGGCCGGCGGCTGACGTTTTTGCGGCGCCGGCCGACGGCTCGGCGGCCCCGATCCGTCTCACCGAGACGGCGGAGAACACCTTTCTCGTCTCGTGGGCGCCCGACAGCCGAGGCGTCATCGTCGAGCAAGACAGGGGGGGCAACGAGCGCGTTCAGATCTTCCGCGTTGACCTGGATCGCCCGCTGGAGATGGTCCCGCTGACAGAGGCGGAGCCGAACTACTTTCTGCGGGGCGGCGAGCTGCATCCCAACGGCCGCTGGTTGGTGTATGGGGCCAATGTGGATCCTTTAACTGGCCGCGAGATCGAGCCTACCTGGATCTATCGCCTAGACCTGAAGACGGGTGAACGCCGAGTGCTGGCCCGTCCCGAGAAGGGCGGCTGGATCGTACCGGATCTGAGCCCCACCGGCGATCACGTGCTCTACGGGCGGATGGATCTGCATCCGGCCGGCTACCAGTACTGGGTGGCGGATATCGAGGGCAACGAGGACCGCGAACTGCTGAACTTTGGGGCCGAGGTCAAGACCGACGCCTCGTGGTTCCCGGACGGCAAGCGCGTATTGGCCATGGCCGAGACGGAGGCACACCGGCGAGTGGGCGTGTTGGAACTGGAGAGTGGAGAGATCGTCTGGCTGCTGGATGACCCGGCGCGCAACATCGAGCGCGCCTTTGTCCCCCATGGCAGCGAGCAGATCGTGGTTGTCGAGGTCCAGCGCGCCCGCACCCTTTGCTCGCTGCTGGATCCCACGACAGGGAGGGAGACCCGCCTGCCCGAGATCCCCGGCAACCTGATCCCGCTCGCGCCCCTGGCAGACGGGTTCTGGGTTGGCCAGTACTATAGCTCCCAGCAACCGGTGGACGCGGTGCGTTTTGCGGTGGCCGATCCCGACCCGGAGCGATTCACCAGCCTGTCGCGCATTTGGGAGCGGACGTCCCTGACGGCCCGCGACCTGGCTCCGGCGGAAGACGTTTCCTGGAGATCGGCGGACGGCCTGGAGATCCAGGGCTGGCTCTACCGGCCCAGGCAGGAGGCGCACGGCACCGTGGTGTACGTCCACGGCGGGCCATCGGCTCACAGCCAGGACGCGATCAACAACCAGATCCAATTCTTTGTGCACCAGGGCTACAACGTGCTGGTTCCCAACTACAGGGGCAGTACGGGCTTCAACCTGGCCTTCCGGGAAGCGATCAAAAGGGATGGCTGGGGCGGACTGGAGCAGGAGGATATCCGGGCCGGCATAGAAGCCCTGATCGAGCGCGACATCGCTCACTCGCACAAAGTTGGCGTGACCGGCACCTCGTACGGTGGGTATTCGGCATGGTGCGCCATCTCCCGCTACCCGTCCGAGACCGTGGCGGCAGCAGCGCCCATCTGCGGCATGACCGATCTGGTCGTGGACTATGAAACGACGCGCCCTGACCTGCGCCCCTATAGCGAGGAGATGATGGGCGGCAGCCCTGATACGGCGCCCGAGCGGTATCACGAGCGCTCGCCCATCCACTTTGTGGGCAATATCAAAGGGAAGTTGCTCATCGTCCAAGGGCTTCGGGATCCGAACGTCACGCCGGAAAACGTGCGCACCGTCGAGGGGGCCTTGAGGGAGGCTGGCGTTCCCTACCAACTGCTGGTCTTTGAGGATGAAGGACACGGGATTTCGAGACCCCAGAACCAGAAGGAGCTGTACCTGCGGCTCGCCGAGTTCTTTGGAGAGGCATTCCAGCCGGATCCCAGCGCCGGATAGGGCACTATCAAAGAAGTGTGAGATGGGTCGCTGTCGCGACCCACACGGGAGAGAACCATGCGCATCCACCGGATTGCGGCACGCGAAACCAACTGCTATCTGCTCTGGGGGCGGCGGGGCGTGATCCTCATAGATGCCGGCCCGCCCGGCAGCGCGGCGACCGTGATCGCCGGCATGAAGGAGGCCGGCGTGCGGGCCGAGGACCTGCGTCTGATCCTGATCACCCACGGCCACCTGGACCACTATGGCGCGGCGGCCGAGATCCAGGAGTGGTGCGGCGCGCCGGTGGCGGCCTATCCTGGGGAGCCCGAGTTCAGCCAGGACCGGCGCAATGCCCTACCCCCGGCCCAGACCCTGCGTGGTAGCCTGGTCCGCTGGACCTACATGCTGCTCTCGCCGATGGCCCGCTTCGCACCCCTGGAGGCCGATATCCTCCTCGAGGACAAGGCCGCCCTGTTGGACTATGGCCTGGAGGCGTGGACGGTGCTGTTGCCCGGCCACTCGCCCGGGTCGCTGGGCGTGGTCACGCCCGATGGCGACCTCTTTGCCGGGGACTTGTTCGTCAACTATGCCGTGCCCAGCCAGCCGCTCTACCTCTCGGACCCGGAGGCCTGGCAGCGGAGCTATGAGCGCGTCCTGGAGCTGAGGCCGCGCATGGTCTACGTCGGCCACGGCGAGCCCTTCCCCGGCGTCGACCTGGACCCGATCTACCCGGCCCGCTACCAGTACCGCTGGTGGGTGCGCTAACCACAGAATTTTGACGACAAGCTCCAGAACCCTGTCGTCAGAACCTCAGGAGACACCGATGCCCGAAGAAGTACGAGTCATGCTCAGCACCTTTGCCCTGCTATTCGTCGCCGAACTGGGCGACAAGACACAACTGGCCGTCATCAGCATGACGGCCAAGCACAAGATGCCCCTCTGGGTTTTTCTCGGCGCGACGCTGGCCCTGGCGGCGGTCACCGCCATCGGCGTGCTCGGCGGCGGCCTGCTCACCCGCTTCATCCCCGAGTTGGTGCTGCGCAAGATCGCGGCCGTCCTCTTTGTGGTGATGGGCGTACTGATGTGGTTCGACAAGATCTAGAGCCAGGACAGGCAGGCGCCGAGGGACCCTCGGCCTACCGGTATCCTGCTTGCCTGGCAGCCAGATCCATGCACGCGGTCCTGACCCGTTCCACGGGGAAGAGAACCTGGCGACCGGCCTGGCGCAGATCTAGCACCTTCAAGTAGCGCCGGCAAGCCTTGCAGACGTAGAGCCGGTATACCTCGTCCTCGCTGAGATAGTAGGATAGCTTTGTGTGGTCGCGCGTGCCGCAGAACGGGCAGCCCACGCGGCGATAGGGCCACTGGCTGCAGCACCGGCAGCAAAGCAAATGGCGGGTACCCGCTCCCTCTCCCAGGAAGGCAAAACCCGGCATGCCCCCACAGGCAGGGCAGTACCCGCGCTTCCAGAACTGCAGCTCGACGTGGCGCAGCACCCGTTCCGCCCCCCACTCCAGGTAGGGCTTCAGGGCCAGGTCAACCGACATCTGGGCCAAGGTGAGTTCGGCCCCGGCTTCACCCGGCTCTGCACTGGCATCCCCATCGATGACTTGGCCCTCTACGAACCGCTGGCGCGCCAGGTCCAGGCACTCTGCAGAGTTGTCGGGCACACTTTGCCCTTTTAGGTCGGGATTCGATTCCACCAACAAGCTAGCCACGTCGGAGACCAGGACAGCGAAACGATCCTCATCCAGAGGCAACATCGCAAACGATAGTAGAGGGACTCCCTGAAGCAATCTTGCCTGAAGGGCTGCCTCATCCACCGTCTCCAACCCGGCTGGCGAGATATCGTCCCTGGCTTGGGCCAGTACCTGAAACAACCTGGCGTGCAGATCGTAGATGCCGCTCAAGTCCGGATTCTCGATCCCGGCTTCTTCCAACGCTTGCTGTATCCGCTGCGCCTCTACACTGGTCACAGAGACATACCTCCTGACAGGGGCAGCGGAGGGACGCACGGACGGACCGTGCATCCCTCCGAGCTGGCTTCTTACCCGCTTGCTTCCGCAGGTTCACGCGCTCGCTGGCGCCTCGAAAACGGCAAACCCCCTATATCTGTCCGCCGACCACCACGACCGCGCGCAGGATCAGTCCACCTAGTAGGATGCTGATGGACATGGTCAGAATATGCAGTGTCGGGCTCCTCCTCAAGGTCGTGAACCCCAGGCCAAAGGGGAAGAGCACGCCGATCAGGACCGCTCCTAGCCAGAACCACAGGCTAAGGGGTCCGGAGATCAGTACACCAGCCGGGACCGCGATCAAGAACGCGATCAGGGCCAGCATCTCATAGATCTCCAGGACAGCGGCCACCTGTCCAAGCCTGTGCGGGACCCTTCTGCCCAACAGGGTAGCCACCAACAACGTGGCTGCCATCCCGGTGGAGATGGCCGAAAGCACAAAGAGCACTGGAAGTAGCACCGTCGACCATAGCTCGCGGCTGGTTGTGCTCAGCAAGACGCCCGTGTAGGTGATCAGAAGCGCCGAGAGCAGAAAGAGTATCCAGGCCAGCACCCGCTTGACCGGCACGAGGCCGCGAAGCAGCTTGAAGACCGGCACTCCACTCTCAGCCAGCCACAGGGCAATCAAGGCCACCGCGGAGATTGCCCACACGATCAGGATCCATGTGCCTAGAGACATCGGCGAAGCGGGGTAGAACCGCACCACCAGATGCCAGAAGTCAAGCTGGTTCCCCAGATCGACGATCAGCAGCAGCGTGCCGATCCCAACCAGGGGCACACCGATCCAGGTAGAGATTTTCAACAGATCTTCCTGCTCCCAGCCGGTGAAGAGGTTGACGAGGAAGGTGGCAAAGAAGCCCCCGCCAGCCACGCCAGCGGCAAAGAGATACAGCCAGATCGGCCATTCCCAGACCATTGCTTGCGCTTCCATTGCTATTCACCTCCCTCAGAAGTCTGCTCCGGCGGAGGCTGCTCCACCGGGGCCTCCTCGACCGGGGCCTGGGCAGCCAGCGCCTCCTTGCGCCTGAACAGCAGCCAGAAGGGCACAGCAGCCACGACGCCCGCGGTGAGCAGACCGGCAAACCAGCTACCGATCACCGTCTGCGTGGGCACCCGGGGCGCCTCCGGCAGGCCAAAGACCGATGGCGGGTCGGTAAGCACGTACATGACACCGAGGCCGCCCAGTTGTACGTCGCCGTAGAGATTGGCGTCGCTCAGGCCGATATTCTTCAGGGCCGCGACCCGGTCGTTTCCCGTGGCGACCAACGCATTACGATCGCCGTAGGAGATGGCCCCTGTGGGGCAGGCCGATGCGCAGGCCGGCTGCTTGCCGTCTGCCACCCGATCCGCGCAGCGCCAGCACTTGCGGGCGCTGGCCTTTGCCGCACCCTCGCCCAGGCGGGGCACGTGAAAGGGGCAGGCCGTCTCGCAGTAGCCGCAGCCGATGCACCACTCCTCGTCGATGACCAGGGTGTTACCCACGCGGGACGCGGCTCCCGTGGGGCAGACCTCGGCACAACTGGCATCGGTGCAATGCATGCAGCGTACGGAACGGAACAGCCAGGCCAACTCGCCGCCCTCGCGTTCGACCTCGTAGAAGGCGACGCGGCTCCAGGTATTGGCCGAGAGGTCAGGAGGATTCTCGTAGCAGCCGAAGCAACTGGTCTCCTCGGCAGGCAGGTCATTCCAGGCCTTGCACGCCACCTGGCATGCCCGGCAACCCGTGCACTTGGAAACGTCTATGAGCGTTGCGTTAGGCATTTTCGGGCCCTCCTTTCTTCACGTTCACCAGGAATGCCTTGAACTCCGGGATCGTGGTGTTGGCATCGCCCACGTGGGGGCTGAGGGCATTAGCGCTATCTCCGGTGCTGAGGCCGGTAAAGCCCCAGTGCCACGGCAGGCCGATCT